>TARA_R110002167_G_scaffold49184_2_pt1 | contig 12387 bp, 12 predicted proteins | sample TARA_R110002167 | Tara Oceans TARA_R110002167 (sample SAMEA4398238) | marine metagenome | biome: Polar Biome; feature: [MES] marine water layer (ENVO:01000295) within the mesopelagic zone...; material: water (ENVO:00002006), including particulate matter (ENVO:01000060) such as...... | reverse complement strand
TGTAGGAGCCCATGCCCTCGTAAGGGGGTGCCCTGCAGGCGAAGGCCTAAATCTTCCACAGATGTTCACCAATCGAACCATTCGCTTGCAAGCAAGCTCCTACAATCAGTGGTTTCTATCAGATCTTGAGAATTGCTCCAGACGAGAAAGAACCCAGAGATTGAGCTTGGGGCTACTGGCGAATGAAGCGATTCGCTGGGAAATCGACTTGTATTGGGGCCGAGCTTCGTACTGGGTTGATCTCTAGGCCGCCGCGGCGCAGGAAGTGGATCATTACGCTCAAGCTTTCTGGCGCGCAATGTTTTTGCAGGTCACAGAACACCTGCTCAGTGCAGTCTTCATGGAAGCCTTCGTGTTCCCTGAACGAGATCAGGTAGCGCAGTAGGCTCTTATGATCGATTGCTGGACCCTTGTATTGAATCACGGCAGTGCCCCAGTCCGGCTGCGCCGTGACGGGACAATTAGAGCGAAACAAGTCTGTGTAGAGTGTCTCCTCCACCACCTTAGCTGACGATACTCGCAGCAGTTCGGAGTTTGGCGTATAGCGATCGATCGTGACATCGAGCTGGTCGAGGCAGACACCCGCAGGCGTGCAGATGCTAAAACCCTCCGAGTCTTGAAGAGACGCGAGTTGCACGACTACTTTAGAGCCAGCAGCTTGCGAGAGATCTTTGCTAATTGTGGCGCGCGCGTGTTCAACACTCTCGTAACGCGTCTGATTCAGCGAATTAAGATAGAGCTTGAGGGATTTCGACTCGATGATATTGGCTGAGCTGGCGGGAACGATAAACTCGCCGGTAGCCACTATGGGTTTACCCTGCTCGTTAAGCCATGAGAGCTCGTAGGCGCGCCAAAGATCGTAGCCACGAAAAGGCAGCGTTGCGCCCGATAAGCCCATGCGCTCACGATTGTCGATACGGGGAATCGAGAACAATAACTCGGGGCTATAGGCGGTAGGATATTGAGTAGCTCGTCCTAGTGGAATCTCATTCATAGCTTAATGCACTCGCATATTAATGACGTAGGCCGGTGCCTCGGCGAAGCAAGGCTATACAGATCACATACAGCACGAGCACGAAAAGGCATAGCATGCTCAGCGACCAAACAATATTCACGTCGGAGCTGCCAAGAAAGCCATAGCGGAAGGTATTTACCATGTAGAAAATAGGATTAAACGAGGACACGATTCGACCGGCGCTCGGTAGTAACTCTACCGAGTAGAATACTCCCCCAAGATAGATAAGCGGTGTTAGCACAAAGGTAGGGATTATCGAGATGTCATCGAAACTATTTGCGAAAAGAGCATTCAAAAATCCCGCAAGCGAGAATACGATCGCCGTCATTAAGACTACAAGTATGGTTATCGGAAGATTGTAAATTGAGAGATCGGTAAACGCGAAAGACATTAGCGTGACGATAAACCCTACCGCTAAACCACGCGCCACGCCGCCGGCGATAAAGCCGCAGAGGATGACGTAATTGGGCACGGGAGAAACGAGCAACTCTTCGATGCTGCGCTGGAACTTCTGGCTGAAAAAAGAAGACACCACATTGGCGTAAGAGTTTTGGATGACCGCCATCATGATCAGGCCTGGCACGATGAAGTCCATGTAATCGAATCCGCCCATGTCTCCTATCCTTCGACCGATAAGATTGCCGAAGATCAAGAAGTACAATCCTATGGTGATTGCAGGGGGCACTAAGGTTTGCACCCAGATTCGAGCAAAGCGCCTGATCTCTTTTACTAAGATCGTTTCGAAAGCGATGTATTTATAATTGGCCAGCATACCGGGTGGACACCTTCTTATTGAATGTGAATAACTATGCGCTTTTTAATCTCGCGAGGAATAGCTGCTCAAGTCGGTTGGTCTTATTGCGCAGTCCCTTTACGCCAATGTTGTGTGCCTGTAAATGTTGAAACACCCCATTGATGTCCTCGTCTTTACCAATATCGACTTCGAAACTATGGGGGTCAACTAGGCGACTACGCTCGATTGAGAGCGCAGTGAATGCGCTAGGCTCTATCTCCTCGCGCAGATCGAACACAAGGGTTTGCGAGTCCAATTTATTGAGCAATAGTTTCATGCTCGTGTTCTCGATAATGCGGCCTTCGTCGATGATCGCAATATTGCGACATAGGCTCTCGGCCTCTTCCAAGTAGTGGGTCGTCAGAATAATGGTAGTGCCATTGTCGTTGATCTCTTGTAGGAACTCCCACATCGAGCGCCGCAATTCTATATCGACCCCTGCTGTGGGCTCGTCCAGGATCAACAAGCGCGGCTCATGGACGAGTGCGCGCGCGATCATCAGCCTGCGCTTCATGCCTCCGGAGAGCATGCGTGCGCGATTATTACGCTTATCCCATAGCCCAAGCTTCTTCAAGTATTTCTCGGTGCGCTCTCTGGCTAAGGCGCGGGGCAGCCCGTAATAACCCGCCTGGGTCATAACGATATCCATTACCTTTTCGAAGAGACTGAAATTCACTTCCTGGGGAACTATGCCGAGGTCGAGTTTGGTCTCGTAGACGTGTGTGGCTACATCCTTGCCAAACACACTAACGGTGCCCGAGGTCTGTTTTACGAGAGTGGAGATCACGCCGATGGTAGTAGACTTACCTGCACCGTTTGGCCCTAGCAAGGCGAAGAAGTCGCCCTCTTCCACCTCTAGGTCGACCCCCTTAAGGGCCTGGTGCCCATTCCCATAGGTCTTGTACAAATTTTTTATCGATATGGCGCTAGTCATACTCGTTACTTCTAGGCAATTGTATGCGGATGAGAGGTCTGACGGAGGTAGAGCATTAGCATCGTCAGCGGGTCGCCATCATAGCAAATCAAGATTGGCTGCGCTAATTAACTACGGGAGATGCTTGGGGAAGGTTTCTGACTCGGGGTGTTGGATTATGGGAGGCAAAAAAAAGGCCCGACAAAAGTCGGGCCTTTAAATTTGGCGTCCCCTAGGGGTTTCGAACCCCTGTTGCCTGGATGAAAACCAGGTGTCCTAGGCCTCTAGACGAAGGGGACTAGAGTCGTACAATCTCTCCGCAATCGATATGCCTTATTGCGGAAAGCGGCGCATTTTAGGAAGCCTTAGTGCTCTCGTCAAGAGTTAATTGATGATTTTCAATATTACTGATTTTGAGCAGGCTTACAAAGTCACAATCGAGTCTGCTGAAGACCCTTGCCGCAGGGCCATTATAGCGCATTGCGACAGTGTAATCAGAGATCGACCCGATAGCGATAAGATTGGTAGAATTACGTAATTCCACAAGCGTTGCCCGCTATACTCGGCAGCTAATTGCATACTTGCTTGAAAATCACGAAAGTTAATGGAGTAGTGAATTGATCTTAATGGGACTGAGCATCCTTGCTGCGATCGGTCTATTGGCGCTGATCGTCTGGGCATTGCATCGCAACCAACGCATAGAGAATCAGGAGAGCGTCGATCGTAATCTCCCGCTTCCCCCAATTGAGCTAAAGCAGAGCGATGCAAATGAGCTGTCTGATGTCGAGGATATGCTGGGCATAGAGCCGGAATCTTCGCCAGCCCCACGCCCTGCCCCTGTTACAACGAAAGAAGAGCTAGGCGACGCTGTCGCATCTCCGGATCAGTGGCTAGTCCGAAGTCGCGAGTGCGCGTCGCAGGGCGATTTCGAGGCAGCCTTGCAGTTATGTGAAAGCGCGCTTCCCCAGATGGGAGCATTTCGGCAATCCTGTGTGGTCTTGCGAGCGCAGATTCGCGAATTGAAAAAGAAGCGGCAATCTTATTCCCACGCTCTGGAGCAACTGTACCAGCTCGCCGCTCAGGCAGATTTCTTCCACGGCAAAACACCTAATACTAAAGCTTTGCCACCCAGCGCCGTGAAGCAGATCGATTACGCTGCTTGGAAGGCCATTAGCAGCCCCTATGCCGTGTTAGGCTACAAGCATGTAAACTTGCTTACTAAGACGGACGCCAAGTGGCTAGTGCAGGAATGGGGCGAGCCGGAGAGTCACGGCTACATGCGTGAGTTGCACTTAGCGCAGTGGAATACTTTGTAGGACATGGCACATGAAAGACTTTCGCAAAAATGGCGGTGAAGTCTCCATAGACCCCGAGTTGATTAGGCGGGGTGAACAGCAGTTGTGCAGTGAAATCAGTCTTCTCAAGCAATGGTTACAAGGGCTTCGCGCCTCATCCGACCAGAGCGCATTCAACAGTAACCTAATTAGCACTTATCAAGACATGCTGCGTAGCCGACAAGACATGCTAGAGATACTGCGCAAGCAGGATAAGAACTAAAGATCGTTAGTAGCGATACAAGGACTCCATGACCATTCTACTTGAAAGCCAAGCCCACCTAATGCTCTCCCTTCAGTCCCGCATGAACGCCAAAGTCGATCCCCTTTGGGTTCAGAAGCGTTTTCCCTATTTGCGTGCGGTGGTCATTGAGGCAGCGGAGGCTATCGAACACCACGGCTGGAAATGGTGGAAGAAGCAAGACTGCGACCTGCCGCAGCTGCAAATGGAGATCATCGACATCTGGCCAACTGCGTGATGACGGGTATTGACACGCAACCACAATAGTTTATGTTATGGACATACAAAATACTCCCAACGCAGGTAATTTACATTTCCTACTCCACAACCACCAATAGGTAAGAGCTTGACACTATGAGTTCCCTAGTGCTTTTCATCCCAAAGAACGCTGCTCATTATCATATTGCTAAGGTCCACAAATCGCTAATCAAGGAAAATAATGGCTCAACTGGAGGCAATTTATCATGTTCCTAAGCGAGCGATTATTTCAAACGGCAAAGTTCACTGGGAAAGTAAAATCTCTGCTAATCCAATAATTGGATTGCCTCAAATTTTCTGGGATAACGGACATCCTTGGCCAGAAGCTAATCATTGGGCTTACGACAAGGTGCTTTCGGATGGTGTAAAACTAGCCACCATACAAAGCCTCATGGCTCACTTGCACAAATATGCATGTTGGCTTGAAAAGACTACCCTTGATTGGAGGCATTTCCCGACGCGAAAATCAGAGCGGGTATTAGTTTTATATCGTGGCGCATTAATTGAAGCACGTAACGCAGGAGATATTAGTCCCTCTACTGCAACCGCTCGAATGAGATCCGTCATTCAGTTTTATCGACATTGCGCAACATATAATTTTGTCCACCGTGAAACGCCAAAGTGGGTGGATCGCCCTGTTGTCATATCCTACTTCGACTCTGCTGGATTTGAACGCACTCTCTCACGTATTACCTCTGATATTTCAATTCCTAATCGGTCAACATCGAATTTCAAGCTTGAAGATGGTTTATTGCCAATTAGTTCGTCACATATGACCGAGTTATTGCAATTCACCTCAAAAAATGCTAGCGAAGAACTGCATCTAATGCTGACAATAGGATTCTTTGTTGGCGCTAGGATTAGTACGATCGCAAGCCTTCGGATTGAAAACTTGGAGAATGCTCTTCCAGATTGCAATATTGCAAAAATATGGAATATCGCAATTGGACCAGGAACAGGAGTTGACACAAAGTTTGATGTAAGCGGCCATTTGCTTATACCTGATTTTTTGTTGGAGGAACTTAAGCGTTACGCCTATAGTTCAAGACGGCTTAAGCGCGAGCAGCGAGCGAATAACCGGAACAAATCGCTTTTGTTTCTGACGCGGTTCGGAAACTCATACTCAACACCAAGCGGCCTATCAGGATCGGCAATTGCACGGGAGATGACTGATTTGAGACGGAAGTCGTTAGCTGCCGAGCTGATATTTATGAAAAAATTTCATTTCCACCAAACACGCGCGACATACGGCACATGGCTCATGACGATTGCACTTGGGAAGATAGGACAAAAGTCTGCCATAGAGTTCGTAAGGCAAGCGATGCTGCACAAACACGAAGCCACGACGATGAGATATATCACATTTCTCGAACTCACCAAGGCAAAAATAGAAATGGGAAACGCATTTACGGACGCTTTCGGGGGTATATCAACGCGTTTGGGAAACAATGACAATGGATGATGGAAGCATCCCAAACTTGGCGTTTCCTGGTTTGAGGCTCGGAAAACGGGTGATTCCAATGGATCTATTACCACTGCTCTACTTAGGAGGAGCCAGCGCGCGAGCTGAAAAAGTGGCGCGGTTGATTGCTTCAGGAGATCTGGGAAATCCGCTACCTGAGAGAATTGAGCTTGTTACAAAGATTCATGAAGAAATTGATTTTTCTCTCAAAAGTGGAGGAGCCACGTCCTCAACAATAGTTCGAATTCGCAATTTACGCGATTTCTTCAGCTTCGCTGATTCGGCTGGCTATTCTCTGAGTATAGATACTGTATTGAGTGTTTATGTTCACTGGACAGACCATTTGATTCATCGCATTCGTACTATCAAGAATCTAGAGCAATTATCTGCATATAATTATGGCATTACGGTAGGCACATTGCTGGATAAGGTTTTTGAGCGCGGGAGCTCTATACTTTTGACTACCCGACTTAAATCTCCTAGGAGAAAGAAAGGTACTCTTAGCGTTGCGAAAGACAAGCAAAGCCTGCAGAAAACCTTTGCGTTTGGCTATATGCTACTTGATATCATGGATGGTCTGAGTTTCGATTCGCTGTGGGGTGAGCTTCCTGTGCGAATACCATTGCGTACTGGCCAAGAACTGGTTGAATGGTCTTGGTTAGTTTCCCCGCGCCATCTCAAACCTAAACCTGACACCGCACCGGGGCGTGCTCAACAGAAGCAGAGAGACAAAATACGTGCAAAATTTGTTTCTGACCGTACATTGAATACTCGCTTTCCTCTTGCCAATCTGAGAATTGAGGCGGAGCTACTATTCTTTATATCACAGACAGGGATGAATCTCGCACAAGCTCACCAAATAAGATTACGGCACTTTAGCTATACCTCCACGCTTGATGGCTATCTGGTGCGCGACTACAAGCACCGCCGCAAAGGTGAGGTCTTATTCGAAATATATCCAGAATACAAGGCTATTTTTGAGCGCTATTTGGCTTGGCGAAACGCTGTGTTCCCAAATGACTTAGACGGAGTATTGTTTCCGCTTATTCGCAAAGGGGGGCGTGCTGAGGATAAGGCGCCCAATTTTGGTCGTATCAGAAGAATTTGCAAGAAACTTGAGATGCAATTTATTTTGCCAAGTCAATTACGCAATACTCGCATTAATTGGCTTCTGAGGCGCTCTGGCGATGACGACATGACAGCGGAGATTGCTCAGCACTCAAAGCAGACATTAGTTCGTGTTTACGAAGAACCGAGCCTTCAGAGAGCAATGACAGAAGTAATGCGATTCTGGCAGTCGGCCGACCCTGTGATGAATCCACCGTCACCCGGTGTTTGTAATGGTTTGCCGATGCCTGTGGATATCATTCCGCACGGCGCAACACAGCCAGATTGCGCCCGACCCTCCGGCTGTCTGTGGTGCGAGCATCATCGAGATATTGATAGTCTCGATTATGTGTGGTCGATATCAAGTTTTAGATACTTGAAAAATCTTGAATTGGCAAAATATCATCCGCCACAAAGAGAGAACTGGCCAACTCACCCTGCACACTTCTCTATCGAGCGCCTGTCTGACAAATTGCACTGGTTCAATAACTCGAATTCAATCAGGAAAAGCTGGGTCGATGAATCGTTGTCACGCATAGAGGAGGGTGAATACCACCCCTCTTGGTCAGACCTTATTCAATCAATAGAGGCAAGTATCTAACATGATCCCACTGGAACAGTTTGGACTGGCTATAGATACGCCATTGGTGACGCCGTCATCACGCAGCTACCGTCCTCCGAGCTTCCCACCTCCTCGCGACTGGGTCGTAGTGGAGGATGCAAAAGGCAATCCCATTTCTCGATGGGGAGACCCAATCTGGTGCCTTGATTTGTGGGTAGGTGCGTCGGTTCGCCTGAACTTCGGCGATGCCCCCAATAGCAAAGCCTCTAGTATTGAATATATAGACCAGGCGAACGCCGATCTATTGCGCCTGCTAGTTACATGGAAACTATGGGGCCCTCGAGGCCCTCGGTCAGTTCGTTCAATGATCTCTGCATTCTACACACCCTTCCGATCCATTATTTCGCTGTGCAGCCGTGAAGGCATTCTGGCCAGCGACCTGATGCGTTATTCGGCAGTTAGAGAGAAACTGCCAATGACGCTAGCGCCCAGCCGTTATGACGGCACAGTGGTTGAGCTACACCGACTACTCGATGCGAGACAAGAGTTAGGATTTATTTTATTGGATCAGTACGGCATTAAAGACTTGGTGAATAACAAACCGCAACATGTAAAAAAGCAAACTGCGTACATCCCTCCCCGCATATGGGCCTACCAGGTCAACCGCTTGCATGAGTGTCTAAATGAATTTATGGCGCATCAAGAACAAGTCGAGAAGTGCTTCCATTTTTGTATAGATGCCTTCGCGAAAAACTATGGATCTTTGTCCGATCTAATGTCGGAAAAGAAAATGGGTTCAAAGTCACCATTCAGGGTAATCGCAAACAGAAAGTTAGCACTCGAGAAGGGGCGCATCTACTATGGCCATTTTGACGATACAGCAGATAAGTTCGACCTATCAGACCTTCTAAGTCGGTGGGTAGGACGTTCGAAATCTGAAGGACTTACTAGATTGACAAGCTACTTGTCTCTAATTCAATTTGCTGGACTCGCTTATATATGCAATTTCAGTTTAATGCGCATTGAAGAGGCCTCATCCTTACGTTTGGGCTGCCTAGACTGGGAAGATGACGAGAAGCTCGGTCGCATTCCTATCCTAATTGGGGAGACGACTAAAACCGTTCAAGACAGTGATGCTCGCTGGCCAACTAGCCCGAGCGTACAGGTCGCAATTGATGCGATGTCGTCTGTTGCGCGCTTGAGAATGAGATGCGCAGAGCAAAACCCAGTGGTTTCTCCGACGGAAGGAGATAAAGCGAATCCGTACTTATATGATCGATCTTATGAACCTTGGGCACCAGGTCATATAACAAGTAGTTACGCCATAAGAAAAAGAACACCATATTACAAATACGTTTTTGATGCCTTTCCAAATCTCTTCGATAAGGAAAAACTAAAGATAACTCAAGAAGATATCAAAATAGCCAAGTTAGTCACGCCAACACTCAACCTTGATGAATTCCAGGTGGGCACGACATGGCCCTTAGCATGGCACCAGCTTAGGCGCACTGGAGCTGTGAATATGTTCGCGTCTGGCATACTCTCAAACTCGTCTATGCAATACCTGATGAAACACCGCAACCGACTGATGCCTTTGTATTACGGCAAAGAGCACACTAAACTGTGTTTAAACAATGAGGCAAGAGATTTGGTCTTAAATTCGATGTACGAAGTTATGGGCAAGGAAATCCAGGGCTTACTTTCTGATCGTTTCGTATCGCCGTATGGAGATAAGAGAAAGGAGATGATCGTCGTGAATCTAGTCACCGAATCCGATGCTAAAAAATTCTCCGATTCAGCAAAAAGAGGGGAGATTTCTTTCCGTAGCATGCGGCTTGGTGGTTGCATGAAGAGAGACGCATGTCCCTACGGTGGTTATGAATCTATTTCTCATTGTACTGGCTCTGATGGAGGTCAACCTTGCGTCTATGCTTTGTACGACAGAGATAAAGCAGATTCAAACAGAAAGTATCTTGACACCCTTGAAAAGCGTCTATTAGATGTGCCAATTGGTAGTCCGCTCCGACTTTCGCTTGAAGCTGAAAAACGTGGCTTGGAGGGATACTTCGATGTCATCAGAACAAGCTAAACAAACCGCAGAGCAGCGCTTTAGGGCAGCCTTTGATAGATTGAAGCAAGGCAGTCCTGAGGTTTTAGCCAGAACGGCAGCAGTTAGTCAGAACAATGTAGCCAAAGAAGCGAACTGCGACCCTTCTGCGTTACGAAAGTCACGTTTCCCTTCCCTAGTCGCTGAGATTCAGCACTATGTTGAAATGCACAAGGGGGATGTACCTGACTCGGAACGACAGCAGATGCTCAGGCGACGACGGAGCAATCGAAAGACCAAAGACTTAATCAATGACCTTAGACAACAGCGAGATGTGGCTGCGGGGTTACTATTGGAAGCCAATACGCTTATTGTCGAACTCCATGAGCAACTTATTGATGCCAATAAAAAGCTCAACGAATACAAGCCGACCACTGCAACCATAAACTTTAACAAGGTCCGGTAGACGTAACTGTGAGAATTTGGCTGATTTGAAATACTACTTTTCATTATTTCGCTAAATACTCATATTGCAGGGCGCCATTATTGGCAAATTATATCTAAGTCAGAGACCTTTCATAACAGATGATATCATGACATTCGAGATACAAAGTCGAATAAAAAGAAAGCTATTAGATTTTCAAGAAACAATGAAAATGACAAGCCTCGATCGTATTGCATAGCTTATATTCGAAGTATTGGGTGCGTATTGCCAATTTAAAGGCCTACGAGAGAAGTTCGCATTTTATGTCTTGGAATCTATTTAATTTTTAACCAGAGGACGCACCGTTGAAGCACCAAGAACATATTGTATGTATTAAATCTGACCGCGCAATCAACTTGGGCAATGGCACAGCAATTTATGATTTAAGCCTCGGGGATCTTATGCTTGGCCAGCGTGAACGCCTCGAAAACGATGAGGAATTCAGGCAAGTATTACCTATTTCTGTATTCATTCACCAAGGCTCAGTGTGGGCGTATGAGCGCACGAAGAAAGGTGGCGAGACTAGGCTACACAACAAAATAGCTATTGCCGTCGGTGGTCATTGGGATATGAGCGACATAGTAATCAAAAATGGGGTGATAGACCTACCCTCCTCCCTTGATACAGCGATAAAGCGGGAGTTAGACGAAGAAATTCGACTAACATCTAATATTATAAATAGTTACCGTCTCCCCTTCGCTATCTGTTCAGACGAAACGGAAGTGGATAGAGTTCATCTTGGTTTAATTTGGGTACACGAATTGGATGGCACTGGCATCGAAGCGGTGGAGGATCAACTACATGAAATAGGGTTTGTTCCCCCATTGGAACTTCTAAATGGCAAATATAATCTTGAAACTTGGGCAAAAATAATCTGTCACATGATTATGCCTGCCAAGTAGTCTCGGGGGTTATTATTGTTCTGGTCTACTAGGGTAATCCTCCCTTAAAATCTATAGGATTAGAGTCGTGAGATAGGCCCTGTAAAATACCGCATGATTCTATAGTTTGCGCTCCAACACATTTCTCGCGCAATGCGATCAAGTTCGATTTCAATTGGGACAACTCCTCTACCCGAGTTTCAACTTGCTGGATATGTTCGTCCAACAAAGCATTGATCTGGCTGCAATCTTGATTAGGAGTATCTCTAAACCTTAGCAGAGCCCGAACTTCAACTAGCATCATACCCAAAGACCTGCAGTGGCGGATGAAATTTAAGCGCTCAATATGAGCTTCACTATACAACCGGTAATTGCCGCTGCTACGCATAGGCTTAGGCAACAACCCCTCTTTCTCGTAATAGCGGATTGTCACAGTTTGGCAATCAGTACGTGACGCTAGCTCGCCAATTTTAATATCCATTTACGACCTCATAAGTAATAAATACTTGACCCTATAGTAACTATAGGGTTTTTAATCCATAACACCAACCTAATTCGGATAAGGATTTATTATGAGCTACTGTAATTCAGAGGAATGTAGCACCCCCTTTACTTCGACTTCTTCCTTAGCTCCAAAAACAACCGAATTGAGTGCGACGACGGCTCTATACCGAATCAACAACATGGATTGTCCGACTGAAGAAAAACTGATCCGCGATAAGCTATCGAAACTAGACAATGTGACTGGGATGGATTTCAACTTAATACAGCGCACATTGTTAGTGAGACACCAGATGCAGTCTCTAGCGCCAATAGAGGAAGCTTTGTCATCCATTGACATGCGAGCAGTTAGGTTGGATGGATTCGAGGCAGAAGAGCTTGAACCGACAACTCAGGCGACGACATCACTACGTCCTTCATCAACTAACTGGTTACCCCTTGCGGTGTCTGGCGTGGCGGCAATTTTAGCGGAGGTAGTTTACTGGCTCAATGGGGCCAATAGCTGGGCAGTTGTCGCGCTTGCACTCCTTGCGATTACTCTTGGCGGCCTTCCTACCTACAGGAAAGGTTTAATCGCACTCAAGAATCTGAATTTAAACATAAACGCCTTAATGTCGATTGCGGTTACTGGCGCGATATTTATTGGCCATTGGCCAGAAGCCGCTATGGTAATGGTTCTATTTGCGCTCGCAGAAGTCATAGAGGCCAAGTCGCTGGATCACGCAAGAAACGCGATACGCGGCTTGTTGGAGCTTGCACCAGAAACTGCAACCATCCAGCAAAGTGACG
>TARA_R110002167_G_scaffold81848_1_pt1 | contig 12406 bp, 15 predicted proteins | sample TARA_R110002167 | Tara Oceans TARA_R110002167 (sample SAMEA4398238) | marine metagenome | biome: Polar Biome; feature: [MES] marine water layer (ENVO:01000295) within the mesopelagic zone...; material: water (ENVO:00002006), including particulate matter (ENVO:01000060) such as...... | reverse complement strand
CATCGTCGCGGTCTCCCGGTACGCGGTCAGCGTACCCACACCAACGCCCGCACCCGTAAGGGTCCGGCCCGGCCTATCGCTGGTAAGAAGAAGTAAGGTAGGGGACAGACAATGGCAAAAGCTCCTCAGACTCGCGTACGTCGCCGCGAGCGGAAGAACATTACGAATGGTATCGCGCACGTAAACGCGACCTTCAACAACACCATGATTACCATCACCGACGTTCAGGGAAATACGATTGCCTGGTCGACTGCTGGTGGTATGGGTTTCCGCGGTTCGCGTAAATCAACACCTTATGCTGCACAGATGGCTGCCGAAGACGCAGGTAAAAAAGCTGCTGAACACGGTATGAAAACTCTTGAAGTTCAGGTCAAAGGCCCGGGTTCGGGACGTGAATCTGCTCTTCGTGCGCTGCAGGCTGTTGGTTTCACCGTTACGTCGATCAAAGACGTAACGCCGATTCCGCACAATGGTTGCCGTCCGCGTAAGCGTCGTCGCGTTTAATCGCGCCGATCTGCGGGCAACCCCGCGTTTGGGCCCGGGCGACCGGGCCTGTTCGCGTTTCTCGTTGGGGGCCAATTTTGTGCCCCTTACCATAGGCTCCAGTTGCGAAGGTGGGTCTCGTGATTCAAAAGAACTGGCAGGAACTGATTAAGCCGACCAAGCTTGATGTTACTCCGGGTACAGACGCCAGCCGCGTTGGTACGATCATGGCAGAACCGCTGGAGCGCGGTTTTGGCCAGACTCTGGGTAACGCGCTGCGCCGCATTCTGCTGTCGTCGCTCCAGGGTTCGGCGGTTACTGCGATCCAGATCGACGGCGTGTTGCACGAATTTTCGTCGATTCCGGGCGTACGGGAAGATGTCACCGACATCATCTTGAACATCAAGACCATGGGTGTGCGTATGCACGCCGAAGGTCCGAAGAAGATGTCGCTTAAGGCGACTGGTCCGGGTGCTGTCACTGCGGGTCAGATTGAAACCGGTGCCGACATCGAAATCCTTAACCCGGATCTCGAGATTTGCCATCTTGATGATGGTGCGACGCTTAACATCGAATTTACCGTTGATAATGGTAAAGGCTATGTTGCTGCGACCTCGCATCGTTCGTCGGATGCGCCGATCGGTCTTATCCCGATTGATGCAATCTTCAGCCCGATCCGTAAAGTGGCCTACAAGGTGGAAAACACCCGTGTGGGTCAGGAAACCGACTATGACAAGCTGTCGCTGACCGTTGAAACCAACGGCTCGGTCACCCCGGAAGATTCGATGGCTCTGGCCGCTCGTATCCTTCAGGACCAGCTGTCGCTGTTCGTCAACTTTGACGAGCCGGAAGCGGTTGTCGAAGAGAAAAAAGAAGACGAATTGCCGTTCAATCGCAATTTGCTGCGCAAGGTCGACGAGCTCGAGCTCTCGGTCCGTTCGGCAAACTGCCTCAAGAACGACAACATCATCTATATCGGTGATCTGGTTCAGAAGTCCGAAGCCGAAATGCTTCGCACCCCGAACTTTGGCCGTAAATCGCTGAACGAAATCAAAGACGTTCTGGCTCAGATGGGCCTGCATCTTGGTATGGAAGTCGGCGGCTGGCCGCCGGAAAACATCGAAGAACTCGCTCGCAAGTTCGAAGACCCGTTCTAATACGGGTCTTCGGCCTTCGGGTCGGATGATTTGATTTGATACTCGGGGCGGATTTTTCGCCCCAGCCAGGGCAACAAACTGTTTGGAACCCCGGTGGGCTGGTGCCCAACACCGCACGTGCATGACCTGATTATTCAGGGTGGCGGCGCGGTATCACAATCGGTTTCGTGCGCGAAGCCAAGGCAATAAGGAGAGTTCAAATGCGTCACGGTATGCACGGCCGTAAGCTTAATCGTACTTCGTCCCATCGTAAGGCGATGTTCGCAAATATGGCGGTTTCGCTGCTCGTTCACGAGCAGATCAAAACCACTCTTCCGAAGGCCAAGGATCTTCGCCCGTATGTCGAAAAACTGATTACGCTGGGCAAGCGGGGCGACCTGCATGCACGCCGTCAGGCTATTTCGATCCTGCGTGACGATAAAGTCGTTGCCAAGCTGTTCGGCGAAATTGCTGAACGCTACAAAGAGCGCTCAGGTGGTTACACCCGCGTTCTTAAGGCTGGCTTCCGTTATGGTGATGCGGCTCCGGTTGCTGTGATTGAACTTGTTGATCGCAACCCGGAAGCTAAAGGCGCAGAAGACCGCGCTCGTATCGAAGCAGAGGGCGAAGGCGAAGAATCTGTTGCTGAATAAGCAACGTTTCGGCCTTTAAGATTAAACGGGCGGTGCCATTGGTGCCGCCCGTTTTCTTTTGGGGCTTGTGCATTTGGAACCTTTCAGAATTATTTTGAAATTCATCATATTTCCGCCAAGGTTGCGCGCAATTCCTGATAGCCCTAGTTTTGGTTCCGTATCAGCCAGACCGTTTTCCGCGCGGAACAAATAGATCCTGATTTTGGTTTTTGATAAAAAAAGAGAGAGTTCGACGTGCAGGCACGATTGATTGCGACCGTCATGACCGGGTTCATGATTGTATCGGGGGCTGTTTTTGGCCCGGTTGGAATGGCGCAGGCGCAGGATCGGCACCTGCCGACAAGCGATGCGGAAATCAAGATGTCGTTTTCGCCGCTGGTTAAACAAACCGCCCCGACGGTTGTGAACATCTATACCAAAAAAGTCGTCACCGCCCAGCAGCGCACGCCGTTCTTCAATGATCCGTTCTTCAAGCAGTTCTTTGGCGAACGGTTTGGCGGGGCTTTTGGTGCCCCGCGTCAACGCGTTGAACGCTCGCTTGGCTCGGGGGTGATTGTGTCGTCGGATGGGACCATCGTCACCAACCATCACGTTATCGACGGGGCCAGCGAAATTCGCGTGGTATTGCATGATAACCGCGAATTTGATGCGGAACTGATCGGGTCGGATGAACGTACCGATCTGGCCGTTCTGCGGTTGCGCGATGTAAAGGACGAATTGCCCGCCATTTCATTGGGCGATTCGGATGCGGTCGAGGTCGGTGATCTTGTGCTGGCGATTGGCAATCCGTTTGGCGTTGGTCAAACCGTGACCAGCGGCATCGTTTCCGCCCTGGCGCGTGCCGGTGTCACCGGTCAGGATTATCAATCCTTTATTCAGACCGATGCGGCGATTAATCCGGGCAATTCGGGCGGGGCGTTGATTGATATCGATGGCAAGCTGATCGGGGTTAACTCGGCGATCTTTACCAAATCGGGCGGATCAAACGGAATTGGTTTTGCCGTGCCGGTTAATATGGTCAAGGTCGTGATGCGCGGCCTGATCAGTGGTGATCTGCGTCGGCCGTGGCTTGGTGCTGCGGGGCAGTCGGTGACCGGTGATCTGGCGGCTTCGCTTGACCTTGATCGCCCGCATGGCGTTCTGATCAACGAAGTTCGCAAAGGCAGCCCGGCCGATCGCGGCGGATTGAAAGCCGGTGATGTGGTGATCGCGGTCAATGACCTGCCGGTGGATAATCCGAACGAACTGAAGTTCCGGATTGCGACGCTTGAAATGGATAATGACGGGATTTTGTCTGTCCTGCGCAAGGGACAGGAAATCAGCCTGAAAATGCCGCTTGAAGTGGCGCCGGAACTGCCCGCACGTGATGAAAGCGTGATCAAAGGCAAAAACCCGTTTAGCGGCGCGAAGGTTGCCAATGTGAACCCGGCACTTGCCGATGAAATTGGCATTGATACGTTAAGCGAGGGCGTGATTGTTCTTGGCGTTTTGCGCGATAGCATGGCGCTTCGGGCGCGCATCAAGCCCGGCGATTATATTGTCGAGGTCAATGGTGCCCCGATTGATACGGTCGCACGTCTTAAGGAAGTTCTTACCGCTGGTGAACGCGGCCAGGAATGGAAAATTGCGGTAAAACGCGATGGCAAGGTTCTGACAGCGCAATTTACTCTTTGATTTGCGCCTTGATCAGGCTGTCTTGATATCGCGGAACTGTTTGATGTTTTTCAGGAAAAGGCGGGATCAAATCCCGTCTTTTTTTGATGCTGCGGCTTTAAGGTTCATCAGGGCCAAAAGCGTTAACAAACCTAGGCCACCTGTTAGCCAAAGTGCCTGCACGCCATAGCCGTCAATCAAAATTCCGAACAAAAATGGGGCCGCAGCCTGAGCAAACCGGGACGGAGCCATTAGAAAACCCTGTCGCCGTCCATATCCGTTTGGGCCAAACATTGCCAGCGGCAAGGTGCCCTTGGCAATCGTCAGAATGCCGTTCCCGGTTCCGTGCAGGCAGGTGAAAATCATTGCCGCGGGACCACCGAAAATCAACAGTATTGCCGCGCCAAGCGGATGTGTGATCGATGCGAGGCGGGCTGAAATCAACGGATGCATGCGTTGCAGAAAACCAAATTCCAGCAACCGCCCGATGACCTGGGCCGGGCCGACCAGCGAGGCCGCAATAATCGCATCCGCTGTGCTCAGACCTGAAATCTGTAACATACGTGGTAAATGGGCGGCCATGGCGGTCGCCGTAAACCAACTGGCGGCGAAAACAAACGCCAACAGGAACATTGGCAGGGTGAAATATTTCTGGCTTGGCTTTGTTGATGTATTTGACTGTGATGAATTGAAAACGGCGGATGTTTGCGCCTTGTTGTCCTGATCACGGGGGTGAGCACCGGTATGATCCTGATGTGTTGGGGCAGGCGCCGCGACATCCCGGATTGATGGAATAAGAAAACGATTTAACGGCAGGGCAAGAACGATATGCATACCAGCCCAGAAAAAGCACGTTATGCGCCAGCCGTACTCGATTTCAAACCATGCTGAAATCGGCCAGCAAATCGTGCTGGCAAATCCGGCAATCAGCGTGATGCCGGTTATCGGTCCACGGGCATCGCGGCCGAAAATACCGGTGAGCGTGGCAAAGGCGGATTCGTAAAGCCCCGTCGCCATGCCAATCCCGATGACCAGCCAGGCGATGCATATGCCAGTTATGCCCTGGGCCAAGCCCAGCAGGGCAAGCCCGCAAGCAAGAACAAGGCTGGAAATTGTCATCACATTGCGCCCCCCGAAACGGTCGATTCGTGCGCCAGCAACCGGGCCAAGCAAAGCCGCAACAATAAGAGCCAGTGAAAATGCCCCAAATGCCAGACCCGGCACAAAGCCAAGGTCATTAGCCATCGGTTCGGCCAGAATGGCGGGCAAATACAAGGTTGAACCAAAAGCAAGTGTCTGCACCGTGCCAAGAGCCAGAATGATCGGAAGTTTTTTCGGGGGTGTTGCCATGATTTATGCCTCGATCATCGAGGCATATAGGGTAAAAAATAGATTAATCACAACAGGTTGCTTTCGAGGGGCTTTGAGGATTTGGCAAGGTGGGGGATATTTTGCGCGGGGCATCGCGTGCCGCAAGGATATGTTGCGTGACATCCATCCAGGCGTCGGTGGCAATTTTAAATGCGTCGCGACCTTTGTCGGTCAGATCATAAATTTTGCGTTGGCGGCCCTGCACGACTTCCAGATGCGACGTCATATATCCGCCAGCCTCGAATTCGTTCAGAACCGGATATACCGTTCCTTCGGTCGGAGAGCAGCAGCCCTTTGTCGTTTTCTCGACCGCCTGAACGACTTCATAGCCATGCATCGGTTTGTGATGCAGGACGGAAAGGACAAAGAACTTTGACAAGGACATCTTGATTGTCCCCTGCCAATAAGAACGGCTCGTATAATCGACAACCTGTTTCATGTCATGCCTCTGGCTGATCTGGCGGCGACGCTATACCTCGACCATCAAGGTGTCAATATGCTTGCCTTATGGCTATAACCCATTCGATGTTCGTGATAGGTTCCGTGCCAACCCAGTTGAAGTGTTACGGAGATCAACGGTCTAATATGGTTTCCTTGTTTGAAAGTCAGGCGTCCCGTCCCTTGGCCGACAGGCTGCGTCCGGCCAAGCTGGACGAAGTTGTCGGGCAGGGGCATTTGTTTGGCGATGACGGGCCGATTACGCGGATGATCAAGACCGGGCGCGTGCCGTCGGTTATTTTGTGGGGGCCGCCGGGGTGCGGTAAAACGACACTGGCGCGTCTGATGGCCGATGTTGCCGATATGGCGTTTGAACCGTTATCGGCGATCTTTTCGGGCGTTGCGGATCTGCGCAAGGTGTTTGACCGGGCCAAGGGCCGCCGGGCAACCGGGGCATCGACCCTGCTTTTCATTGATGAAATCCATCGTTTCAACAAGGCGCAGCAGGATAGTTTTTTGCCGTTTGTTGAAGATGGCACCATTACCCTGATCGGAGCGACAACCGAAAACCCGTCATTTGAACTGAATGCTGCCCTGTTGTCGCGCTGTCAGGTGCTTGTGCTTAAACGGCTTGATGACCCGGGCCTTGACGAGCTTTTGGTGCGTGCCGAAAAGGAAATGGGCTTTGAATTGCCGTTGTCGCCCGAGGCGCGGATAACGCTTCGCGCCATGGCCGATGGTGATGGCCGTTATTTGCTGAACCTGGCCGAGGAATTGTTTTTGTTACCGCCCAGCGAAGAGGGGCCGCTTGGCGTTGCCGAGCTGTCGCGGATCGTACAAAAGCGGGTGCCGCTTTATGACAAAGGCGATGACGGCCATTACAACCTGATCAGTGCGCTGCATAAATCGGTGCGTGGATCGGACCCGGATGCGGCACTTTACTGGTTCAACCGGATGCTGGCCGGGGGCGAGGACCCCAAATTTCTTGCCCGTCGGATAACCCGTATGGCGGTCGAGGATATCGGCCTTGCCGATCCACAGGCGCAACAGATTTGCGTTGGCGCATGGGAAGCATACGAACGCCTTGGCAGCCCCGAGGGCGAATTGGCCTTGGCACAGGCGGTGATTTATCTGGCCCTGGCGCCAAAATCCAATGCCGGTTATACGGCTTATAAACGCTCGCTTAAAGTTGCGCGTGATACCGGGTCATTGATGCCGCCAGCCCATATCCTGAATGCGCCAACCAAGCTGATGAAAGAAATCGGCTATGGCACCGGTTATGCCTATGACCATGATCAGGAAGACGGTTTTTCCGGGCAAAACTATTTCCCTGATGGTATGCGCCGCCAGAATTTTTACGAACCGGTTGAACGCGGCTTTGAACGCGATTTGAAGAAACGGACCGAATATTTCGACCGTTTACGCCGGGAACGTCAAAAGCAGCGTGGGGAAGATTAATCGCAAGGTGTATTGTTCGCATTTGGTCAACAATCTGGTGAAACCTCATTGGATAATCTTCGTCATGGAAACTGTTAAGGTCGGGGCAACAGAAACAATTCCAGACTTGGAGACCTTTCATGACCTCGATCTTGCATATCAATGCCTCGGTAAACGGTGAAAATTCCAACTCGCGTCAGATCGCGTCCAAGCTGATCGAACGCATTGTTGCCGCAACGCCAGCCGCCAATGTTGTTGAACGTGATTTGAATGACAAATCAATCCCGGCGCTGACCGGCGAAATTGTCGGCGCATTTTATACCCCGGCTGAAAACCGCACTGGCGCCCAGAAAGACGTCATTGCTGTTTCCGACAAACTTGTTGCCGAACTTAAGGCATCAGACGTCGTGGTTATCGGCGCACCGATGTATAATTTCTCGGTACCGTCGACCCTTAAGGCATGGGTTGACCTGATCGCGCGTGTTGGCGTGACCTTTAACTACACCGAAAACGGCCCCAAAGGCCTTCTTGAAGGCAAGAAAGCCTATCTCGTTGTTGCCACTGGCGGTGTGCCGGTCAACAGTGCGGCCGATTTTGCGACCCCGTATCTGAAACAGGTTCTTGGTTTTGTCGGGATTGCCGATATTGAAGTGATCGATGCATCCGGTTTCGCGGTCAATGCCGAAGAAGCCATGGCACGTGCGATTGCCAATGTTGCCGCCGCACCTTTGCCAAAAGCAGCCTGATATCAAACAGATTTATCCGCGCAGGATTGGAAGCCTTTCCGATCCTGCAGGAAATCACTAAACGCAAGCATTCCCCCCCCGCATTGCGGTTTGTTGATTTCCTGATAATACCCGAACGAGATCGTCGTTCGGGTATTTTCGCATTTGTTAACTTGACGAATTACAAGAATTAACCGGTATTTAGGGAGTCCTAAGCCTATTTAGGGCGTTCTGGCCTTGGGCTGTCTTGTCGGGATTGGGGGATTTTTGTGAGACGCATGGTAATCATTCTGGCTTGGCTTTTGTTTGTCGGGGCGCTGACGTTTGCTGTCATCCGCTTTAGCGGCCTGCTTGACAGCATGTTATTGGCTGGTGAACCTGCTGATATTCGCTTTGGCCCGGATATGGAACTTCCCAAAGCCGCCAATTATTTTGTTATTTGTCCGCATGATGCCTGCCCCAAGACCCATCGCCGCGCCCCAAGCCCGGATTTCAAAGTTGCACCGGATGTTCTGGCAACAGCACTTCAGGGCACCGCAAACGCCTTTAACATGCATCTGATCGAAGGTGATGCATTGTCATTGGAGTTTCGGTTTCTGACCCGAACACCCATCATGCGCTTTCCCGATTGGGTTGATATCAAGGTCGTTCCGAACGGGCAGGGGGGCAGCCGCATCTTTGCCTATTCCCGATCTGTTTATGGTAATGATGATTTCGGCAAGAATGAAAAACGCCTGAAATCCTGGATGGCGGCGGCTATTGCCAGGATGAGCGGGGCGACATCGGGGCAAACCGGATAACCGCCTTTGGGCAAAAGGCGATATGGCGCATTGTTGTGCGACCCGCCTATGATGTTTTCACACGTGACTTTTAAAAACTGAGGGACTAGGGTCCGGGCCCATTAATTTGTTTGGAATGGCAGGTGTTACATTTGCGAAACCCCAGGAAAAGCCCGCCGGTCGGGTCGGCATCCCGAACAAGGGATTTGACGCCGGAGTTCGCAAATGTAACACCTGTCCTGTGGATCAATCGGATTTGCACGGGATACTTTGTCGCAAGACCTTGAAAGATAAATATCTTCCTGCGGTTTTGCTCCGCGTATCCGCATAAATCTGATTGACCATTTCAAACAAATTAATGAGTCCTGACCCTAGGTTCCGCGCCATGCAATTTTCACCGTTGTTTATCGCATCCATCGCATTGGGCGGGGCTATCGGGGCGGTTTCCCGATATGGTGTTTCGGCCCTGATGGGGGTCGCACTTGGTCATGGTTTTCCCTGGGGGACGTTGACGGTTAATATCGTCGGATCGTTCCTTATGGGGCTTTTGATCGAGCTATCGGCGCTTAAACTGTCACTAAGTCCGGAAGTGCGGGCCTTCCTTGTGACAGGATTTTTGGGGGCGTTTACAACGTTTTCGACTTTTTCGCTCGATGTCGCGACCTTATATGAACGTGGTAACCTTGGCCTTTCGGCCCTGTATGTTGCCGTTTCGGTCTGCGTTGGCATCGCAGCATTGTTTGGCGCAATCGCGCTGGTAAGAGGAGTTCTGCAATGAGTGGCGTCACTCTGCGCAAGGTAAAGACGGATGAAGCCGAGATGCGGCTTGATCGCTGGTTTAAGCGCAACTGCCCGGAATTTACCTTTGGGCAGGTTCAAAAAATGCTGCGCGGCGGTCAAATCCGTGTCGATGGCAAACGTGCCAAAGCCGGGCAAAACCTTGAACCGGGTCAGGAAATTCGTGTTCCGCCGGCGCCTGTCATGTCGGGCGGCGGTCTTGGCCCCTGGCAGAAAGGCGGCCAATATGATCAGGCCGCCGGGGGCGAATACGCCAAATCCGGCCCTGCGCGTTCCAACGCCAGCGAGGAAGACCTTCAGGCGCTGAAAGATTCCGTCATTTTCTATGACGAAGTTGTGCTGGCGATCAACAAACCGGCCGGACTGGCCGTACAGGGTGGCACCAATACCGCCCTTCATGTTGATGGCATGCTTGATGCGCTGAAGCTCGATTCCAAGGAACGTCCGAAACTGGTGCATCGTCTGGATAAAGACACCAGCGGGGTTTTGTTGCTGGCGCGTTCGGCATCGGCGGCAAATGCGCTGACCAAGGCATTCAAGGATAAATCGACTCGCAAGCTTTACTGGGCAATCGTTTCCGGTGCGCCGGATCAACGCGAAGGCCTGATTGATGCGCCGCTGGCCAAACATGGCAGCAAGGGCAGCGAAAAGATGGTGATCGACGAGAAAGAGGGCAAATCCGCCCAGACCGTCTATCGCCAGCTTGCCCGTGCCGGACGCCGGGCTGCGTGGCTTGCGCTATCGCCGTTAACCGGGCGTACTCACCAGTTGCGCGCCCATTGTCAGGCGATGGGCTGTCCGATCCTTGGGGATGGCAAATATGGCGGTGCGCAGGCATTCCGCGATGGGTTGTCCAACCAGATGCATTTGCATGCCCGCGCCATTGATTTTCCGCATCCGGTTACCGGCCATCGCGTGATTATCGAGGCCCCGGTGCCGGAACATTTCCGCGAAACATTCAAGGCGCTGAATTTCGATCCGAAAACGGCGACGAAGTTCGTGACCCCGGAAATCCACCGGGAAAAGGAAGTTAAGCCAAAGCCAAAAGAAAAACCGTCGCGGTTGCGCCGGAAATAGATCGGTCTGATGGTTTGTCAGAATGCGAAAAGCCGGCGCAATGCGTCGGCTTTTTCGTCCCTGTCAACGGTGTTGATGACAATTGATTGTGTTATGGGCCCGCGACCACTTTGCCGAAACGGTTAAGAAAAACATCACGGACCCGGCGCAAATGCCGGGCATGGACGGTATTTCCCGTGCGTTCACAAATTTCGGCCTGACCGTCAATCATAACCGCGATTTGTTTCCGACCGCGCGGCGTATGGACCAGACTTTCGCCTTCCTCAAGGGCAGAAAGAAGGGGGATGTGTTCACACTCGGCAATCGCGAGAATCTCTTCTTCGCTTAGGTCGCTGAAATCGATGCAGTCCCTAAGTGTGAGCATCTTAGCCTCCGCTGTTCGCGTGCCAACAGGGTTATTCTACGCTTATCTCAGGGTGATCGAAAGTCATCCTAAATTCACTTGTAGTTTCCGCTGCTTCCCGCAGAGCACAAAACAGCATCACGATTAGATTGGCAGGAGACTCGATCTTTCAAACGCTTTGGCATAATGTCCGCCCCGATATAAACAGAACTGGATGACTTTTGATGGTGAACGATCCGCTTAAGCTTGTGGTATTTGATTGTGACGGCACGCTGGTTGATAGCCAGCACGCAATTGCGCATTGCATGGATCATGCCTTTGCGACGCATGGTCTGGATTGCCCGGGACTTGAAAAAACGCGGACCATCATCGGGCTGAGCCTGCCCGAGGCGATCACCAAACTTGCCACACCGGGCACCGTTGATGATGCGATTGTTGAGGGCGTCACGGCGGCCTATAAAGCGGCATTTTTCGAATTGCGCCAGGCCCCGGATTTCCACGAACCGCTTTTCCCCGGTGTGCATGAAATGCTGGCCGAACTTGATAGCCGCAACTGGTTGCTGGGTGTTGCGACCGGAAAGGCCCGGCGCGGCCTTGATGCGGTGCTGGCGCGCAATGCGCTTGAAAAACGTTTTGTGACGCTTCAGACCTGCGACAATCATCCGTCCAAACCCCATCCGTCGATGTTGCATTCCGCCATGGATGAAACCGGGGTTGAGGCCCCCAATGCCGTGATCATCGGCGATACGGCCTATGATATTGAAATGGGCCGTGCGGCGGGGATGCTGGCGATTGGGGTTAGCTGGGGCTATCATGATGTCGATACGTTAAACAATGCCGGGGCACATGCCGTGATTGATCATTTCGATCAATTGCCGGGGGTGTTGGAAACCATGTGGGGAACCAGTCGCAATGCCGCATGAGGCCAAAGATCTGCAACCGATCCAGTTTGAAATTACCGTTCCCGTCGAACCCGAACATGCGTTTGATGCGTTTACGGCCCAGTTTGGCAATTGGTGGCCGATCGACAGCCATTCGCTGGCGCGCGAGAATTGCAAATCAATTGAAATGAGCACCGGGCTTGGGGGCAAGATCATCGAACATGCCAAGGGCCGCGATCCGATTACCTGGGGCACGGTCGAAATCTGGCAGGTCGGGGAACATGTTGCCTTTACCTGGCATCCCGGCTGGGATGAGGGGGCCTATACAAGGATTAGCGTGACCTTTGAACAGAACGCTTTCGGGCGCTGCGTGATCCGGCTTAAACATTGGGAATGGGGCAATCTGGGTGAAATTGCCCAGACGATGCGCGATGGCTATCAAACCGGCTGGAAATACGTTTTTGAAGAATGCTTTGCCAATTATCTGATGGCCAAACGCCATTAGGGACGCTGCCCAAAAGGGCTTTGGCATCGGGTTAAAGACAAAAGGGGCGCCAGATTGATCGGGCGCCCCTTTGTTATGTTTTGTCTCGTCCTGAAATACGTTGTCAGCTATAGGAGCAGACAATGTG
>TARA_R110002167_G_scaffold172855_3_pt1 | contig 12408 bp, 30 predicted proteins | sample TARA_R110002167 | Tara Oceans TARA_R110002167 (sample SAMEA4398238) | marine metagenome | biome: Polar Biome; feature: [MES] marine water layer (ENVO:01000295) within the mesopelagic zone...; material: water (ENVO:00002006), including particulate matter (ENVO:01000060) such... | reverse complement strand
TTCGAGGCTCACTGGTTACGTTTACAACAGGACTATCCTGCAATTGATGTGTCCCTTTCAAAGACTATATAAGGAGCACTGTATGAACATTTGGTATGGTACCAAAGAGAACAGCGTACTTAGTAACTTGGCATTACGCCCTTTTGTTGGCAAGGATAGCCGAGAGTACGCAACAGTAGAACACGCTTACCAATCTTGGAAGTCTGGTAAGTTTAACATGGCTATATACAGCAAGCCTTGGAAAGCTGGTAGTAAGTTTGTAGCTAGGGGTACAAGAACAGAGGGTAACTGGAACATACAGTTAATGTATGCAATAGTCCTCCGTAGTTTTACCCACAACGCTGATGCAAAGAACGTATTGCTCAGCACCAAAGGTAGTACACTCACCCATACGCAGGACACTGGTGTGTGGCGTACTAAGTTCCCTGAGATCCTAATGAAAGTTAGAGATCTCTTGTAACACTCTGGGAGCCACACTTCGTGTGTCTCTTTTATAGATAGGTGCAATCCTGTACCTTCTTATTCTCTTAATTTAACATAAGGTTAAACATTATGACTACTTCAATCATTGAAGCTCCACGTAACTACATTATCCGTAACGCTCAGCTTAACTGGGCACGTTTGGATAAGCCAGTGACACCCTTTGGCACTGAGCAGTACGAGTTACAGATCGCTACAGATAGTAAAGATGTAGCCCAAGAGTGGACTGCTAACTTCCTCAATGTAAAAGAGAAAGATGGCATGTTCTCAGTAGGTCTCAAGCGTAAGGCTCGTAAAGCTAACGGTGAAGACAACGGTAAGCCTAAAGTAGTTACTGCTGATCTACAACCTCTTCCAGAGGGTATAATGATTGGTAACGGCTCTATCGGTAACGTCAAGGTATATCAGTATGCCTACGATGTTGCTGGTCGTAAAGGCACTGGATGCTCACTCACAGCTATCCAGATCACTGACCTGATCGAGTACAAGGGTGGTTCATCTGATGACTTCGTAGCTATCGAGTCAGAAGCACCATCAGCTTCACCTGTAGCATCAGACTCAGTAACATCCGGTGACCTCTTCTAGGTACCAAAGGCACAAACGGAGTACTCAGGCATAACGCTTGGGTACTCCGTAGCTTCTTGGTTTACCGACAAAGCCCAACCGACACCACCTGATCAGTACCGTTAGCGAGAGATGTCGCTAGTCCCTTTAGGGGGAACCCCGGTACTCCCTATATATAAGAGAGGTAGTTGTATGTATGTATATTATAGAGCTATGGCTCTTATAGAGTACCAGAAGACCTTCGTAGAAGAAGTAGACTACACTGGTTCTCAAGGTAGTACCTACTGGGCTGATAGTGCATCAGTAGCTAGTCGCTATATGAACCCTAACAGAGTCCTTGTAGAACTAACACTAGATAGACCTATCAACCCTGACTATAAGGGAGTAGCTATTGGTGTTGATCTTAAAGGGTACTGTAACAATCATATAGAATACTGTATGCCCAAGGTGTACTTCCAATCCAATGTTCTTCCTAACCTATTAGAGGTGAGTCACTATGGCTAAGCCATTGCAAGTAGCAACAACTATCCAGTCACAGATACAGTCTGGTAAGGATAGTAGAGGTACATCCGGTACACAGATGATGATGTGTTGGGCTTACGAGTCTCCATCGGTAGTTCATGGGGATGACAACCACTGGGGTGGATTACAATTCTATGTCAATGGTTATAAACATAAAGGTAAGGTCAAGGTCATGCTCAGTTACAATGACACCTACACGGTATCGTTTATAGATCAGCATAGTAATGAAGTACACTCAGTGGACTACATACACTTCCCTGAGTTAGCTGAGACTATAGATAACTTCGTAGAGACTGGAGAGGTGCTTGAAGATGCATAATAAATGGATGGGTATATTAGAAGAAACAGATAAGGAACACTTCATGTTACTAGCTCTGGAACAAGTCCATCAAGATGTGAAGGATTGTAATTGGTCTTCTCTCCATGACTTACTTATGAACCTCCCAGAGGACTACCTAATGCAATACGTAACCTTTGAACAACCTGAATACATGGATAGTCACTAATGGATACCTATGAAGTAACAACAAGCCCATCAACATGGAACTATAGAGTAGAGATGATTGAAAGTGTCAGGAAAGTCTACTTCGTAAATGCAGATGATAAAGAGGAAGCTAAAGCAAAAGCAAAGGCTAATGATGATTGTACGATGTTTTCTGGAGAGACACAATTCAATCTGATATCTATAGGTTATGCAGAGGCTTTGGATTGATATGGTATATTTCAGTCAAGATAAATATAGAGATGGTAAACTACCACAGGCAACCGTTGTAGAGGTAAGGCGTAGGAACGTGGGTCAGTTTGATGCAGTCTTTATAGACTCTGACGGTGAAACAACACACAACGTGATAAGTACCACAACGTATGCTGCTATCGCTAGTGACCCGTTGTATTCAATTAAACGACTAGATGGTTGGTAAAGTTATGATAATAGCAAAGAGAAGTATGTTAACTGGTATTATTAATTCTATGGATATAGCAGTATCCGAAGAACAACTACAAGCATGGGAGTCTGGTGAGTTAATACAAGAGGTGATGCCTGACTTAACAACTGATGAACGTGAGTTCATAATGACTGGTGCAACAGCAAATGATTGGGAGACGTTATGGATAAGTGGGAGATAAAATGGGCAGAAGGGGCATCAAAACTCTTATTAAACAGAACAATAGTCAAGGTTAGATACATGACAGACGAAGAGAAAGAAGAGGTTAATTGGTATAGCAAGCCAATAGTTTTAATACTAGATAATGGCACCTCAATCTACCCATCAAGGGATAGTGAAGGCAATGATGGGGGTTCTTTATTCACAAACCACATAGACCTACCCGTAATTCCTGTTCTGGGGTAAAGGAGATTGTTGATAATGAGTGATGTTAATTACGAATACTCAGACTACAGTTGTGATATATGTGGACGTATAGAGAACTACCTAGTGAATGAGCATGAGATTGTTGATCATGTCCCTTATGGGGATCAGTCAGTCCCTATGTACTCCTATGTATACAGCTGTAACACCTGCGGTAGTCAAGTAGAGAGGAACGAATAACATGATGGAATTCCAGACAATTGATTTAGAGGAGTTTAACGCAATGATCTATCAAGCCGTCATCAATGGCCTGACGTTCAGTGCAGAAGCAGCGGGTGAGATGCACCGCCGTATCTATATACTCACATACACTGGAGGGTACTAATATGCATGACATAGTTGCTCTATTCGTAGCTACCATTGTGATCTGTATGTATGTTGAACTAACTAAAGGGTAATCATGCATGAAACTATTAGATAGAAGTAATGGTAACACTAAACTCAGGAAGACCAACAACAAAGAGATGGATCTCCACTTCGCAGGTTTATCCATGCACCCTGATGATGCTATCTGCGCTGGTGCTAAGTCAGCTGGATGTATGATAGATTGTCTCAAGGAAGCTGGACTAGGTGGTGTTTACCCCAGTGTCAACCAAGCTCGTCAAGCTAAGACAGACTTCTATCTATCAGATCAAGAAGGCTTCTTGGTACAGTTACGTAGGGAACTAACCAACTACGTTAAGTGGTGTAACAAGAAAGAGTTGCATGGTGTTGTACGCTTAAACGTACTGTCCGACATCCCTTGGGAAACCCATAACATTCCACAGGACTTCCCAGAGCTTAGCTTCTATGACTACTCTAAGGTCGCTAAGAGGTTCCACAAGAGTATGCCTAGTAACTATAGGATAATGTTCAGCTACAGTGGTAAGCCTAGCTATAAGAAACAGGTACTTAGTTTCCTAGAGTCTGGTAGTAATGCAGCAGTTGCTGTTGTCTTCAACCGTAAACCATTCCCGGCTACATTCTTAGGTCGTGAGGTTATAGATGGAGATGCTAGTGATTGGGTCAATGTGAACACAAAGAGTGTGGTGGTGGGTCTGACAGCTAAGGGGCCAGCTAAAACTAACAATAACGGATTCGTTGTTGATGTATCAGCGATACCAGTATTCGCTGTTGGAGGTATGTAATGAGAATCAAGATAGATCAGTGGGAAGTATGCATAGCAATACAAAAGTATCTGCAAGAAACCTATGGGATTGAGTGTGACTTAGATCCTGAAGGATTAAATGACAATCCTGTTATTGAATATAAAGAGAGAACATACGCTTGGAAGACTCACAAGAATGGTAAAGAAGTTAAGGATGAGCATGGTTTAAGAACCAGAGATCATTCCAAAACTACTATCCAAACCAATCACATAGATTGGGAAGAGTTTGATTCAATAACCTTCTACCTCTAAGGAGTCTGACATGATCGAACGGTTTGAAACTGAACAATTTATAACCCTAAAGGTTAACGCTGAGTCTGTTAATATTCTTCAGGTAGCAGTGGATCACATGCTAGAACACCTTGATGGTCTATATATTGATGGTATATATAGAGTTAACGATACCGAAAGAGATAACATAGACACTCTGGTACGCATGGCCTTAATAACCCAAGTGAAAGAAGAGTTAGCGCACAAGAAACTAAAGAGCAAATCATGTAGCGTCACTGAAGCACTTGGATGCCTTTTAGAGAACGTAGAGCAAGACTTTTCGAGAGATGAAGACGGAACTAAACATCTCTGGAACTGTGTAGATAAAGGTAATGCTTTACTTATGGAGCGTGAAGCATGATAGGTAAAGGTGATAAGGCAAGACCCTTAAAAGTGCCTCATAAAGTGTATGGAGCTAGGTACGATGCTATATTTGGTAAAGGCAACAAAGAAGTTCTGTACAACAGCAATGGTAGTATAGTAGAGATGTGTGGCTGTGTTGAAGCTAAGGTTCTGGACACAGGACACTACTGTGTAGAAGATTCAGATACTCTATACGTCAACGAGAAAAGCCCCTTTGCCGAGTGGCTAATGCGATGTCCAGTAGAGTTCTGTGAAGACTACACAGACAACCATGGTACCCGTGCAGGGTACACCTTTTGGATAGAAGAAGATTAATCTTAATGTAATTATTGGAGTAGTATATGTTTAAAGTAAACAGAGTGTTCTCATTTCGTGTATCAAAGAAGTCCAACGGTCGTATCCGATTCACTGCCCTAGGGTTCTCAGGGTTCATAGCTTTACGTAAGACCAAGTCTCGTGGTTACGGACTGCAACGACAGTCAACATTCACCCAGTTACACCTTGGACGTACCTCTATTGCTCTTGAGCATAACCGTCCAGTTAAACAAGTGTGGAACTTCGCAGGGTAATACTATGAAAGTCTTCGTGTATTATAACTTGCGTAAGAAATGTTTCAGCGTGAAGGCACTAGAGGGTACCAACAAAGGGCGTGTGATCAAACATGCGTCCTCTGTTATCCTCTCTAATGTAACCTTCAAGGTATCAGAAGCAGGTAGACAAAGGGTTCTCAGAGACAAGCAGAAGAATGTACATGCAGGTGCTAAAGGCACACTCTGCTCAACTGACATTCCATTCGCTTGGGTAACATCGAAACCAAGATCAGCCACATACAATCCTTATATTAACAAGACTTTCATTGATGTTGAAACTAAACAACCAGTACTGTCATCAGACATGGTTGAATTAACCAATCGTAAAGTATTCTATAAGGTCTAACATGGTAATCGTATCTACAATTATATACTTCGCTATATCAATTGCATTAATTAATGCACTAATCGAATCAATGTCAAAGGGGTAAAGTGATGACTTTAGATGAAAGAATACTAGATCGGCTGTTGTACCTAGGAAGCATATCGGATCTACGTGAGAGTAGCATACATTACAATAATGAAGATTATGCTAATCAAATACTAACTATGGTAAGGGATGTTGAAGATTACTTTATGGCTATCAGGGATGAAGAAGATTACACTGATATGGCAATAGACATAAACGATGCAACCCGTTATCTAGGGACAGATCGAACAGATAATATCAGAGGAGGTCATTGGCCTACAGATTACCAAAAGCTCATAAGGAGTGACTGATGAAGTACTTAAAGTTATCTATTAAATATGGTCTGCTAGTACCAATAGCATTTGTTGTAGATCTGATTGGGTTAACCCTTAAGGCATTCAGTGTAGTTCTGGAAGTCACAGAGGGTTACGCTTCTAAACTATTTGATAAAGCACTAGCGTGGTGTAACAATGACTGATGATCGTATATTTGAAATAGAAGCAAAACTAGACCAGTTGTACCTAGATGCTGGTAGAGAAGCTAGACAAATGGCTAGTCAATACAATGAATCATTAGCAGCTAATCTACTAGATGCCTACATAACAGAAGGTAACAACATAGCAGCAGAGATCTTTAAGGTAGAACCTAATGCAGATGTTGCAACAGTGTTCAACTCAGTAAAGACTAACCTTAAATTAGAAATTGATGAAGGAATCCGTTATAGTGTTTAGCTTTCTATTTGTATTATGTTTAATATTCTTCCTCTTCTTTGTTGGTACTGGGGAAGATTGGGCCATCTTTGGATGGGTTGTAACTGGCCTAGCTCTAGTATCAGGAGCACTGTTAAATAACCTGTAGTACATAACGTACCTTACAAAGTACATTGTGCACCCAAAAGACACGTTATGTACCCCCCACCATACATTAAGGTGTGGTGGGGGTTTCTACACCAAAGAGATATTGTAGCCTTACAAAACAACAGAGTCAAAGGTCACCAAGCTAGTGACTGGGTTAGTTGGATACCCCTTGAGCGAATGAGCCTTGCCAACTAAGACGTTTAGAGACGTTACTCTGTTGTTCTGTAAGGCCACTACTAGGTACACTCAGCTCACGCTAAGTGTGCCTTATACATTTTTAGTAACCGACATAGCTCACAGGCATTCCGTTTGCCTTTTTTACGTAACCGACAACACGCAACAGGCATCTCGTAGGCAATCTCGCTAGTCCCTATAGGACAACTTCAGTTGAGCCACACTTCGTGTGTCTCTTTATAAGAATATAAACATAGGAGATGACATGACAATCAAAAAGAAACAACAACATCCAAACAGCTTGGCTAATCTAGCACCAAGGTTCACACCAGAGAATGCTAAAGAGGCACAACTGAAAGCAGCAGCAGCTCGTAAGATTAACAGGGAGGCACGGGAGAGGCTCTCATTGACAGCAGCAGAGCTTAAGATGGACGCTGACCAGTTAATGGCAGTTAACAACCTAACAGCTCTGGATGTAATGAGGCTGTCCATGGTTAAAGCAATAGCTAACGGGGATACAGATCAAGCAGTTGACATTGCCAAAGCACTGGCAGAGTTTGAGACACCCAAGCTAGGCAGGATTGAACAAACAAACATCGAAGTTAAAGCAGAAGACATGTCTGATGAAGAACTCGATGCTAAACTTAAACTACTAATAGGTGGTAAAACCTAATGTTATTCAAAGTATACGGTAAGAAAGACTGTATGTATTGTACGTTAGCTGTAGAACTCCTTGAGATGTTAAACAAGGACTACATATACATGGTGTTGGATGAGGACTATCCTATGTCAGACTTCAAGAGTATATTCCCAGAGGCTAAATCAATTCCTCAAATAATAACAATCAGCAACACTGAAATAAACAAGATAGGTGGATACGAAAACCTTAAAGAACTACTAACAGGGCCAAAGCCATGAGTATTAATGACGCAACACCTAGTGAGTGGGACAGAGTAGCACGTAGTAACATATCTCACGACATGACTACAGAGGAAGGTAGACAAGCAGCATGGAAAGAGCTAGCGCACGTAGGGTTAGAGGCTTGGGCAGAACCTGCGAAGGAAGAGTCAAAAGAAGAAGAAGCAAAAGAGAAAGATAGACAACGAGTGAAAAACCTTTGGTCACGTTGGTGTGTAACTAACGATGATTCAACGGTCGTACAAGCTACACCAGACCCTGTTAACAACCCATCACATTACAACACAGGTGGCGTTGAGGCAATCCAAGCTATTGAAGCGAGTATGTCTACGGAAGCCTTCCAAGGGTACCTCAAGGGCAACTGTATGAAATACATTTGGAGGATGTCCTATAAGGGTAAAGCTAAAGAGGACACCCTCAAGGCCCAGTGGTACCTCAACAGACTGATCGAGACACTCTAATGGATAAATCAAGCCACGAGTACAAGTCCCAGTACGATAGGGACTTCAGAAGGAAGAGGTGGGGTATGATCTTTGAGTACTTTGGTGGTAAGAAATGTCAAGATTGTGGTGTTGCATCCGAACATCCAATCTATGACCTCCACCACAGAGACCCTTCAGCTAAAGACTTCTCTATTGGTGCACTAATACGTAGGAAATGGGCAGTATTAGAGCCTGAAATAGCTAAGTGTGACCTACTATGCTCTAACTGTCACAGAATCAGGCATGACATAGAGAGAAAACAACAACGAGAGGTGTCAAATGGAAGTAATTAAGGGTGATTTCGGCAATAGTAACAAAGAAGATCCAAAGAAACTGCTTGACTTACTGCATGAAGCAATAGCTAGTGCTGGTATTGATGAAAACACAATAGGTAAGTTCATCTTAATTGCAGAAGTAGATAACGATGACGATGACTTCAAGATAATGACTGCTTATGATGTCATGGAGACTAATTATATCTTAGATGTTAGCAAACTAACCTTCTTAGGGTACTAATAATACCCCTATAACCTACAAAATAAACTAAGCCTAACCCAATACCGGGTGGCACTCAAGGAATTTACATGAAACTAGTATTTGATATAGAAAGTAACGGTTTACTGGAAGAAATCTCTACCATTTGGTGTATCGTATGCCAGAATGTGGACACTAAAGAGATAACTTCCTTCTCAGATCACGATGATACACTACAAAGTACCCAAGCTGGCCTTGATTACCTTCAAGCAGCTGATATTCTCATAGGTCACAACATAATTGGCTATGATATACCTGCAATAAAGATAGTTACAGGGGTTGACTTGCTGGATAAGAAGTGCTACGACACCTTAATTATGTCTCAGATGCTACGATATAAACGTAACCACAGACATGGATTGAAGGGTTGGGGTGAGAAACTAGGTGACAGTAAGCTAGACTACAACGATTGGACTCAATATACAAAAGAGATGTTGACATACTGCATACAAGATGTGCAACTAAACACTCAGGTATACGAAGAGTTACTAAAAGAATTTAAACAGTTTCACAGTAAGTTCCCTTTGATTGCTAAAGGTCTTGAGGTAGAGCACGATGTGTTCAAGTTCAACACCATGGTTAGAGAACAGGGTTGGAACTTCGATGTCAAGAAAGGCAATGCAAGTCTAGCACTTATGAATGCTAGGGCTAAAGAGATACAAGATGCTATAGAGCCACACCTTGGTACACATACAGTGTTCATTGATAAAGAACCTAAGACTGCTAAGTTTAAGAAGAACGGAGAGTATACCGCAGTGACTGTACGTCTACTGTCTGATTACTTTAATAGGGAAGTACTACCTACAGACACACACTTGATGGCTGCTGGTTCAACCTTCCAACGTAGTAAGATAGTGCAGACTAGGTTGGGTCAGATAGAGATGGTTAAGGAGTGGTTGTTAGAGAATAAAGGTTGGAAGCCTGATGAGTATACCCGTAAGAAGACCCCTCGTGGTTGGATCAACGTAGCCCCTAAGTTCACAGAGACTTCTCTAAGTAAACTAGGAGAGGTTGGTACAATGCTAGGCCAATACTACACACTGCGTAACCGTATCAGTGTTATGGATAGTTGGTTTGAACAGTTAAAGAATGGTCGTATCCACGGTAACATGTGGACTATTGGTACCCCTTCTTTCAGAGCAAGACATGAAGTCATTGTTAACCTTCCGGGTGTCCATGCTGCATGGGGTCGTGAGTTACGTGAATGCTTTGCTGCTGATGAGGGTGACCTTATTGTAGGTGCAGACTCAAGCGGTAATCAATTACGTGGCCTATGCCACTATGTGGGTAACGCAGAGTTTACTAAGGAAGTTATCTTTGGTGATCAACACCAACGTAATGCTGATGCACTAGGGTGTTCACGCTCAGTAGCTAAGTCATTTCTGTATGCCTACTTGTTTGGTGCAGGAGACTCTAAGCTAGGTCAAGTGTTGACTGGTAAGAGTAACCCCAAGATTGGTAAGCAAGCCCGTGCTAACTTCGCTAGTGCTATCCAAGGTCTGGATCAGATCAAGAAACAAGTAGAAGGTGAGTGGAACCGTAAGCAAAACACCCAAGGTAACGGTTGGGTTCATGGGTTAGATGGTAGACCTGTCTTCATAGGCTCTGAGCATCAGTGCCTTAACTACTTACTGCAATCAGCAGAAGGTATCACTTGTAAGGCAGCTGTGTCATATCAAATGCAGAAGATCAAGGAAGAAGGACTACGTGCTAAGCCTCGTATCTTCTACCACGATGAAGCTGCTTGGTCTGTACACCCTGATGATGCTGATCGTGTTGGTCAGATACTAAAGGATAGCTTTAAAGAAGCACCTAAATGGTTTGGTGTAGAGTGTATGGATGGTGGTGATGCCATGATCGGTACCTCCTATGCAGATGTTCACTAGAGGACTAGATGATGGATAAGAAAATACAAGTACTGATTGATGCTGATTCAATCTACTTCAGGATAGCGATGGCTACCCAGAAGGAAAAGGACATAAGGGTAAACATACGTAAGACACTCATGGATATCGAGAATGTATGTTGTGTCTTTGACCCAGTAGAGTTGAGGATAGCCGTTAAAGGCAAGGGGAACTTCCGTACTGCGATTGCTGCTGACTACAAGGGTAATCGTAAGCGTGAGTTAGAACCCGGTGAGAAGAAAGCTCTGGCCTATGGACATCAACACTTGATTGACAAGTACGGTGCAGTTATGGCCCATGATATGGAGGCTGATGATCTGGTCTCTATCTGGGCATGGGAGTGTATTCAGAATGAACAACCCTATTATATTGTACACATAGACAAAGACCTTAATATGATTCCCGGAGATCACTATAACTTCGTAAAGAAAGAAGAGTACTACGTTGACTTTGATAAAGGTCACTACAACTTTATGATGCAGATGCTGATTGGTGATGCAACAGATAACATTCCCGGTGTTAAAGGTATAGGCCCAAAGAGAGCTGAGAAGTTACTACTCAACTGTCCCTTTGATAGGCGTTGGCAAACTGTAAGTAACTGCTGGGCAGATAAGAAACAAATGCTTATCTCCGCTAGGTTACTATGGATGGCTACCACCTTTGATGAAGCTGATAGTAACAACGAGCTGTTGCTTGGGTACATAGATGCTAAGTCAGCAGAGGACTTCTGGGCGCAAGACCCCCTACCACTGGAGGAGACAGATGCAGAACACACACAAGATAAAACCCCTGAGTGCGAACAAGATGTTTGCGAAGAAGGGGAGGACAACCTTCAAGACAGCGGATTACAAGAGGTATCAGGAGGAGATCCGGGACGAGATGATGGCAGCAGTGTGGCCCTTCGGGACGAATCAAGTTGAGTTCACCATCGAGGGAGGCATGTCTAACAGGGGTGCCGACCTTGACAATATAATAAAACCCATCTTAGATACCTACCAAGGTATCTTTGAGGAGTTCAATGACAACAAGGTGTACCATATAGAACTCACTAAGAAGATAGTTAAGAAAGGTGAGGAGTACATCAGTGTACATATAAATGAATCAGAGAGTTCTACATGAAAAGGATAAGGCTTAAGGGTGGTGATGAGTATGATGCCCACACTGGTTGGAGAAAGTACATCAGACCACCTAAAGGCATGATCAAACGTGCAAAGAAAACATACAACAAACGGTTCCGAAAGGAAAGTAAAGAGAAAAGCACTAAAGGATTGGATGAATGAAGTTAAAGATGCACACACTAATAAAACAGATAGTTGAATCAGGTGTAGACGCTGGGTTTAATAGAGCGCACAAGCATACCGACACACCTATAGAAGAAACAATTAAATCATGCATCGAAGAGTACATAATGAACGGCTTTGATGAACACTTTACATTTGAACACGAGGAATTATGATGGATCAGTACCAACAGTTTATACACAAGAGCCGCTACGCACGTTGGATACCAGAGGCAGGGCGTAGGGAGTCGTGGCATGAGACAGTCAACAGATACGTAGACTTCTGGAAGGATCGTGGGCAGATAGACGAGAAGGTAGCCCTGAAGTTGTTCAATGCAATATACAACCTAGAAGTCATGCCTAGCATGAGATGTATGATGACAGCAGGGCCAGCACTAGCTAAGGATAACGTAGCGGGTTTCAACTGTAGCTACCTAGCTATTGACTCACCCCGTAGCTTTGATGAGCTTATGTACATCCTAATGTGTGGTACAGGGGTAGGCTTCAGTGTTGAACGTAAGTTTATTAACAAGCTACCTGAAGTAGCT
>TARA_R110002167_G_scaffold28895_4_pt1 | contig 12411 bp, 14 predicted proteins | sample TARA_R110002167 | Tara Oceans TARA_R110002167 (sample SAMEA4398238) | marine metagenome | biome: Polar Biome; feature: [MES] marine water layer (ENVO:01000295) within the mesopelagic zone...; material: water (ENVO:00002006), including particulate matter (ENVO:01000060) such as...... | reverse complement strand
CATTGGCGCGGCTCTTTTTCTTCACCCCGTATCTCCGGGGCGTTGTTACAAAAATTGCCGTCCCGCGCAGCACGCTGCACAGGCAGGAGCGGGCGTTATACGCACGCTGTGGCGAGAGTCAATGCGGACTCAGCGTTCGGCCAGTATCAGGTGCCGGGCGGATCGAATGGGCGCACCTGGCTGCGATCAGCGGCACCAATCGCGTTGACGGCCTCTCCGGTTCGGTCGGCTTGTTCAGCCCATTCGGAGTCGCGGGCACAGACACGTTCATACATGCGCGTCCCGGTGATCTGGACGCGGCGGCAGGTGAAGGTGTCGCCGTCAGAGATTTCGCCATTCTCGGGCAGGGCTGCGACACGTTCGGCCATGGTCGGCCCTGCATCCGGGTCCACCGGCGTCGTGCAGGCCCCCAGAGACAGCAGCGCGGCGCTCGCCAGCAGCGAGGCGGTCAATCGAGTCATGGGGTTCCTTTCACAAAGACATTAATGGGTAGAATTGCACAGGCAATTTGTTGTTGTCAAAGCGTCCGGAGAGTCAATCGCTATCGATTCGAGCCCGGTGCCGTCCGTATCGGGGGCGGACGGTATTGGAACACGGGTTTGCGTGCGTCTGTCCGGTCGGCCTCGGAAATGCGGCTGACGGCCTCGCGGGTGCGATCCGCCTGATCCTCCCATTGTGAGTCGCGGGCGCAAACGCGTTCAAAACGGCGCGTCCCGGTGATCTGGATGCGACGGCAGGTGAAGGTGTCCCCATCCGAGATCTCGCCATGTTCGGGCAGGGCCGCAATGCGTTCAGCGAGGGTGGGGCCAGCGTCCGGGTCCACCGGAGCGGCGCAGCCGGCAATCGCGACGGAAAGACTGCCGAGCAGAATGAGAGTTGTGGATTGAGCTATGTGATTTCCCCTTTCGGTCGAGCCAAGCCTAGCACACTCCCTCACACGAGGAGGTTGTAAAAACGAAACGGCAACCTCTGGAATCGGCGCCGGCCCGGCGCGCGCAACGCCATGCAGGCACGCCTCGTGGCGGTTCCGCGGGCCGACCGGCCCAGGTCAGGCCTGTCGCGACCGGGACCGCACTGGCATTGCTGCGCCACGCCCACTTGATTTTCCGCGTGTGCTCGTACAAACAACGCATCCCCGCGGAGAGGTGCCAGAGTGGTCGATCGGGGCGGTCTCGAAAACCGTTGAACCGCAAGGTTCCGAGGGTTCGAATCCCTCTCTCTCCGCCACTACTTTCCCTTCCATGATTGCAGCTGTACCATGATTGCGGCGGTGGCGGTTTGCCCGAAGCGGGTTGCCGCGCCACATGGGCGAGGGCGCAATCCTAGACGTAGCGTGCCGCGAATTCCTCGCAGAAGGCCAGGTCATCGGGATCGGCCTGCATGGCCGTGTGGGTGGGTTGGGCCTGAGCCGGGGGTTGAAACACGATCCCCTCGAAGAGCCGGTCCCGGTTCGCAGGGGACTCAAGGCCCAGAAAGCCCAGCAACCGTGCGGCCTCGGGCTCCGGATCGGCCATAAACGCGTCATGACTGAAGAAGGTGATCCGGTCAGGGTGACGTTCCCGAACCGCATCCAGCCGCCTGTGGATGCGCGCCCAATAGGCGAGGGCATCGCGCGGGCCGTCACTCACGGCCCGGTCGAGGAAGAGCGGGCCCCAGTTATTGAGCTGGTTCCGGTTCTTGCTGGACGCCATATAGACGGGATCCCGGACGACGTGGACATATTTCAGCTCCGGAACCTGCCGCAAAGCACGCTCGATGATGATGTGCGTATTGGGCTCTTTCCAGCACCAGCGGTCCCGCGCAGGTGGTGATGCCGATGTCGTCGTGAAGCTTTCGAGCCGGGCGACCAGCCAGTCCGTTGAGTGACCAAACCGGCCCTGGGCGGCCAGTGCTGCAAGCGTCTGCGCCATGTCCAGCGTGGGGGGAATCCCGCGCATGCGCGCCATGAATGCGTCGAACAGCGCCTCAAATCGCGCCTCATTATCGATCAGGACAGAAGCTCGCTTGAACAGGAGCGTGAACCAGAGATTATCCAGCGCATCATTGAGGTCGCCGCCCAGCCAGCACCCGCAATTTCGCACCAGCATGGCCGTGGCTCGCGTTCCGCTGCCGCCGAGCCCGCCGATGGCGAAGGGGGCTGCCGGGGGTTTAGTCATCGCTTCAGTCATGGGCCGGTCCTGACAGCGTGGTGCGCTTCATTCCAGTGTCGCCAGATAGGCGTCGAGATCATCATGCCGTGGAGTCCAGGCGATGCGTCGATGATGCGTTGTGCGGCGATAATTATCCTGAATCAGCACCAGCTCCAGTTCTTCCAGACGGATGTCGATCATTGCGGTTCCATAGGCCATGCCCGCAATTTCGGTTGCGCTGAGGGGGTGCCGCTGCCATTCAACGCGCCAGCCATCAATGATCAGCGCGCCGCTCTCCTCAGGAGGGTCGTGGCGGTGGTCGGGGCCCGCGAGCAAGGTGAGCGCCGTGGCTTCGATAAAGGGCGTCTGTGTCGCGCGCTCCAATCGTCCACTGGCCGTGTGCAGCGCCGACAGCATGTCATAGATCGGAATCATCGCGATTGACAGCAAGGCGGTTGCGGCCAGGGCCTCGATCAAGCTGAAACCGTCGCGCTGCGTCATGATGCAGATCCCAGGATCAAGAATCCAGTTGCGGCCAATCCATACCCGGCAATCAATCCAGGGCCAAATGCCATCCGGCCGAGCCCCTCGCCCGTCCGCATTCTGGTGGCGAAACCGGAGGCCGCGGTCAGTATGGTGGCGCAAAGCAGGGCGTAGGGGACCTGTTCCGGTGCCAGCCAGAACCCACAGGCTCCGGCCAGCAGGATATCGCCATCGCCGAGGGTTTTATCGCGCCCGGGCTTGCGTGTCAGCAGGGCTGCCGCGATCAGGATGACAGCGGAAATTGCGCCCGCGATCAGGGCGGAGATCAAGGCGTCGCGCGAGATGGCAGAGGCGAGGCCCGCCAGCGCGATCAAGCCCGCGCCGACATCCGGCAAAAGCTGGCGGCGCGCATCGATTGCCGCGGCGGCTGCGCCAGCCCCGGCCGCCAGGGCAAACGCCATGGCCGAGAGCAGGTGATCGATGGCGAAGAAATACGCACCGGTCAGGAGCGCCGCAGCCAGGAGGCTTGTGGTCAGACTGATCGGGCCGGGCAATGCGGTTCGGGCGGAAATCAGCGTCAGAGCGGCCCCGGCGGCCAGCAATGCAGGCAATGCCAGCGGCGTCAGGTCAACAGACATCGTCCGATCTCCGCGTCGCCGATCCATTCCGGCCTCGCTCAACATGCGGCGATGGCGTCGCCGGGAAAAGCCGCTGCATCTGGCTCCCGGCACTGGCCCGGCTGCACGCAATCGCACGGGCAGCCATCAATCAGGGCCTGTACCCGTGCGCGCTGGCAGAATGGTTGAAACCGGTGGTCGTTCTCTGATGATTTCGGGAATAGCTGTACGCACCGGCGTCGCGAAGGCGCGGTTGGCCTCATCGCCATATAATTCCACGATGCGTTGCCGGTCTTCCCGATTGCGCAGGATGTAAGGCGTCACCATCACCAGCAAGACTGTCTGGTCGGAATCGACGGACTCCGTCCCGAAGAGCATGCCCAGCAGGGGAACGTTTTCCAGGCCCGGCACGCCGGTCGACCCCCGATTGATCCGGCGCTCCATCAGCCCGCCGAGAACAGCGGTCTGCCCATCCTGCAAAGTCAGTTCCGAGGTCAGACTCCGGTTCGAGATGATCGGACTGGCGATCGCCTGATTGGGATTGGCCAGTGCGGCGCTGACTTCCTGGCTGATCACCAGATCGATCCGGTCATTGCTGTAAACGGTTGGCTCGACATTGAGCAGCACACCCGTCGAACGGAACTGGATGGTTTGCAGAATGTCCGTCGATCCCGTCTGTTGCGTGGTCGCGGCCCGCTGGCTCGTGATGATGGGAACGTCGGTGCCGACCTGTACCGAGGCCGACGAACCGGAGCGCGTCACGATGCGCGGTGTTGACAATATATTGATGTGCGAGTGCGAGGTGCGCGCGGCCGCCGTCAGGTCGACATCGCCGGACCGCAATACGGCGCTCAGCCCGCCCGATTCCAGCCCGAGTCCGTCGGTTGTTCTCAGTTCCAGATTGCCGCCGAAAGTATTGAGCAGGAATTCGAGACCGAAACGCTCATCCTCGCTGAGCGTGACTTCCGCAATCGTGACCTCGATGAGGACTTCCGGCGCGGCTGTATCCAGCGTGCGAAACAGTCTTTCAAGGGGGCGGAATTCACTCTGCGTGCCGTTGAAAATGATGCGGTTGCCCATCTCGTCGACGGTCAGCCGTCCAGGTGGCGGCGCCGGTGCGCCGTCTTGTGAACTGCGGGCCTGCTCGCCCAGAACGCCACTTGCGATGTCAGCCAAGGCTTGTGCGGCGCGCGCCCGCACCTGGTAGACATGCGGTGTGCGCTCTTCGGTGGTTTGCGCCGCGGAGTCGAGCCGGCGCGCGGTCTCGACCACATGACGCATTGATGCAGCGCTGTCCGCGAAGATCAGGATCTGATTGGTATAGGCGACCGGCAACAGCGTGATGGGGCGGGTTGATCCGGCACCAAGGCTGATCTGATAGCCTTCGATCATCAGGATGTCCCGCACAGCGGAGGCCAGGGCCTGGGCGTCCCAATGGTTGGGCGACAGGGTGACGGCTTCGGCGCCGGAGAAGCGCAAATCATCCATCTGGTGGATGATCGCCAGCGCGGAATCGACATCATCCGACAGTCCGCTGAGCGTCAAGGCGCTGATATCGCGCCGGACCTGGATGCCCAGCTGCTGCCGTTCGGGAAAGCTGATTCTGAGGATCGCTTCCATTTCCGCCGCGTCAATCGCCTCAAGCTGGACAAATTGCGCCACCGGCCGCAGCGAGGCCGGTGCGCTAGAGCGGGCGCGCGAGCGGACAAATTGTGGTGTCTCGGTCATCAGGTCAGCGCGTTCGACCGCCTGGATCAGGCCGTCGCGATAGGTGAGCGCCAGCCCGTATTCGCTGATTGCAGCCTCGAACAGCTGGTAGAAAGTCTCCGGATCCATGTCGCGCACGCTGCGCAAGGTGACCACGTCCGTGCGTTCTGCCACCCCTGGGCCTAGCGCATAGGGCAGCTCCAGCACGTCACCCAGCACGGTATTGACGAACGAAGGGACGGTTTGCGCCGGAAGCGTGACATTGATGGGTGGGCCCTGAAGTCTGGGGCGCTCCGTCAGGGCGTCGTCGGGCGTGCTGGCTTGTCCGGTCAGGGTGGGGACCCGCCAGGCTTCGACGTCCGTGTTCCCAAACGAGATTTGGTTTTCGGTTTCGGCTGGCGGGGTTTCCTGCGACACCGTTTCGGAATCAGGCAGTCTCAAGGTGTTCAATCGGGCCTGATACAGTCCGCCCTCTTCAAGACTAGCGCAGCCAGCCAGCATCGCTACTGCAGCCATCGCGCTCGTAGTGCGGAACTTATTGATCATGCTTCAACCTTCCCCTGACGGATCGAAAACGAATATCGAATGTGTCTCGTCCCCGCGGCTTACCACGATGTGTGAGGCTCCGATTTCCGTAATACGCCAACCGTCATACAACTCGTCGCCCTCAATGAGGCGTGCGCGTTCAGTGATAGCCCCGCCCGCATGGAGGCGCCAGACCCCATCTTCACGGACCAGCGCCTTGATCGGCGGGGCCGTAACAATGACCGCTTCGCCCGCGCCATCGCCCAGCGCCGCCAGGACCGCTGCGGCTTCCGCTTCGCTCGGTTCGCCGGCATTGAGCGGTACGGCAGCGGGGAACAGCCCGCTGGCTCTGAGGCGCGCGCTCAGTGCGCTGATATCGCTTTGCAGCACCGGGCCGGGCCCGCCGGCCGAGGTGGATTGCGGCATTTCAAGCGGTGGCGCGGCGCGGGGCGCGATCACCAGGCCAGCAAGGCCGGCCGCGACCGCGACCAGGCCGGCTGCGCCAAGCCGGGCGAGGCTGAGCGGCATCATGAGTCCGGATCCATCATGGCGGGAGCGATGAAAGTCACTGTGAAGCGCCGTGTCCGCGAATCCCAGTCCAGCCGCGTGGCGCGCAGCTCGCCGGGCGCACCGGCGGCGGCCTCGATAAAGGGGGCGAAGGCCCCTCCGGTATCGCGGGCCGTGACTTCCGCTTCGAACAACCGTGTTTCCGCGCCGGGTGCCCGGCGCTCCAGAACGTCGGCTTCGATCACTTGAACACGTGCATCGGGCAGCCCCGCCTCCCGGGCCGCGGCTTCCAGCGCGCCCTGGATTCTCGCCGCCGCGATGCCCGCGGTTGGTGCGCGCCAGAAACGGGCCTCTGCGGTCTGAGTCAGGTTTTCCGCTTCAGCGGCCAGCGCCGCCCAGTCGCGCTGTTCCAGCGCGGCCTGGCGCGCGGACAGCTGGCGCTGGGCGCCATCCAGCGCCCGCCTAGTCTGCGCGTTGACGTCATTGAGCGAAGTCAGGGCGTAGAGACCGGCCAGGCTGGCCAGCACGACGAGTCCGTATTGCGCGCGTGCGGTCAGGGTTCCGAGCGCCGTGCGGACGGGTGCGGTGAGGCTTGCGAGAGTATCGCTCATGATGCCCCCTCCTGGTCCGCAGCCGCGTCATCGGGCGCGGCAAGCTCGGCCTGGACTTCCCAGGCGGCGCTGTTGGCGGTCCTGTTCAGCCGGACATTCACCAGAGTGGGTTGCGCCTCGAGCGCCTGTGCCAGCGTTGCGGGATTGAGCTCGCCGCGCGGCTGGATCAGGGCGCGCACCTGATCGGGCTCGACGCGCAGCAATGTGATCCGCGCCTCCAGCGCGCCTGCGGCTTCGGCAAGATCGGCCGCTGGTGCGAGTGGATTGATGCGCTCCAGGGACTGGCGGTAGACCGCAAGTTGCGCGCTCTGGGACCGGTAGCGCTCAAGCGCGCCGAAATCGCCGGCGCTGTCCTCGGCAAAGGCGGCCAGCGCGCGTTGCGCCGAACCCTGTCCCAGGGTCAGGCGGGCATAGGTTCCGGCGCTGTGCAGGAAAGGCGCACCGATCAGGAGCAGGGCCAGTGTCGCCGCGTGCACCGGCTGCAGCCCGGCAATCAGGGCCCTGATCCGGTCGAGGATCGGGCGTGGCCCGTCTTCGTCATCGCCGGCATGGATCTCGGCTGCGCCATGGGCCGAGCGGCGGAAGCGCGCGATCTCGTCGGCGGCCGGCGAGCGCGACCAGAAACGGCTCGCGACGAGTTCCTCGCCCTGCCGGATCTGGCCTTCATAGCCGTCGCGGCGCTGCAGCAGGACAAAGCCGTCCTGCGACGCGCTGGCATCGGGCAGGGCCCGGTCATGGCCCAGCGCCGGTTCGGGCATGAACCAGCCGCTCTCCGGTGCGCCGAGATCGGCGAGGCGGGTCTTGTCCCAGGACCAGACCGTGACATGGCGCGCCTGCCAGACGAGATGCAGTCCGGGGTCCTCGAACGGCGCGCGCATGCGCGCCATGAGGGTCATCGCGGCCCGCATCCGCGCATCGACCGCGCCGGGTGGCCGCTCGAGGCGTTCGAAATGCAGAAGTGCGCGGCTGATCACGATCATTTCGCCGAATGCCAGCGCGCGCCAGAAGGCGCCGCGTGAGCGCGCCTCAAGACCGCCCGGGCCGAGTCTACGGCGGTTCGGGGAGGGGAAATTCTTCAAGATCGTCGGCGCTTTCGAGGCCAAATTCCTGCTCAACTCGGTCTCCTCCTATCACAAAATCGAATGTCGTTTGATAGGGCGCCGCGATAGCCCCCGGCGTCAGGCTGACCAGCGCAGCCAAGACTAAGCTCGCCTGCGGCTCATGGGTCAAGATCAAAAACTCAGCCCCCAGGGAGCTATACCCGTACTCACCCTCATATACACCGTCCCAGCCATCGAGGCCGAGATCGGCGAAATTCGACACCCTTTGCTGGGCAAATTGCATCTGCATCCGCTGCCGCGCCGGAGCGTCGTCGAACAGCATTTCCAGCACATGGTCGGGGATGAAGCGCGGTGTGGTCGCGGCGCCCGGCGTGACCGTGAAATAGAGGTCCATCAACCGCGCATCTTCCTGGCAGAGCGGCAGGGTCTCCCAGCCCAGCACGGCGCACAATTCGCTCGGGCTGCGCATGGGCTGGTTCGCCGGTGCGCGTCCCTCGGGATAGGTGTCGCGCTCGGCGCCGCCCAGCCGTCTGAGATCGTCACCATCGGCATAATCGCCCAGGCGCGCGGCCAGCCGCGAGGCTTCGGCCGGGTCGAGCCCGATCTGTTCGAGAAACTGCACCGCCTTGCGCGGGTCGTCCGGGTCCAGCCCGACCAGGCCCTGGGCCGATATCAGACGGATAATGACGGTGCGCCCGTTGATATCGATCCGGCGTGGTTCGCCGCGGGCGCTGATCGGGTCGCCGGCATCGAGCAGCCCGCCTTCGAAAATATCCGGATTCATGATCCCGCCCGCATTGACGGTGTCCTCGCCGCGCGGGGCCGTCAGCAGGAGATAGATCGCATTCGCCTGCGCCGCCCGCAGATCGCCCTCAAGCCGGGTCCGGGAGAGTAGCCGCGCCGCACCGTCGGAGCTGGAGCGCTGCACCGCATAGGCACCGGCCAGCACCAGGGCCAGCGCCGCGATCGCCGCCAGCGCCAGGATGAAGACATAGCCGGGCCGTGTCTCCGGTGGGGACAGGCGCGCGCTCATAATACCAGATCGAAATCGCGCGTCCGCAGGGTCAGCCCGGTGGTGCGTGACGGCGCTGCGGCCAGCACAGCTGCCTCGCCGGCCAGGATCAGGATCGCCGCCGGGACCGGGCGGTAATACAGCGGGTCGGGGTTGAAACCCTCCTCCGGCGGCCAGACCTCGTGCTCGGTGCCGGCCGGGTCGCGATAGGCCAGCCGGGCGCCGGCGGGAAGGGCGGTCTCGAACAGCGCCGCATCCTTCTCCCGATAGACCAGGACGATCTGCCCGTCGCGGTCCTCGATCGAGATTTCAAACGGGCATAGCTCACCGCCCGCGCCGGTCGCGCTGGCCAGGGTCAGGCCGCGCGCCGTCCGGGCATCGCCGGTGAAGACAAATTCGCTGTCATAATAGTCCGGCGCGGCGCCATTGAGCGCACGCAGGACCGGGATCAGGGCCAGGGTGCGGGCGGTATAGCCGCGCGTCGCCTGTTCGATGCGGCGCGCATGACCGGTGGCCGCCGCGAGCGTATCCATCAGGACGAGCGTGATCAGCGAGGCGATCACCAGCGCAATCAGGGTCTCGAGTAGGGTAAATCCGCTGCGCATCGGGTCTGGAAAACTCCTTGCACACCATGATATTGTAAAGAATGCTGGACGCAAGGCGGCTGGAGCCGTTGTGCGCTGCCCGGCTTTGGCAAACACCGGCGCAACGCACACTCCAGACTAAAGCCCTGGCAGAGCATTCATCTGGCGGGGCACTCATATCGCAGACCGATCCAATTCGCAGACCAATCAAGGGGTATCAGGACATGGACGCCAGACCGGACCCGGCAGAACCGACCGTAACGGACCGCGCGCAGCACACTGCCGCTCGGCACGCCCCCTGCCCGACGACAGCCCCGCGGCGCCGATCGCTGCGTGCGGGCTATTCGCTGATGGAGGTGCTGATTGCCGTTGCGATTATCGCCTTGCTGGCCGCCTTGATCGCGCCGCGCCTGTTCGGGCAGCTCGACGCTTCACAGGTCACCGCAGCGCGCACCCAGATCCGCATGATCGAGACGGCGCTGGATTCCTACCGCCTCGATATCGGCCGCTACCCGGCGAGCGAGGAAGGCCTGGCCGCGCTGGCCGTGCCGCCGCCCGATCTGGTTGATCGCTGGAATGGCCCCTATCTCGATGGCGGCCTGCCGATCGACCCCTGGGGCACGGCCTATCAATACCAGGCCGGGGAATCGCTGTCGCGCCGCGGCATTGTCCTCAGTTACGGCAATGATGGTGAGCCGGGCGGCGAAGGCCTCGCCGCCGACCTCTATTCGCGCGGCAATGACCCGAATGCCGGCCTCGAGCCATCCGCGGGCGCCCGGCCATGATGCCCGCTGGCGTCCTGCCCCGGGGTGGCTGACCGCTGATGCGGTCGGGCTATTCCCTGCTTGAGGTCTTGCTGGCGGTCGCCCTGATTGCCCTTGTGAGCACGATCGCCGCGCCCTCCTTGATCAACGGGCTGAGACAGCGCGAGGTCCGCCTCGCCCTGACCGCGCTCGAGGCCGGCATGACCCGTCTGCGCTATGACGCTGTGCTGGCGGCGGCACCGCTCGAGATTGCGCCGGAAGCGCTGACGGCCCGCTTCCCCGATCTGCCGCCGGGCTGGCATGTCACCGCCGGGACGCCCTTGCGGGTCTCGGCCGGTGGTTTGTGTGATGGCGGCGAATTCACCCTCGCTGCGCCGGACGGGCGCCTCTGGCACCGGCGCGCTGCAGCGCCGGATTGCGCCCTGGAGCGGATATAGGGTGTGGCCCGAATTTGGTTGCAAGCCTTTCGGGCGCAATCCACGCGCTATTTCCCCTGACCGGGGAAAAATGCCGTTTGTTTTCAGCCTCTGATGATGTGGAATAGCCCTTTCACTGTGGCAGTTTGACCACGCCATCTTGGCGCCCCGGGTTTCAAAATGGGTCTCCACAACTTCATTTAACCCCTTGTTTTGTCGGTCAATAATGCCGCGCCAGCCGACGCCGGCCGCCACCGATGCAGGCCCGCGGGCCCCGGAATGCGGCGAAAATATGTGGCATCCCTCCCGGCCTTGTATGAATCAGCTTGACACTCAGCGCGATAATGCGGCTCAATGCCGCTCACGTCTTGACGCTCTTAACGTCATTTTAATGTCGCGATCCTAGTTCAATATCGTGCCGTTAAGGGCGTCAACAGGGCGGAGTTCAGGTGCGGGCACTCGGTTTGGCCGACCGCGCTGGGGCGGTGATGTTCGAACCGTCATGGTGCGTAACTGCCATGGCAACCAAGTAATCTTAAGAGGGGATTTCCCATGACTATCAATAAATTTCTCGGCGGAGTAGCACTCGCAGCGCTTCTCGCCGGTGCAGCACAGGCGCAGACAACATCCATCGACGCGACCAGTGACTTTGACGCTCAGACGATTGCCAGCGAAATTGGTGCGACGCTTTCGGGTGATGTCGTCCTCGATTTCGCTCTTGACGGCGTTTTCGCCGCCATGGGTGCTGGCGGTGCTGTCCAAGTTGACTTCACGCTCACCAATGCGACCTTCTCCTCCACGGTTCCGACCGGTGCTTGGACCGCAGCGACAGACCCCAACTGTGATTTCGGCGCGCCAACACTTGGCGGCGGCGCTGGTGGTTCGACCGTTCGTTTCGAAAACACGGCTCAGCTGAACCTGTGTACCACTCCTGTCGATGCTGACGATGGCACGATCACCCTGCCGATCTCGGTTACCACCAATGGCTCACCAGTCAGCATCAACGTGGCCTTCACGCCTACCGCTGACGCCGGCAGCTATACTGGTTCGGACGAAGACATCGATCTGGCCGATTTTGCCCAGGCATTCACCTTCTCGATCGATGCCGGCGCTGCGGGCTCCGGTCTGTTTGATGCCACCGGTGACGACCTGACCGGCTCCGGCACCATCGGTACGCTTTCACTGGCGGCCTTCCCGGCTGGCATTGAAATCGACGCTGCTGGTACGGCTCTTGCCACTGCGCAGCAGGTTGCTGCGAGCGGTTCGCTCGTCCTGACCTTCCCAGGTGGCGAGACCGGTATTGATGAGGCCAATGTTGATCTGGGTGGCGTTGCTTGTTCGCAGGCTGCCAATGTCTTCACTTGTGCCGTAACCGGCGTTCAACTTGACGCGATCGACAATGGCGCTCCTGGCCTGGACATCACCATCGACGACGACGGTGATCCACTGACTGTCATCACCGTCCAGACTCCGACGGTTGTGTACACAACGACTGGTTCTGGCAGCAACACCGTTTCAGGTGCTACGGGTAACACCGCCGAGCTCGAAATCGACGATGGTCTCGACGTCAACTCCCTTTCAACTGCCAACTTCGCCTGGGTCCGTTTCGGTACGGGCGGCACGGAAAGCAATTTCCGCGCTCAGTTCGCCAGCGATGCAGAAGCTGCTGCCGTCAACGAAGTCCGCGTGACAACGGCTGCTGGTAATGGCGTGTCGGCTCAAACTGTCACCCTGCTGCCAGACACCGCTGACCTCGGCTTCCAGGTCTTGGGCTCGACGGTTGTTTTCAACTCGCGTGCTCTGGGTGCGGCTTCCGGTGAAACCGGCAATGCCGACATCACCGACGTTGAAGTTCAGCATGATGAGATCGCTTTGTTGGCTGGTGCTGCGAATGCTGCACCGATCTATCGCCAACTGGTGAACCGTTCGCCTGGTTCGTACGTTGCGACCCCAGGTCTGGAATCGGACAACTAGTCTGATACCAATCTGATCTGG
>TARA_R110002167_G_scaffold203502_1_pt1 | contig 12421 bp, 17 predicted proteins | sample TARA_R110002167 | Tara Oceans TARA_R110002167 (sample SAMEA4398238) | marine metagenome | biome: Polar Biome; feature: [MES] marine water layer (ENVO:01000295) within the mesopelagic zone...; material: water (ENVO:00002006), including particulate matter (ENVO:01000060) such... | reverse complement strand
GATAATAGTATGACGCCAACAGTTATTGAGCGAGTTATAATTGACAGCACTGAGGATTAAAACCCCCAAATGGTCGCTGCCATTATTAAAGCCTGGCTACCGGTATTATGGTGCCAAAGGTGGCAGGGCCAGTGGTAAGTCTCACGAACGGGCGGAGGCTTTAATTGAGCTGATGATTATTAACCCTAATCTCAGGTGGGTTTGTATACGTGAAATTCAGAAATCAATTAAGTATTCATCCAAACTATTGCTCGAAACTAAACTTCGAGACATGGGCTTATCAAACCTATTCGAGATAACACTTACAGAAATTAGGCGTATTGGCCATAGTGGGTTAATTATATTTCAGGGTATGCAAGACCATACGGCCGACTCAATCAAATCATTAGAGGGGTTTGATGGTTGCTGGGTGGAGGAGGCGCAAAGCCTAAGCGCTCACTCGCTAGAATTATTAGACCCAACTATCAGGAAAGACGGCGCTCAATTATGGTTCACCTGGAACCCTAGACACAAGGGCGATGCTATAGAGGTCTTATTTAATGATAACGCCCGCGCATTGTCGGTCCATGTTAATTATTTAAATAACCCTTTTATATCACAGGACATGATAGAGCTTGCTAATGAGTCAAAACGCAAAGACCCAGAGAAGTACAATCACATCTGGCTTGGCGGTTTTAACGAGAAATCAGAAGCGCAGATATTCAACGGCAAGTATTCAATACAAGAGTTTGAGCCGTTACCTGGTTGGGACGGTCCTTACTTTGGTTCAGATTTTGGGTTTAGCCAAGACCCCACAACAGCGGTTAAATGTTGGATCAATGACAATCAACTAATGGTTGAGCGGGATTGTGGGCAGGTAGGGTTAGAGCTAGATAAAACAGCGGGCTTTATCAATGCCCAGTTAGGCGTTAACAATAGTGTTATTCGTGCAGACAGCGCCAGACCTGAATCAATTAGTTACCTAAAACGCTATGGTATGCCCAATATGATTGGCGTGAAGAAGTGGCCAGGCAGTGTCGAGGATGGCGTGGAGCATATGAAATCTTATGAAAAGATAATAATTCATCCGCGATGTCAGGGCACAATATATGAATTTGACAACTATTCTTATAAAATGAATAAAGCTGGCGATGTGTTATCATTGATAAAAGACGCAGACAACCATTACATGGATGCTATTCGATACGCTTTGCAGCCATTAATTAAACAACAAAATATTATCTTTGAGGCATTATAAACAATGAAATGGCCATTCACTAAAACGATAGAAGCACCGGCTTACCCAGTGCAGAATCAATTGGCTATGGCCATCAAAAGTTTATCAGCACCACAGGCAACGGCGAAATGGTCGTTATTTCCACAAGGGCAAAAGCAGTGGTCTGCACAGACGGCAATTGATGAGGGTTATAACGCGTCTTCGATTGTATACGCATGTGTTGAGAAACGTGCGAAACTTATTGCGTCTATACCTTGGAGGGCGGCTACTAAGAACCGCGATGGCGAAATAGAATTTCAACCTAACAGCCCATTACAAATGCTTATTAATAGGCCGAACCCTGATGAATCTTGGTATGAGCTTATTTACAAAGCCAGTCAGATGTTGGATCTATCCGGTCAGGCGTTTATATCTGAGATTAAAGCAGGCGCTAGAAATCAGCCTCAAGAATTATGGGTACTGCCTAGTCAGGGTATGAAAATCAAGCCAAGCACCACGCGCTTAGTTGATCACTATGAGTACCAGCGCCAGCGCATTGAATCTAATGACATGATTATGTTAAAAATGCCAAACCCTAACAGCCCTTGGTTTGGTATGCCGGTATTGATGGCAGGCGCTAAAGCAACAGATATTGACCGTGAATCCGGCGTATGGCAGAAAGTGAGCCTAGAGAATCGAGGCGCTAGCGATATTAATATTAAGGTGCCAGATACAGCCACGCAAGAGCAGGTCGAAAGCGTTAAAAAGCAGTATGAAAAACAGCAAGCAGGCGCTAAGAATGCCCGTAAAGCGATGGTGACTAACGCTGAAATACAGATGTTAGGCCAGAACGCTATTGAGTTGGATTTTGTTAACAGTCGTAGAGCTATATGGACTGAGATTTGCGCGGTGTTTGGATTGTCATTGTCTAATTTAGGGATGACTGAGGACGTAAACCTATCTAATGCGGCCAGTATGAATAAAGCGCTATGGGAAAATACTATTATCCCCCAGCTAGAGCTAATGAAACGCCAGTTTAACCATCACTTAGCCAGTGAGTACGGGCCTGAATGGTGTATGGTACCTGACCTGACCAATGTGGAGGCTTTGCAAGAAAACAGAGCAGACAAGCTTTTGGCAGCTAAAGATCTATATTCGATGGGCGTGCCATTCAATGTGATTAGTGAAAAGTTAGAGCTAGGTATTGATGACATACAAGGTGGTGACATTGGCTATATATCAAGCGGCATGATACCTGCTAATTTTGATTTTGACGCGCCTAATATTGGGGATGACGGGGAGCCTGTACAATAATTCTTGCCTTGGCGGGTATTCATTGGTATGTTTAGTCGTCATTAAAAAAAAGGGGTAATGTATGAGCATACAAGGCAAGAAGATAGCAACTTTTAATCAGGCGTGTCAGATAGCCAGCATGATTTTAGATGCTAGTATAGAAGCCTTTAAATTACCAATAGGTATTGGCTTTATGATAGTAGAGCGAGCAAAGAATGAGGCGATTCTCATGTCTAGCCGGCTAAGCAGCACACCACACGAACACTTCAATAACAAAGGCCAGATAGATAAGCGCAAGGTGCGCAAACATAAACGTAAATCTGGGTTTAAGCCTCATACGGCGCGGATACTAAGGCGACGCAATAATGGCGTTAGCGATGAACTTACTATCGAGTGTATTACAGACATAAGAGGCAAGCTTGATAAGACAGACATGTCGAAAGACTACGTGGTTAGCACTGATGATAACTAGAACCGAGTTTTTGTTTGCTTGCCAATGTATACTTTTTGGCTACGTATTACACGGCCTAGGCGACGCAATAATGGCGGTAAATTAATTGGCTAAAACACTAACGGGCAATAACCCGCAACGAGAGCAGCGTATACAGGCGTTAATGCTCGACCGTATTTCTTTGAAATATCAGCGGCGTATTGCCCGTGAAATATCGCGCGCAATGAATGAGTTGGCCAACAATCTAAGTGACCCCACAAGACGACCTGAGATCATGGCTAAACATACAGCTAAGATAGGGCGTATTCTAAATAGTCTATGGCTTGAGGCTGGGGAGGATATGGCTAATCATATTGGTAGCCATGAAAAAGCCATTGCAGGCTATCAGACAAAAGAAGTTGGTGATATTCCAAGTACTGAAATTGCAAACGCAACTATGAGAGCATGGGTTTATCAGTATGGCGCGGCTAAGATAGTGGGTATTACTCGCACCACTCAAGACGATGTTAACGGTATTATTGCAAGCGGTGTTGCTGAGGGATTAAGCGAGCGCCAAACAGCTAAGGCTATTCGCGGGTTAAGTGCTTTCCGTGGCAGTAGCCGGTCCGGAACAATAGCCAGAACAGAAACACACAGCGCGGCCAATGTAGCAGCACAAGCAACAGCTAAAGCGGCGGGTGTTCAGATGCGGCGTGAATGGGTGGCAGCTAAGAACGAACGAACCAGAAGGGCACACAAAGACGCCGATGGTCAGGTGGTAGGAATGGATGAGCCTTTTAGAGTGGGTGGTTATGACTTGATGTTTCCTAGCGATTACGCATCCAACGCCCCAGCACGCCTAACAATCAATTGTCGATGTGCAGTTGCTTACATTCTATGATGTGCGATAATAGCGGGTATAAGTTGCCCGAGCCAGAAATAAATGGAATATAAAAGCCTACAAATTAAAGATGCAGACGTTAATCTTGAGCAAAGGATCATCCGTGCTTATGCAAGTACGTTCGACCTTGACCAAGGGAATGACATTATTCATCCTGGCGCATTTAAAAAAACTATATCGGAGCGACTTGATAGGGTTAAAGTTTTACGTAACCACAGCGATTTGATTGGCCGCCCTATCTCAGCGATTGAGGACGGGAAAGGATTATTAACAGAATCTTATATTGGCAAACATGATTTAGGTGAGGAAACTTTAATGCTCGCCAAAGATGGTATTCTCGATTCATTATCTATTGGCTATTCAGTGCCAAGTGGAAAATCAAATTATAGCGGCGACATTAGAAATATCCACGAAGTAAAATTGTTCGAGTGGTCAGTTGTTGATTTCCCGATGAATGAAGCCGCGCGAATTATTGACGTTAAATCTATTGAAACGGCGATAAAGAACGGAACACTAAACCAAAAAGAATTAAAAACCCTGGTAGATATGCTAGGCGATTTAACTGCACTGTTAAAAGACGAGCCGTCAAGTGACACTCTTACTATTGAGCAGCCGCAAGATTTAAATGAGTTGAAAAACTTAATTAAAAACTGGGGCAAATCCGCCCAATAATATACGGAGTCACAAAAAATGACACTTGAAATAAAAGATATCCAAGCTGCTTTAAAAGAAAGCACTAATGAAATCAAAAACGCCCAGTCTACAATGGCAGCCGAAGTAAAAACCAACGGCGAGGCGACAGCAGAAACTAAAGCGGCTTTAATTCTAGCAAAAGAAAAGCAGCAAGAGCTTGGTAACGCTTTCAATGAAATGGACAAGAAATTAATCGCATTAGAGCTTGAATCTAAGCGCTTACGTGAGAATGCGCCAAAACAATCTAAATCAGCGGGTGAGTTATTCGTCGAGTCTGAGCTGTTTACTGATCTTAAATCGTCTAATCGCGGCTTAGATCGAATGCACGTTGTTGAAAAGAAAGATATTACAAGTGGTGCGGCATCGGCTGGCGCTTTAGTTGATACCTTTCGTGACCCAACTGTTTACCGTAATCCAAATCGCCCTTTACGTATTCGTGACCTTATCCCGTCAATTCCTTCACCAACCGGCGCGGCTGAATTCATGCGTCAATTGGCATTTACTAATAACGCTGGGGCACAAAGCGCTGAATTCGCGGCCAAGGGCCAGTCTAATATCACTTGGGAATTAGTGCAGGTTCCAGCGGCGACCATCGCTCACTGGGTACCGGCTTCTCGCCAAGTTTTATCTGATGCGCCTATGCTTCGTAATTTAATCGATGTTGATTTGGATTATGGATTGCAGCTTGAGTCTGACGTTCAATTGTTGAGCGGTACAGGTACGGGCGGCGACATGACTGGTCTTTTAGTTGATACTGATATCCCAACTGTAGGTGAAATAACAATCGGAACGGCACTGGCAGATGTGCCAGCGGCTATGATTAATCATATCCGTTCAGCCGTCACTACTTGTCAGAACAGTGAATACTATAATATGACTGGTGTTGTATTAAACCCGACTGACTGGGAGCGTCTAGAAACAGCCAAGGCAACAGATGGCCATTATCTGATGATTCAATTCCCGGCTAACGGTGCAGACGAGCAGATCTGGCGTATGCCGGTTATCGTAACTAATGCTATGCCTGTAAACACTTTCTTGCTTGGCGATTGGACTATGGGCGCTAAAATCTATGACAAGGAATCTGTAGAAATCCGCGTTTCAGAATCTCATGCTGACTATTTCGTTAAAAACGGTGTGGCAATTCTTGCAGAAGAGCGTTATACGCTTGGCGTTCAACGTCCATTAGCGTTCTGTAAAGGTTCTTTTGTTGTAGCAACCTAGTATCATGGGCGGCTTACATAGCGCCCTTTTAAGTTTTAACTAAAGCTCTATTTATTGGGGTTTTACTTAAATCTTGAGATCAGGAGAAGGTAAGAATGAAATTAAAATGTTTAAGATATTCAAAGCTTGGTGATAAAGGCGATGAAATTGAAATCACAGGGAAGCAAGCACAAGATTTGATATTAGCTGGCATTTGTAAAGAGCTAAAGCCAGTTGCGGAAAAGAAGCAAACCAAAGGCGGCAAAAAGCCTAGTGAACCTAATTTAGAGGCCAAATAATGCACACATACCCGCTAACAGAAGTGGAGCCAGTAGTAACAAATGCCGAACTCGCTTATTGGCTGGGTGTGGATGCTACGGATCGGTTATTGCCTATATTCGCAATAGCGGCAACAAGTGCGGCTATTGAATACCTGCAAAGCGAGCTAATCAGCAGAACGCGCAGGGTAGTCTATCAAGAGTGGCCGGGTATAGGAACGGACACATCGCCAACTATATCCAGAAATAATATTAACTCCATGAGATATATCGACCTACCGTGTTCTCGACTTATTAGTGTGCAGTCAGTATTAATTGGTGGGGTGGCAACAACTGATTATAAGCAAGTTGATAACCTTCCCGCTCAATTGTATTTCGATACGTATGCAGCTATTTATGAGAAAGGCGATCCGGTTTTAGTCGTTGATTATACTGCGGGTTATGGCGATATTAACGCGGTTCCACAGGCAATTAAATCGGCGGTTAGTATGATGGCGGCCTATATGTACGAGCATAGGGGGGCATGTGACGCGACCAATGCGCTAGATCAAAGTGGCGCAGCTATGGCGCTAGAACCATATAAAACCTTTACGGTGATGATGTGAGTAACTTCGGGCAGGCAGATAGGCACAGTACAGATAGAAGCGGGGATATAGGATGAGTTCAATCACAATACAAAACCTAAATATCAAGCAGGGCGATGACGCTACGTTTAGCCTATTGCATTCAGATGATAATGGGCCTATTGATTTAACAGGCTATACCATTGTCTTTGATTCTAGTAGCGAATTTTTAACGCAAGACGCCGCTATAATAGACGCAGTTAATGGCACTTATTCACTAACTTTTCTTAGGGTTAACACTGCGCAGCTAACAAGAAGTGCAGAGTCCTATGAGGTATTTTATTACCCAGCAGGGTTGAGCGGTGTTAGAGCGACCAAATTTAAAGGTACGGTTTTAGTGGATTTAGACTGATATGGAAAACATCGAGATAACCATAGCCCAATCCATTGAAACCATAGCTATTGATAATGGAGTTAGTACTGATTTAATCCAGGTGAGCACTGGCGAATTAATCGAGATAAAAGAAGGTGGTGCCCAAGGTATTCAAGGCCCAGCGGGGTCAGCAGGGCCAGCGGGTAGTGATGGGATTATTGGTAGTGATGGTGCAGATTCTACAGTTCCAGGCCCACAGGGTGAGGTAGGCCCACAGGGTGAGCAGGGCATACAAGGAAATACCGGCGCGGCCAGCACAGTTCCAGGCCCAAAAGGGGACGCAGGGAGCCAAGGTATCCAGGGAATTCAAGGCGAAACTGGTGCGGATTCCACTGTGCAAGGGCCGCAAGGTGTTAAGGGTGATGCCGGAGCTGATGGGGTCAAGGGTGATGACGGTGCAGACAGTACAGTGCAAGGCCCAAAAGGGGATGATGGAAGCCAAGGTATTCAAGGTATTCAGGGTCCGGCAGGTAATGATTCTACAGTAGCTGGGCCACAGGGAATACAGGGATTGCAGGGCGATAACGGCACAGATGGAGCCGATTCTATTGTGCCAGGACCGCAAGGCATTCAAGGTCCATCGGGTAATGATGGGGCGGCGGGTACTCAAGGCCCAAAGGGTGACACTGGAGACACTGGCCCAAAGGGAGACACTGGGGAAGATGGGGTAGACGGTGGTTCTGTTTATAGCTTTAATAAAATAACGGGCACAGGTACGCAGGCAATAACCTCTACACTATCCCCAATAGTATTTGATCAATCAGTTGATTCATATGGCACTGATGTTGTATATACCGCTGGCACACCTAATAGGCTAACGGTGCAAACCACTGGTGTTTATAAGTGGGGCGCCTTAGTCACGGATTTCTCAAGTGCGCAAAGAGCGCAAACAGCCTGTAAGCTGATGGTTAACGGTGTTGAGACTGGGTTAATCCGTGGCTCGTCATATATTAGAAATACAGTCACTACGTGGGATTATTGGGCCATAGAAATTTCATCTACACCAATAAGTTTGTCAGCCGGGGATTATGTGGAGTTGGCAGTCGGTGGCGTGGTTGGTGCAAGTTATACATTTGGTGGGACAGTCCTACACAATTGCCACAAAGACAAATCAGAATTTTGGTTGGAGCGTATGGTTTAATGAAATGTTGCGATATAAACGCGGGTAAGCTTCGCCACAGTATTATTTGGCAAAGCAAAACCCACACCCCAGACGGCGGCGGTGGCTTTACTTATACCACTAATGATGTGGTAACAGTGCGCGCTTTTATTAAGCCGGTAAGCACTAATGAGCGCTTTTTTGCGCAACGCATTGAGTCAGATGTAACCCATAAAATTTATATTAGATATCGAGCTGATTTAAATTCATCTATGCGGATTAATTTTGGAGGTCGATTATTCCAAGTAAAGGGTTTGATGAATCTTGAGGAACAGAATAAATGGCTTGAGGTTTCGGCAGTAGAGGGTGAGGCAACATGGTAGTAACAACGGAAATAGACACTAAAGCAGTCGAGAAAGAGCTAGCAAAGCTCAGTAATTTATATGGCGCGGCAACAGTTAAGGCGGCTGTTACTAGTGCGGAATTAGTGCGATCCAGTGCTATCAAATCAATTCAGCGTGAGACTGTCGGCAAACAGGTAACAAGACATACAGCGTCTGGACAGTCGTATAATCATACAGCAGCTAAAGCGGGGGGCGCTCCTAATACGGACACAGGCGCGCTAGTTAACTCAATACAAGTGGAGCTAAGAGGGTCAGGGTTTGGAAAAGGCGTAATGGTCGGGACTCGATTAGCTTATGGTGCGTTCTTAGAGTTTGGCACTAAAATAATGAGGGCTAGACCTTGGTTGAATCCCGCACTAGAAGAGAATAGAGCGAATATAAGAAAACTTATGGGTAAAGAAATAGACAAAGTAACCCGCAAGCATGGTGATATATGAGTGCAGAATGGGAGGTTCAAAAGGCGATATTCGCCAAGCTAGGCATTGATTTAGCTGTTCCAGTGTATGATTTTTTGCCACAAGAGAGTGCCCCTATTCAGTATGTAACCATAGGGTCTGATACTTTACTTCCATACAATACGGACCTGAAAAGAGGCTTTGAGGCTACTTTAGAAATACATAGTTGGGACGTATCAAACGGACGTAAGGACTTAAAACTATTACAAGGCGAAATATACAATTCGCTGGATCGTGCAGAGCTTTCAATAACAGGTTATAATTCAGTATCAATTGATTTTGAGTTTAGCAACAGCACGCTTGACCCAGACGGCGCCACATATCACGGCGTTCAGCGATTTAGAATATTAATCATGGAGCAATAAAAAATGAGTGAATACATTGGCCGGAAAGTTTTGGCCTCAATCGACGGAACAAGTTTTATAAATGGCAGGACTAAAAATCTAACTATTGATAACACTCTATTAAATGTTTCTGCTGACGGTGATGACGGAATCCAACGCTTTTTGGATGACATAGGCGAAAAATCCGTATCACTTACTATAGATGGGCTGGCTATTGGTGATTCATTACTTGATAAGTCGCTGTCTTCTAGTGTAAGCACGGCTGTAATATTAACTTTCCCAATCGAGGCAGGCACAACAGCATTTACATTAACCGGAACATTTATGATGGGTAACGTATCATTAGGTATGCCATATAATGAATCCACCTCTATTAGTGCGTCGTTTAGCTCTAGTGGCGTTATCGTTAAGGCGGCTATTTAATGGCGGCAATCTGGAATGAGATCGTTCTGGAATGGGATGGCAAAACGTTTAACGTTCGCCCTTCTATTAATTTTCTTAATCATTTAGAGCAGGATAGCGGGACAAGTTTATCAGCTATGCTGGTTAGACTTGGCAGGGGCGATTTACCGACGGGCAGAGCTTGCCAGTTAATAGCGCGAACACTTACATACGCAGGATGCAAAAACGTCACGCCGGAGCTTGTATTCAGTAAAACGGGTGGCATTGGCTCAGATATTATCAATGCAGCTCAGACTATCTTACTGGGTTGTATGCCTGCGCCTCAAGACGATGGAACAGCCAAAAAAAAAGTGACTCCAAAGACAGCCAAAAAGAAATAGAAAATAGTTGGTTTCAGCTTTACGGGGTGGCAGTTAATGACCTTAATTTGTCACCTAGTGAAGTTCGAGAAATGACAATTGGCGAGATAAACGCTGTTATATGGGCGCGCACTCGCAACCCTCAAGAAGCAGCAAAGCAAGACGACTTACAAGAATTATATGAAGAATTAATGGAGCTTCGCGACAATGGCTGATGGCATAGTAGTAAGAATTTTGGGCGATGACTCAGACCTGAGAGGCACATTAAATGATAGCGTTAAAGATGTTGCAAAATGGGGTGCAGCAGCCGCAGCAGCCGCAGCAGTCGGAGCCGTGGCGATCACGAAAAGCACAGCAGACGCAGCCCGCGAGATAAAAAATCTATCAAATCTTATCGGCACATCTACAACCGAATTCCAACGAATGGCAGTAGGCGCTAAAACTGTTGGTATTGAACAGGACAAACTCGCCGACATATTTAAAGACGTTAACGATAAAATCGGTGACTTTATGCAGACGGGCGCGGGTCCGTTAGTCGATTTTTTCGAACAGGTGGCGCCTAAAATTGGTGTCACCGCTGATGAATTCAAAAACCTATCTGGCCCAGAGGCATTACAGAAATACGTCACTGGCTTAGAAGCGGCTAACTTATCCCAAGCTGAAATGACTTTCTTTATGGAAGCTATAGCCAGTGACGCGGCACTGCTCACGCCATTGCTTCGAGATAATGGCAAAGGTTTCAAAGAGATGGGCGACCAGGCCGAACGTGCGGGCGCGGTTTTATCTGACATAGAAATTGAGCAACTAGAACAGTTGAATAAAAAGCTTGTTGAAGGTGAGCTGGCTATGACTGGCTTTGCCAATAAAGTGGCCACAGAATTATCTCCTCAAATTGTCGGGTTGATTGATTTATTCGATAGTATGGTTAGTGATTCAGAGGCTATGGGCGAGGCAATAAGCACGTCCTTAAATGGTGTAGTTATAGCCGTTGGTGTAGTGGGTGATGCTTATAGAGGGTGGGAATTAATAATTAGCGGCATAGTAGGCGCGTCCTTAAAAGCGAGTTCAACCATAATGACCATAATGGCGCTAGTTGGTGACACTACGGCGGCAGAGGTTGAAAGCTCAAAGGCCGCTATTAAGCTTTGGTCAGATGATTTTGATAAACTGGCAGACTCTCAGCTACCTAGCGAGAAGTTTGCGGCTTTTGTTGAGGCTAACAAAAAAGCGGCAGAGGACGCAGCGGCAGTAGTTGTTGAGGCAAACGACCTAAAAAATGAAGCGGCAGACGTCCAGATAGATAAGGAATTAGAAGACGCTATAAAGAAATTTGATAAGCTAAAAGAGATTGAAAGCGAATATCAAGCAATAAGCGGAGAGGCGGAAGATGTATTCAATAGCAAAAAACTAACATCCAAAGAGAAGTTTACACTAGCTTCTGAAAAATTAGAAGAAGCAAGTAACAAGCGTAAACTTTCAATGGCTTCAAGTGCGTTCGGTAATTTATCTAGCTTGATGGATACTGAAAACAGAAAGCTTTTTGAGATTGGGAAGGTGGCTGCATTATCGCAGGCTATTATTGACGGTTATAGTTCGGTGCTTTCATCATATAAAGAAGGTACAAAAATAGGCGGTCCAATAGTTGGGGCGGCGTTCGCAGCAACGGCGGGAATAGCAACAGCCGTACAAATTAGTAAAATATCTAGCGCATCCTTTGGCGGCGGCGGTGCAGGTGGCGGAGGCATGGCAGCGGGTGGATCACCTAATATTCCCGAGCCTCAAGCGGCGTCGGCTCCAGCAGCAGCCCAAGACAGAAACCTTGTAGTTAGTGGGTTTGACTCAAGTACTTTAATTACAGGCGACATGTTAAACGGTATACTAGAAGGAATAAATGACGCCGTAGAAGATGGCTTTGTATTGAGAAGAGTTGGTTAAATATGACGACAATAATTAGCAGTAATTTAGTATTATCAAGTGAAGTTAAGGCGCAGGGTAACGCGGGCGTTATTGGCTATCAGAACGTGCTTAATGTCAGTAACGTGACAGCCACTAGCGCGCTTGCGACTAATCCAATAACAAGTGTAGCTAATCCAGCAACCGCGTACACATGGAAAGCTACAAGCGCAGCAACGCAAACAATAACAATACAAACATCGGGACAGCAATTAGATTACATTGGTATTGCGCGCCATAACTTAGATCAAATTGGGCTAACTATTACTGTTAAATATAACGGCATAACTGTCATCCCCGCTTCTTCTGTTAGCAGCATCCAAGCTATATTGTTTTTGCTAAACGAAGCTACGCCCGACACTGTAGAGATTGTTATCACTGGTGCTACGGCTGCGCCACAGGTCGGAGTTATTTATATT
>TARA_R110002167_G_scaffold103493_1_pt1 | contig 12434 bp, 12 predicted proteins | sample TARA_R110002167 | Tara Oceans TARA_R110002167 (sample SAMEA4398238) | marine metagenome | biome: Polar Biome; feature: [MES] marine water layer (ENVO:01000295) within the mesopelagic zone...; material: water (ENVO:00002006), including particulate matter (ENVO:01000060) such... | reverse complement strand
CCACCCTTTTGCATCTGGATATAGTTTCCATTGGCATCCAAAAACCCACCTAGTTGTGGGCTAGTATCGGATACAACAGCCACCGCACCCCAAGATAAGTTCGCTGAAGCTCCACCGGAGATTAATGCTTGACCGCTTGTTCCTGGGGCCAAGTAAGACGGAGTACCCGCAGCCCCAGTATAAACCATAGCTCCTTGAACCGTTTCATGGCTCCACTTAGCAAGGGTTATCGAGTTATCCTGATACCCCACCGTGTTCACAAAATTCGATGGAGACCGCTGCGGGTTCATAACGTGTTGCTCAGAACCGTCACATATAATCATCACCGGAACACCCGACAATATCATCCCAGAACCCAATGCCGCACCACCAGCCTTTAACGCCTTCGCCGCCAACCCTGAGATCGTCAACGTAGCCGCGCCAGTATTGTTGAATTTTGGGAGCCACCAATGCTGTTCGTTGGTTGTGTATGAAGTGATTGCTGTATGTGGAGTTGCTGATATGGAATTCTGGGCAGTCGTTTCAACCACCGTCAAAGCGTTATATGACCCTGTTATTAGTTTAGCAATCTCACCGGAAGCTGTTAATGCGGAGGCAAAATCATTATTTTCAGCATCGAACCGTGACGCTGTTATTTTTACTGAATTGGTTTTATCCGTAGTCCAGTTATGAACTCTTGTGAATACGCCGTTTGTATTTCTACCCATCTAATTTCTCCCTGAGAATTCTCTAGCCCTTGCCTTCAGCCTTTTTATTAAAGCATCCTGATCGGAGATACTTTCTCTAGTGAGCGAACCTGTTAGCTGATTTTTTGGGAACCGTGAAACAGCATCCCCAAGAGCATTATAGGTTGGCTTGATTTGTAAATGTTCAGCTACTTTTCTAGCGAAGCCAGCAGATTCTTTACTCTGGAACAATGCTTTAACCAGAATTTTTCCAACCTCTCTAAACATACGCCCTTCCCAGGTGAGTCTTGGGCCTCCAAATGTAGACTTTAATATTTCCAATGCAGTTCTATCGTCAACCGATGCTATGCTTTTCATTATCTTCTGCTCTTTTTCACTAAAAATAGCCTTGAATTTGTCCGGCCCTAGCTTGTCGAGCATATCCTGAAATTTATCAGGGTTTACAAGCTTCTTGCCTTTAATGTTTGGGTTTGCGAAGTCCAGCATATCAGCGAATAATTGCGCCCTTGCTTTATTCCAAGTTTCAGTTCCTTTAGCCCCATCCATTCCTTTAATGTTTTTATGGCCTTTTAGTAAAATATCTTTAGCCTTGAGTACATTGTCGATACTTCCTTCAAAGAACAGTTTCTTGCTGACTTCTTCAGGCTTCGCCTTGTCAACGAACCGGCGCAAAGAAACCTCGCTACCACCAATGTTTATAGACTGAGCCGACTTTGTAGTTTCAAATTTCTGCTTGGCTACAGCGAAAACCGCTTCAGCCCTTTGTCCTTTAAGCGAACCTTCTAAGCTTTTCTTCATTTGAGTGGCGTACATTAGCCAGCCGCCATGCTTGTCTACGTTGAGCTTCTTCTTTCCAGCAGACCACGCCATCCCTACCATCTTATCCAATGTGTCAAGCTGGTGGACGTTTATATTCTGGGGGAGTTCTTTGATTAATTCTGCGGCCTCGTCTTTCGATATTTCTTTATTAGCAAACTGTTTCTTTATTCCAGCTAACGCGCCCTTATTGTTTTCCTTGATAAAGGATTTCACAAGCTGATTCACAGCCCTAACATCTTCGCCAAACTTACTTGTACCCGTCTGGGAAAGAGGTTGTTTTAGGCTATTCAGAAAACCGTCCATAGGAATATCAACATCATTCCCGTATGACTTCTTAGCCCCCTCGTATAGAGAAGTGACTTCCTTTTTTGTCATATCCTTCAGTGCCGTCAAATGCTCCCCTACGGCACGACCAGTTTCAAGCTTCGTTCCTTCAGGGGATCCGCCGAGAATCGGCCCCTTCATTTTTCTTTCGGCATTCTCAATGCTCGTATCGCGGTACTTATATCTTTCGGGGAAATACTTTGTCGCTTTGGTAACAGCCGCGCCGGTGATCGCTCCCAGAATTGCGTTCCCAGTAGTCTTCCCCCAAAAGTCTTCAGGATCCTCTACTGGTTGCGTTCCGGAAATACCAGCACCGACACCCATTCCAAACTTATAAGGGTTTGCTATCGCCTTCGCCGTTTTAGCTAATGTAGATACGGGTGCTGTCCAAGCCATATCCCCAGTCATACCACCAGCCCCAGCGTATGCGGATTTTCTGGTTAAGTTTTCGTACATCTGCTTATCTTCGACCACGTTCTTGTCTACGCCCGATTTGTACTCGTCAGACATAAGGCCCATATCGTTCAAGACATTCGCGCCAGCCTGTTTCACCCAGTTATAGGGTTGCTTCATAGCCCCGCCCATACCTGCCATAAACGGGTTGACGTAATCTTCGCGCTGTTCTTCCATCCTATTCTTAGGCCCAAACTTGTTAGCAAAATAACCCTTCTCTTCGTCACCTTGGAGTCGAGCCTTATGCCCTGCATTCATGCGAATTATTTCTGCGTCATACGCGCCTTGCCCTTGCGGTAGGCCACGTTTTCCATGCGGAACGTAAGACTTGTTAAAGTCTACCGTTGCTTGCGCTTCAGTGTACCCATCAGGCCCAGTCATCACATATTCTTCCTTACCTGGGGCATTAAAGGTGTATTCAGCCATTATTTAGTCCTTTTCATGGTTACGCCTTCCGGAAGCACATTTGGATTAACTCCATTTTTCAGAGCTTGCTCGGCATTCTCGTTTCCCATTCCACCAAACATATTATATGCACCCTCGATAGCACCGCCAACACCTGGAATTCCTGTATCGGACAGATAAGCCCCTGGCTCTGTTTCCCCAGTACCCTCGCCCCCTGAAAAAGGTTCAACGCTCCCAGACATAGACATATCCTGAATCAATTGAGGGTTTACCCCAGAAGTGACCGCCATCCCTCTATAGGCTTCAACTTTCTGTTGGTAAGACTCTAAATGCTTGCCGTGAAATGTTTCCAATCGGCCCCAAATATCGTTACGCTCTGAAGGATTTAGCACCTCTTTTCCACTGGCAACCTTGCTCCACATATCACGGAGCCACCCTGGGAAGCCAGACATATTTTGCAGCGTGTTCACTGTATGCTTTCGCATTTCTGTGGAATCAGGACGCAAGTATCTTGCATATGCGAAAACAATTGCCTTATCTCCAGCCGGAGAAGTTTTCCTCATGGCATCCTTCGCGTTCATGTAGACAGGTTCTAGTCCTTCAATAAAGTCCTTAGTCATGCCTGTTAATTCTTTACGCATTGTCGATCCTAGCCTTGCCGACCCTTGCATGGCTTTGTATTCTGCTGACTTGGCCTTTATGGTTGCAACGTCTGTCTTGGTCTTTCTGTCGAACGATCTAAACTTTAAGCCCATCTCTTCTTTAAGGTATGCGTTGGAGGAGGCCATTTCTTTATCTTCGGTGTGTTTAATCCTTGCCTCGACACCCTCTAATTCCTTGATCAAACGGATCTTGTCTTCACCGATAGCACCTTGCAGTCTGTCCCTTATCAAATTAGACTCATTCTGGAAAAATGACTGCTCGCGCTTGATTTTCCCTTGGATTTCCAGCATACCGTTTTTGTGCTTATTACCGATTTTCTGCATCAAAAGATCATGGGCCTCTTTCCCCATCCTAGAACTTTCTTTATAGCCGAATTCGTTCTTCCCCATCTTCTCTTCGTGAACCTGTTCGATCAATTGCCTCTGGCCTTTAGACCTTTCCGTGTATTCCGTACCCCACCGCTTGGTAGAGTCTTGGATTTTCGCAATACTGCTTTTAACCTTCAATCGGTTTTCAGAAACATCCCGTACCGTCTTGTCTTCCATTTTCGCCAACATTTCTACGCTGGAGATTTTCTTATTAGATTCTCCGGCTTTGAAAGCGTTTTGAAGGGAATCCCTTTGAATGGTCTGGGAGTGCTTTAATTCAGCAATATCTACATTCCCGTACTGTTCGGCCTCTTGAAGCTCCGTTTTTTGTTTTCCTACGAGCCGTTGCATATTGATTTTGTGGCTTGCCAAATTACCAGCCTGCCCGTCCTTAAATGTATGCTCCCAAGACTGCATATTCTCTTTACTACCCTGAACATACTTTACACTATCAAACGCGGCCCGACTTTTTTCTGAAAGCTGTGATTTTTCGTGACCATGAACGAGTCCAAGATTTTTTGTTTTCTCGGAGGACATGAACTTGTACTTCTTCTCTTCAGCAGTTAGAGTCGTACCCAGCCTAATTCCAAGTCCCTCCTCTTTCTTTAAAAGTAGAAGTTTTTTGAGTTCGGCGTTTTCTGTGGCCCTTTGGTTCATCCCTTGAATCCTCAACTTATTACTCTGGGCAGAGCTTTCTATAGTTGCTTTCTTCAGGGCATTAACAGCATCAGATTGGGTCATGGATTGATATAACCCTGGCCTTGGATTATCGCCCTCCAACATAGCCCCCCTGTCTCCAGGTCTCGTCCCGCTCATAAGTTCGGCAATACCTTGTCTTTTCTTTTGATCTTGATGTTTCTTCATAGCCGCCATCATGTAGGGGCTAAAAGCATCAGAAAACGCGCTCAGACCACTCTTCGGAGCAACGTATGGAGTAAACCTAGATTGAGCCTGTCTATTCTGCCCTTGCTGTGGAGCAGTTCCTCCACCAGCACCAGTTACGGGAACAACTTCAATACCCATTTAGAACCTCGGAGTAATTGACCATATCATAGCCAGTTTCATGTGTAACTACAGCATCAGGCATAACCTTCTTAACCTCGTCTGCCATAAACCCAATTTCCCTAATATTGCTCCATATATAGCTGAATTCGTATAACTTAATTCCTTCCATAAACTCGCCTATCATCTTGATTCCGTTCTTCAATCTCTTGTCGGAGAAGGCCATAATCGCTGCCCCACCCAATGATCCAAGTGCGCCCATCGTGCCAGCAGATCGTTGCGCCGCAGCAGATTGTTGTGCGCCATAAGCGTTCACCTGTCCTGCATAATTATTCGCTACTGCGCCCTGATAATCTGGAGCATTGATTCCGGTCTGTGGAACCGCACCAAACTGAGGTACTTGAACCTGTCCAGTACCAAGAAGTGAAGCCACATCATTAAGGGGGACGTTCCTGAGAAATGATCGCTCTTGAATATCCTGATTTCTCCCAGCATTCGCCATTTGAGCTTGCGCCCCACCCTCGTTGAACTGTTGCGCTCTCTGCTGGTTGCCGAAAGTCAACCCTTGCATCGTTGAATCATTTCTGGCGTTTCCGTAAGCGTCATTCTTAGCTCTATTGAAATTCCCGAATTCGCGGTCATAGGCTTGCGTTCCAGAAAAAATGCCCTGATTCGCTAGGTTCTGGGTTAAGTCTGATTGCTGTTGATTGAATTGCGGATCTAAACGGCTGGTATGCTTATTGTAAATAGCATCGTCCATCTGCTGTCCACCACCGAAAAATCCACTAAAGCCGGAAGTGTCGACTTGATCTTGTCTGGCTTGAATGCCGTTTAGGTCGAAAGGCGTTCCTGTAGTTTCCCCCACCCTCCCTATCTGACCTTCCGCTAAAAGATTAAGGTCACGGCCTACACGCTGCTCGGAGTCAAAAGCTTGTTGCGGGACAGGATTAAGAGAAGTCGTAGCTGTGGCCCCGTAAAGATCTTCGGTTCCTGGTATCAGATACTCGTCATATTTCCTGCTTCCAAGCGGGGTGATCTCGTTGGTACGATTTAGCCTGGCCTGTGCTACTGCTGTTTCGCGGTTTATAGTTCCCTGAGCCGCAGCAGTAGCGACTGGATCTGGTGCTGGAGGAGGGGAACCGCCCCCGCCCTTACCCATGTTGATTCTCTTTTAGATTCTGTATGCACATTTCAGCTTCCTCTTGTAATAATCCGTAAACGTAAGCATCGGCCTTACCATCCCAACCAAGCCTTACTTTCCCTTCATACTGAAAGCCAAGACTGGAAATCAGCTTCTTCACCTTCTTGTTGCTTTTTTTAATAACCGCCGTTATCCGCTTGAGCTTCAAAGTATCGAAGGGATACCTTAAAATGGCCTCCATATTGCTACGGGTGGCCCAAACAGGACTAGCGGTATAAAATGCTATTTGTATGTCAAACGGGATACCATCATGAACTCTGTAGTTATTGAAAACAGCACCCGCTACAATCTTCCCTTTACTACGCACCCCTATGGTAACAAATTTTCCGAAATCTTTCACGCAATCTATATCATATAACCCCTGCGCCACAAACCCCCCTATAAGTGCATCTTCCTCAAAAACCAACTCGCTCATAAACCCCTCCTAAATTATTGTGCCTCCCGTATCGACTTTAGCAGACGATTCAGATCTTCGTCTGGTCTTGGGTAATCCTGCATTCCCTGATTCTTTTCGTGAGCAGGCTCTTCTGGCGAATTAAGACTAGCTGATCTCATCATGGCATCCATAATCGCCAAAGTCTCACTAGGATACCCGTCCAGCTTACGCCCTGTTTCCGAGTCATGCCCATTAGCATTGATGGCGTTCATTAATGCCGTTTCATCGTCTACTATCTCCCCATCGTATATAGTGGGGATATTAGTGGTCATTCCATGATTCAGAAGATCGTCCTTCACTGTCATGGAGTATTCGCTTGCCCACCCACCAATTTCAGGTTTCCACACAAGGGGGCGTTGTTTCATTTTATTCATGTATTTTTCAGTCATATCATGCCAATCGGCTGAACCATAAAGTCCGTCTGATTCCAAGTAACTCCTGAAAAGCTAACAGCTATTCGCATTCTAATTGTGCCTGAAAATCCTACCCCATTAACAGCGAACCAGTCCCTTAAAAGAAGATCCCCGCCCTGCCAAAGTTCCGAATCCCAGGAAGCTTCATCCCAGACAGACCCGAAAACTGAAAACGATGGAACATTACCTGGGGTGCGTTCCTCAAAATCCGTCAAGACTTCAATTGCTGGCTCTACCTTACCGATAGCGTTAAGGTGGATTCTAGCGTGATGAAACTGTTTATTGACCCCAGGCATCCCAAAATCGCTCCAAGCTGGCTGGGCATCCCCCATAATTTCAGAACCATTGTCTGACGTTGTTGAGTCGAAGTGCATTATCTGTCCTTCTTTGTTCCCGAAATACAAGTCCTGCTTATAGAGCGACCATACCGCCGCATCCACCGAAGTGAATTGACACCATGAGCCGTTAAATGTATTTATAACAAGTTGGATAGATTCAAATGTTGCACCCGTATCCAGAGGAATATTGAATACTCCCAGCCCCCTCTTAGGGTAAAGTATTGGTTGCCATCCAAATTTAGATCCATGGCTGCGCGTATAGTCTCGAACAGAAGTTCGTACCTTATCCGAAATAGCCTCTTGCTGTGCGGTTCGACCTGTCAACAAGGCTTTCGACAAAGGAACAAATCCATCGTCCGTCAAGACAATTAAATCCGCACCGATTTTAAAAAAACATCTTCGTCCAATTGGCGCACCTATCTCGAACACTCCCTGTAAGGCCCATTCTGCGGCATTCGAGGGGTTGGTTCCTGCATACACAATTGCCTGACCCTCAGAGGTCAAAATAACTAGATAATCATCTAGGCCAGAACCACCGTCAAGCGTCCAAGTAGCGCAAGCCTGAATATAACCACCCTTGCTCATCAATGGTGAATAGTCGAATTCAAAAGCTTCACCCGCAATCGCGTTCACATTCAGATACCAAACTGAAGTTGAGGATGATTCCGTGAAGAATAGCCGTTCTTTGTTTTCCGTAATCTGAATAAACTTGTTAGAGCTTACAAGGCCGGTTCCTGTGATAGACGGTTCCGTCCAGCTAGTTCCATCGAAATTCTTGACCGGAGCTTGACCGTTGCACATGACCAGAAAACTACCACCACCAGTCCCGAACATAATATGTTGCCATCTAGCATTGAATAGAGTATTCCCAGCAATCGCCGAAACAGCAGAAGCAGTTGCGGATACGTCCCAAACGGTGTTAGATGAGGAACAAGCAGCGAACAATCTATTCCCGCCCACTGGCCCTGCCCACTCCATAAGGCTCTCTACGCCACCATTCAAAGCCGATGTGTGTATCCTGTATCCCTTCCTCAACGTGCAAGTGTCGGTATCGGGTATCCAATTATTGAGAATAACTGCATCCGTAGGCGGCATCTGTGAGATAGAATCCCTTGTATTTAGCCCACCCGTAGGGGAAGGAATACTCACGGCTCTTGAAACGCGCTGTTTCTGTGGATTAGGTCTTTGTGGTCTTCTCATAGATTTATCTCTTTATCTCGTTCGGCTAATTCCATCTGCAATGATTTTAACTGCCGGATCTTCTTGCTGCGTTCAATATCTTTCATATGGAAGCTGGGCATCTCGCCCTGCTCGTACAAGTCTTGTGGATTAACAATCCTCTGCTCCAGTTCGTTGAAATCCGAATATTCTGGGTATGAACTGCGTTGCCCATCACTATTTCTAATTAGGTATTCTTCGTATCTTTTCCGGTCTTCCCGTAACTTCATATCCCTCATAGCGTTAAGTATCTGATCTTTCTGGGATGGACGTTTAGAGACACCTATACTCGCAAGGTCGTACCCGCCAAACTGTTTCATTGTCATAAATTCCAGTTTCCGTCAGGAGTATTGAGAAATGGTTGGTAGTCGGTATCACCACCCATGTCAATCGTTGTTTTGGATCCGTCACGGCCCATCTGATCTACAACCTGAGTTTCGTAATCGTTAAAATCTTCAGCGTAGTCCATCCCCTTAGACTTCTTATATCTCCAGATAACCCCAAGAGTCATTAATTCCTCATCTAGTCTGCCAATATCAGAATCAACGCCCCATCGGTCTTTTCCTAAACCGCCAGCAGATTCACAGAAGAATTTAGACTTAATCTCGAACTTCCAGATATTCCCAGCCGTTGGTGCGGGTAGGGATAGCAATTGGTTTCGTTGGATGCGATATTCGGAGAATGGGCCGGTAGTTGAAGAAGCCGATAGCCCCTGCCAGTTTTGCGGTGTTAATGGGCCGAAAACAGGTCTTCTCTGGGTTTGATCCCATATCGTATCGTTAATCATATACAGATACGGGCTACTCATTCCGGTAATCGAAGCGGCAGTTATTGAGGTTATTGCCGACATAGTTCCCTGCGAGGTAGCGGCAAGGGTTGTATGTGTTACAATTTCCTTAGTATTTTGCCAGTTATAGCGTTTATTGAGGGCTTTACCCTCTTTATTCGCCATTCGGAGTAGAGTTTTTACTGTCTGGTTGTTATCGTCTATGGAGGTTAAGACTGGAAGTCCTATATCGTTACAAGCGTCTTCCAGTATAGATAGAATGCTCATCCGGTGTCACCTTTAAATTTGGGTGGAGTCTCAAAACTGTTATGTGGTGTTTCCTTTATAGTTCTTGCTTGCGCTCTTAATTCATCATTTTGTCTTTCTAGCTCTGCATTCCGTAGTTTTAAGGATTCAAGCTCTGTTTCTATGTGGTGCATTTCAGCCGCCAATTTACCTGAGTCAGCCGCCGCCGCCAAAAACTGTCTTGCCTTGTTCTGTAAACCTCTGGATCCAAAACCTACGTTTTTCAGTCCCGACTCTGAAAGTAAAGCTAGATCCTCTACAGTACGAACATTTGCTTGCTTCAGCATCTTAACTTCTGCTGGTGTAGCTGAAGGCCAATTCTCTATTCCAAGACCTTCTGCCGGAGCTTCAACGCCCTTCATAAATGCGGTGTATTGCATCTGAAAGCGGGAAATATCCTTCTCGGTTGCCCATCGAGTCGTTATTGTGTTTCCTCCTGCTGGGGTTATTTCAACCCAGACCCTATCGTCATAAACAGGTAATCCGTTGTCACCAGATTCCGCTATCTTCTTAGCCTTTTGGGAAAACTCGGCATACACGCCCCTTTCCTGCTGGGGTTGGTTCCCGTTACCTATGCTCTCAATATACTCGTTTGCTAACTTTAAATTCATCCCAGACATAAATCCTCCTTTTTATCCCGACAACGCAGGATCGTTTCTAATTTCCGCCATAACACTTGCTGCGATATGCTGCACTGAGCTTGTGCTTTTTTTCATAATCTTGTGCCAAGCATCAGAATGCTCCTGCTCTTCATACCCATTAAAACATGGTGTCCCAAGAGTAAAGTGAACAATCTTCGCGGAAGGATTTTCCGGCATTTCACCAACAAGATGATTCCATTCCTTCGGCAACTCACCGATCAATTCATCATTCTCAAGCCACTTGAACTGATGTAGTTCTAGTCCTGAAGCCCCGTTTATGTATGCAAGGCTAAGCTTCCGACACAATCGGTTGTTGAACAACATCACGCTCGACCAATTCTTCTTCTCGTATTTTGTCTGATCCTGTCCTAAGAACTTCGTTTCCGTCTTCGGGGTATAGTCGTGTTTTACAACGAATACCGCCTTTTCAGGGGAGGAACATGGATATGCTAGCAGACGATAAGGATCCTCTAGAAAAATAACGTCACAATCAACAAACAGCGAAACGCCATTATATCCAGAAAGGTATGGAGTCAAGAACCGTGTCATTGAAAACTCGGTACTCTCCTTCGGGTTCCGTTCCCGCCAATACAACTCGCTCAACTGATCCTTGCATAAGGCAATGATCTGCACCGGCTTTTTAGCCTGATCAAGTATCGACTGTACGCAAGTGTGATAAGCCGTAACCTCGTTACTATCATAACCAATGAAGATTTTAAGCATTAATTAACTCCCGTCTTAATTGATACCAAATCATCTGGATGGCTCATAAAGTGCCATTTACTTGAAAAGTATCTTGCGTCAGGATAAACACCCGATTCCTTTTCTTCTATGATTTCTAAGTCTTCCATTAATCTCTCTAATGAGATTTCAGCTTTTTCTATCTCATCTAATTTCTTTTGTTTTTTGTTCATTGGTATCGGCTCCTATTAAAATTAGCCATATTCCCATTCCCATTAGCAACAAAGCCTCTTTGCCCACCCATCTGATCTGGTTGTTGCGTAAACCCGTTACCACCAACGCCGTATATCCCTGGGTTAATCATGGCTTCGCTTCTCGCTTGCTGCATTCTCTCCAACATCATAGGGTCGGGTTGCTGCCCTGCATTCTGGAGTCCCTGCATTAACTGTTGCTGGGAAATTCCTCCAGGGTTCATGGCAGACATTCCCGCTTCCGCGCCCTGAGGGGATTGGGATGGTTGCATACTTTGATCACCCTGTGGGAGCGCACCTTGAACTTGCGCGTTAGCAAGACTCAAATCGCTGTTATTGAATTCCTGTTGTGGGCCTAAAAGGGCATCAGCTTCTCCTCGTTGCAAAGCTTCAACGATTTTAGTCATTTCCGCATCCTGCAACTGCTGTTCAAGTACTTCTGGAGTCTGGGATAGTCCGTAGCCTTCTTCACCTGTGTTGTGACTGCGTTGACCGTTGTACGCATCTATCGCATCGGTTACTCGGTCGGTATCGTTTTCACCAAAAACATCGTTATACTTTTCCTCGAAAAACCCCTCCTCATTGATAAAATCACCCTCTTCAATTTCATCATCCCCATATGTTTCAGGTTCGCCGCCTTCTTCTTCAGGATCTTCTTTATCTTCCTCATCTGGCTTCTTCCAAGTTTTAGACCCTGGTACGCTTCCTTGTTTTATAGCATTCAGTCCTTGGATTTGGGTTTGGGGTTGGTTTTGAACTAAAAGCGCGGCCTCTTCTGGCGGCATTCCATTGTTCACAAGAGTTTGTATGACGCTCTGCTTTCTATTCTCTTCGTATGTTGGCCCCTCGGCTCGCCTTAGTGCCTCCAAAACATTGTCGTATTCAGCCATTTTTAATTCCTTCCGCCCTCATATCGCGTTGTTTAAGATGATAAACAGGTTCTTTTATTTTAAACTCAAACGGGAACCTTGCGAATACTGATTTGATGCAAGTCTTCGAGTAAGTCCACTTATGAACCATTTCAGGTTGCCCATGTAACTGTTCTCCATATAGACCTAGAATAGTTAGCCTTGGGTCTTTCACCCCTCGCTTGTAATTATCTACTATTTTGTCTAAACAAGGAACCTCAATCACAAGCTTGCCTCCTGGCTTTAAAATCTTGAACCAATGAAAAACAGCGTCTTCAGCTTCCCACAAGTGCAAATGTTCAAAAACATGGATCAACCATATCTCGTCCACCGTGTTTTCTTCATAAGGGAGATCAAGAATATTCGCCACAAGATCCGGCTTCACATCGAAAGAGGGGTACTCGTCAACATTAACGAACCCATCCCAATTCTGGCCTCCACACCCAAGATGCAACTTCAACCCCCCATCCATAGTCTCGGACGGGGGTGGTGGTGATTGCTTTATCCTTGTCTTTATTTCGCCGCTACCTCCTCCAGACCACAAGGAGCTTTTTC
>TARA_R110002167_G_scaffold207033_2_pt1 | contig 12435 bp, 13 predicted proteins | sample TARA_R110002167 | Tara Oceans TARA_R110002167 (sample SAMEA4398238) | marine metagenome | biome: Polar Biome; feature: [MES] marine water layer (ENVO:01000295) within the mesopelagic zone...; material: water (ENVO:00002006), including particulate matter (ENVO:01000060) such... | reverse complement strand
AGTTCTCCAAGAGCATATCCATTATTATTTCTATCCCAGTTCAATCGATTTTGGTTTTCTGTCCAATGCACCAGCTCATGAAACAGGGTTTCGTAGTAGCTTGATCCAGAAAATTGTTCTCGATTGGGGACTTGTATGTAGTCCTCTGCGAGATCATAAAAAGCCTGATTGCCGCCATGACGAATGTCAGCTTCGGTAGCTTCGATCAGGGCGTCTGCTTCTTCATAAGCAACGCTCTCTGAATTGCGGGTGTCATTACCATGACCGACACGTAGATAGTCCAGATGATCGCCTTCAATCTGGTCGATGTTGAAGACGGTGTAGGTCCTGAGCAGAAAGTAAGTTTCTTCTGGTTCGTCATGATCCTCTTTTTGCTTCGTCACTGCTTTGCAGAAAACGATCTTAGTTCCCCATTGACCTTTGGGAACATGAGATGGTCGACGCATTACTTTGCCACCGAGGTCCTGCCATTGCCTAAAAGTTCCCCAGTGACGAGATTGAAAGCCATGACGGTCGCTGGCGAGCCCTAACAAGAGAGGATTCACTCCTGAGTACAGATCGCCCGAAACAACATTTTTGGGTATGCCTGCATTCCTGTCGCGAGACCAAGGTCTTCGCCACGGCGGGAGTGAGCCACTCTCCAGAGCAGTAATGATTTGATTAGTGATTTCTTCGCGGATTTTCTGATTATTTGACACTTGCCGTCTCCTTAGTGAGGTTGTGTTGACGGCTTGTTTGTGGGTGTCAGCCAGAAATGGGTGACGTAGAAGCGGCTCTCATTGAGAATTGAGATGAGGGGGGATTGAGGAATATGATACTGATTCGGTTCAAAGCGTTCGCAGCTAAAAGACTATAAATATAGTGTTATATAGAGATATGCTGGATGGTTGTTGTAGGGGAGTCTCAAAATTCAATGAGACTGGGGAGTCAGAACACGCTCAAGAAAGAGAGGAAGAAACGGCGAACGTATTTCTTCAAGATGGATGGTTCTGCAATTCCACAGAGGTTAGACTGACACCTGAGTTCTCTATCATTGATATAAGTGATGAATCACATATTGAAATTCAGCGTGAACGAACCAAATCGTTCTGGTTCTCTACCTGAATCTTCCCAACCATAAGCATACATTCCAACGTGCCACAGGCGAACGGTTGTATCTGCCATGATTTGAAAACCACAGTCTCGTGCTCGCTGAGAGAATGAATAATCTTCTGCTAAGTAATCATAACCGTCATCTCGTTGATAAATCATCGGATGAAAAAAGGGAATCATGGTCTCCCCAAAACGCTCGTTGCACATTGGAAGTTTTAGTTCTTCCTGAATCTTGCGATAGACTTCCCGGCGGATGTGGAGAAAACCAGTTCCTGCATACAGGATTTCAATCAGTCCTCCACCATCACCAAATGTCATCTTTGGTGTCCCCGGAAGAACATGACAGGCGAGTTCCCGCTTCCCTTTCTTGGGATAGATTCCACAGGAAATCGGCAAATTATGTTTTCGAAGTTTCTCAATGGCATCAGGAAAAAAACCGACATCAGAATCGATCCACATTGTTTCTTCGAAGCCATCTTTGAGAGCATTAGTAGCCAGTTGATTGCGTCCCTGATCGATGGCAGCATAGCCTCGAACACGACGCACTGCATAACCACGGCGTTCCAGTTCTTTGAGAGACTGCTCACATTGGGGAACGATACTCCCAGTGTAAGGAACAAGAATGACACATTTCCGTGGGTCCATCGGGTGAGCAGAAGCACGAGGACTTGCTGTTTGTGTTGGAGTATGACTTGATTTGTGCGTATGGTGTCCCGCTTGATTGACCTGCTGATCTTTGGGGATTCCAACAAATGATAAGAGTTCGCTGACTCCAGCCTCATCATTCAGTTGTTCCATATCGACAATTCTGAGATGATCTGGAAATTCTTTGGCAAGTATTTCTGCTCGCTCGTTGTATTCATCCCAATAGCGTGCGATGCCAGCTTCCCTGCTCTGGATATCATACTTGGGAAAGATGCGAGACCAGTTGGGTTCATAATGCCATCCCGGTGGCAGTTCCTTCGCCCAATGGTTAGTTGGGAGGGGATGCACTAGATCCAACCAGCGACAGAAACTTTTGACGACGGCATCTTTATCCCGTTTCAGACAGATGATGCGAACGTCTGGCTCTGCTTTGATGATTTCTTCTGTGTAGGGCAGATAGAAGGAAGCAATATCACCTATAAACTCAGCATTCCGTTTCCGCCGCATCCGGTCAAAGCGTTTGGCAATGATGCCACTGTTGCGTTCATTATCCCACGGAAGCAAGGGGGCCTCTTCATGACTGACATGTGAGTTCGGTTGAGCGTTTAGAATCTCTGCCAGAGAAAGCGTCCCGCACCGGCCTGTTCCCATGCCGAGGATGATTTTTTTTGTTGTATCCATTATCTGTGTACTTGTTGTTCCAAACTGCGTAGGCATATGTTAATAGTAATCAATTTCACAGGCAGGCAGCTCAGACTGGAGCATCAGCATATTCTGATTGCTAATGAAACAATTTGTAAAACGGATACCACTCAAATCTATAAACTGTGACAGCAGATACACATCAGTATCGTTAAAGACAATATCCCCTATTTCTAAATAACGTAGTCCTTGTAAATGTGATAACGGTGAAACAACTGCTCCTGTTATTATCTGCTTCACTCCCTTTTCTGTAATTTTCTGACCACTGAGCGTCAGCAAATACAAGTTTTTCAGATCACCAAGAAATTCAAAACCTTCATTCGTGACGAGTGTGTACGCTACATCCAACTCATTTATTTCAGGAAGATGACCAATTATTTCTAGTGCACTGTCATCTGCCCCCGTTTCTCTGATTGACAAATGCGTAAGTTCTTTCATCTCAGACAAAACATGAAAACTTTTTGAAGCAGTGGATCGTACAAAACGCAGGTCGTAGAGCTGATGTAAATTTTTGAGAGCTGCCAATCCTGTGTCACTGACAAATTGCCCTGAGATTCCTAGCGTCGTGAGTTCTTCTAACTGTCCGATATAGCTCATAGCTTCATCGGCTTCGTTTATCGGACTTGCATAGAGGGTTTGCAATTTGGGAAATGATGTGAGTACACGATAATCAGAACCTCGTAATGCAACAGAGTTTGGAAGACTGATTTGTCTAAGGTTTGGTAATCCGGCAAGAGCCTTGAGGCCCTTGCTGCTGAAATTGTGATTGTAATCACTTAATGAGAGGACACTTGTTTGTTCAATTTTTCGAACGAGCGTACAGAGTTCATCGATGTTTTTATACTTTGGTACTGTGCTGAGATTTACTGTTACAGCTCCCCTACTATCGACAGAGCAATTAACTCCATCTCGTTCAAGGAGATCAAATATTTTCTTTTCTTCAGTCATGATGAACCTTTAGCATGAACGGTTAAGACCGTTTTAAAACACAATATCACTGTAGGGTAACGACCTCTTTAGAAATACCTTGTCACTATCAGTCATGGGGCAACTATTATCAAAATCTATATGTCCGACATGCTTTAAAGTAGCGAGTGTTTTGACCGATTCACTGTCAAACGGAATATCGCAGAAATGGATGTATTCTAAACGAGGAAGGTGTGCCAAAGAGGACACAACACTGCCCGTTACTAATTGCTTAACACCATACTTTGTTACCCGTTGTCCTGAGAATCCGAGTGTCGTTAGATTTTTCAAATCGGCGAGATATGGAAATCCTTTATTAGTAACGAGTGTATAACTCAGCGATAGTTTCTCCATATTCAAAAGATGGCCGATAATTTCCAACGTGCTATCGTCAGCCTGTGTTTCTGAAATATATAGTTCTCTCAGATTCTTAAAATTCAAAAGAGTATGGAATCCCTTAGAGATTGGTGCTCCAGTAATATCAATTTTCTCCAAATGCTTTAAATCGCTAAGTGCTTCAAAACCGGAATCACTGATGGCAACTCTGCTTAATCCTAATGTTTTGATCCGCTCAGACTGGCCGATATATACCATAGCTTCGTCAATCCGATTCGTTGGGGTACAGTACAACTCTTCCAACTTTGGGAATGATTGAATGGAGCTGAAACTAAGCCCGTCTATACGAGTTCCTTTGATCCCGAGTTCTCTGAGATTTGGTAATCCTTCAAGTTCTTTCAGTCCAGTTCCAGTCAGCTTTGTATTTGTGAAATGGATGGCCGAAACACGCTCTAGTTTTCGGATCAGTTTACATAGTTTTGTAATTTCTTCTGCCCGTTCTGTTTTCCCTTCCAAGGTGACCAGTAAAGAGCCATCTTCTTTAACTGGAAAGCAGCCGACCTGTTCCTGCTCTAATTGCTGGATGTATTTTTCTTCTTCGGTCATTTCTCTCTATCCCTGTTTGCTGAGTAAATCATGAATCCATTCCATTAGTCATTATACTTTACATCAGCAAATATTTCGTCAATGTAGTTCCAAAATGCTAAAGCTGCTTTTCCATTACCATTGGCTACTAATTCACTCGTTTCATCGTTGTTGAGACTAAGCTGACACAAGCTTCACGAATGCCTGCCAACATTGAAGCACTCTAGCAGCTTCGTGCTGACTTCAGTGCTTGAAGAAAATGAATCATTCACAATTTTTAACATTTTTTCTTGTACTCATGCTCAAGGAATCCTACCATTAAACAGTGTACGTGCGGTCATTTTCTTTCATCCGTGAGAAAGGTAAGTAAATGTCTATTAAAACAGGCCAGATTGGGAGGAATTCTCTCTGCCCTTGTGGTAGCGGAAATAAGTACAAAAAATGTTGCCTATCTAAAGATGTGAAAGTGCCGCAGTTAATTCACCCGCCGATCCATACTCTATCTCAACGGCCACCGTCGCCAAATCAAAGTATACCGATTCCTCACCAGAGAAGGGCCGACAACTCAGAATGTATGATTTGGAGAAAATTGCATTTATGTATTCCACATTCAAATAACAGATCGGAAACCTACGTTGTCATTCTTCATAGTGCTCAGTGGGTCGAGGAAAATTGCTTATCAGCAGGTTCGATTATGCAAGTAGAGTTACCACAGCTTGAAATACACTGCTTGGCCAAGATCGAAATGTTAGAGATGTCCGATCTCCCAGCTAAATCGGAAGGACAGATTTATTGGGCCATGCATCGTGACAGAGAAAATAAAACAGAAACCGTTTTGATAGACATGCGGAAATTATCAATAGATGCATTCGATAAAAAAAGATGCAATCTACGGGCTATCGATCTTTTCATGGAACATCCGAATGGTGGCAATGTGGAAATTTCTCTCATTCGTTCTACTGAGTGGATTCGCTATCACGGAGTTACTGTAGCGAAACTGATGTTTCTGGATATGTCGGAAATGGGAGCTCGAGGTTGGGCTAAAGTCCTCGCGATTACCCCCTGTCCTCCAATTGATGGAGGCAGAGGTAGAATGGTGACAGGAACCTTCCGCCACAGCTTAGGTAGGGTAGGAGAGCTTAAAATAAAATCTGAATTGGAACCAATCAAAGTGACGAAGGCACATCTATTCTGGTCAGTTGATCAGAATAAGTGGGTTTCGGCAGTAGATCTTAGAGAAGGTGAATGCGTCAAAACATTAGATGGTTATTCTCACGTCGAATGGTTCAAGATGCGATCCAATCCAGAACCAGTTTACAATATTGAAGTTGAAGGAGATCATGCTTATCGGGTTGGACAAAGCGGCATTTTGGTTCATAATATCTCTGATCCAGAGACTTATAATAAGTGGTTTAATTCTCTGAAGAAATGTCACAAGTTTCCAAGCAACCCTGTTGCTGCTGCTTGTCAGAAGAAAGGGTGTGGTTCGACCGAGTATATGATCACAGGCGGAGGAATTTCAAAATGTGCTGATGGAATCAAAGGTACTTCCGTCTTGGAGTGCAAAGCGGTCCTGAATGAAAACAGTAGTCCTCAACTTGGTAATGCACCTGAATTTCTAGCCAAGCAAATAATCGAAGGATGGGTTAAAGACTTGAATGAATACGAGACTATAATTAATGACCCATGTAATCCACTTGAAAAACTCATAATTGTAGTTTGTGATAGTCGAACTATTGGATTTTGGAAATCGTTGCTCTCAAAACTTACCATTCCAACTGATGTGGTGGAAGCATGAATTCAAGAATCTTTCTTATCGTCGACCAGCATGGTGCAAAAAGTTTTGATTCAGACAGAATCCGTTCAGCGATTTCTGGAATGAAGGGGGTGACCAACTGGATTGAAGGTAAAGATACAATACATTCAAATTCACTTTTATTTCAATGTGAATTGAATCGCAATGATGAAGAAGTCTTACTACGAGTCCAAGCGGATTTAATGAGTCTGGAAATTGATGGTAATACAGACCTGTGCTGTGAAGTCGCAATCGAATTACAAAAAATATACGAAACTGAGCTGTTTGTTTTTGCTGAGGATTCTCTACCAGAGGTTCTGAGCCTTCAGGGAGTTTCAACCATCAACGAAGTTATAAGACTTCTACATTTGAAGGGGTAACTGTCGACATCATTTCTTCTTGAGTCCGCCAGACTTGGATATAAGTTGCAGTCGGATTTGAATCTTGATGCAACTTCTCATTTTTTCACCATCGGAAAATCAGGACTAATTTCTTTATTTCTGCGTATGGGGATTTCAGGTTTGAGCCTACAGAGAACTCAATGTATGGTGGGGCAAATTGATAAACTTATCACCGATTGGAATTCATCATACTACGAGTTGCTTCCAGCAGATTATTACGAAATTCTTCATCTTCCAGAAGCTTCTGAATGACTTCATTATCAATAGAGGGAGATGCATCTTCCACCAGAAGACGTCGAGCCAAATCGTTTAATTCAGACGAGTCTGCTTCATCCCAATCACTTTTGCCATCTGGATCAAGTTGATCTGTCAGACGCTCCAGAAACACATTCGAGTGTAGCTGATTCAGAATCGCCTGATACTCTTTTTCAATTTCTCCTGACATTTCTGTTCTCCCTGTTGGGCAGACAGTTCAGAATTTAAGAATGAGATTCTATTTAGATTATAGCGTTTTTTTTTGAGACACCCACTGAACAGCCCCACCAGAAACGTCGTACACACACTCAAGCCCGTCCAGTGCTCTGGCGATTTCTGCGATTCGAATTAAGACCGGTTTTAAGTCATTCATATCGTCGATGTGATCTGGGGCCTTGCCCTGCCAGATTTCGTGGCATCGCCGACAGACCAGAATGAGCCAGTCTTCGTTGAAAAATCCCTGATCGTAACGAAGATGATGGGTATCGATTCCCGGTCTTCCGCACAACTGGCAAAGCCCGTGATCCCGTTCATACACATTCTCGCGAACACGCTGCCATTTTGATGTATTGTAAAGTGGATTTTGCTGCATACCTTATTTATGCAGCAGTAGTCATTTTCTGATTTCAATATCCCACTCTGAGCCAGTCGATTCTCTTGCTCGGCCCCCTGCCCTCATGATTGAGCAAATCTTCCAGTCTGGAAGCGATTTGTTCCGCATCTTCCAGTGAAAATGTCATCTCGTTTGCAACAATTGGAATCTGGTTTTCGTGATCGGTCTGATCGTCTGAGTATATTTGGAGCAGATTGTTCTCGATCTCAGATTGAAATATACGGGCTTCATTTGTTGTGAGAATCAGACGATCACCATGGTCTGTTAGGATTTCAACATTACCATCTCTAAGAAATGTTGCTAGGCTGCTCATTGGCTTTTTCCATTTTGCTCACCCACTGGAATTCAGGGAATTCATGTTCTTTGACCGCACGTAATACTTTATTTATTTCTTTGATGAATTCTTCGGGAGTAGCCCACGAGTCGGTATCGTAATGATGATTAATATGATCAAGAGCATAGCAAAGATACATTCGGGATATTTTTCCGGCAGCTCCCCTGACGTATCGTGGATCAATAGTATTGGTTTTTACTAGATACACATAAATGTGTCTTTCAAATTCATCAATAAGTCGTTGAGCTTCTTGTTGGTTTCGAAAAAATTTGGTTGAATCAAAACAGACTCTGGAAGTAATACTTTCGATCTCAAATATATGATTTTTATGGAGAGGATCAGCCGCCGCAGCTTTCTGCTCAGCATCGACTTTTTTTCTGTATTCATCTGAATCCAAGTAAGCATGATACTCTTGAATTCTCTTTTCTTCGGCTTCATCTTCTCTGTGTTTATTTTGTTTTGCTTCATATAGAACTACAAAGAATCTCCCAAAATTGCCTTTGGTGACCTCCCCTTTCTTCCGGTTGCTTTCGTGCCTTTCTTTGGTATTCAGAAGAAACTCATGGAAACAGTCGAAACTTTCCATGAGTTCAACTGAGATTTCAATGGCTTTTTCTGCGTAGGATTGTGCCATAAGTCCCTGACAGAGTTTTCGCCATTCATCGTAAACATCGCCTTTCATTTGATAATTATTAGGATCTGCTGGAGGCTTTGGGACTTTGACTGCGATCTTTTCACCTTTGGGAATGGGGCGAAACAGTTTGAGATGATCGTCGGTCAGGGGTAAAAGCTGGACTCTGATTCGATTACCGACCTTTTCCCGGTTAATAAGACCGATATGATCGAGATCGTTTAGAACAGTCGCGATTGTCTTTCTATTGATTCCGTTTAATAGTGTGCTTAATCCCGTTTCAGTTGTAATTGGAGATGACAGACTTACTAACTGTGAGTAAACGGCGGCATGGTTAAGACCAAACCGTTTGACTGTCTTTTCGTACCGGATCTTGGCACCTTTTCGAGGAAGATACAGTTTCACATACTGATATTTATCATACCAATGGTCCCCATCTGGATCTGGCAAGACACCAAACCAGTCAGTGTCTGGTGTTACCGGCGACCATTTTCTTTGTTTATTAATAATGACCATTGATCCCAAAGCACTGAGCGATTTTTCGACAGTCCTCGGCGACAGACCGGTTTCTTCTGCGATCTGTCTTTTCGAAGGAGATTTTCCAACGCGGTCGCAGTACCCCAGAAAACTGAATACAAGTCGTTGGTGAAATAACGAACTACGTCGTTCGTTTTCAAGCCGGTCGCAGAATTTGCTCTTTTCGGAAATCCTCAGTAGTTTCAAGAATACAATTTGTTTTAGCTTCTTATCCATGTTTCCTTTCTGTATGTGCAGTAAGATACCTCATTTCTATGTATTCTTGGGTGATGCATTTTTTCCAAATAATGATGCATTTTTTCCCGAAAAAGTGATGCATACTTTCACGCAGATGATGACTTCTTTCCAAATTGTGATGCAAAATGTCACACATTAAGTAAGTATAAATAACCCATAAGTAACAAAACCAAATAAGAAACCTCGTAAGCGGCGACGAGGTTTTTCCGCCGGTGGCGGTTTGTTTTTTACTTTCTTTCACTACCGGCAAGTCACTCCAGTGATAGGAATGTGACCTGTGCTGAATCAGTTAGTGCTGTGACTGTTCTGCCCTGCCCTGTTGACTTGTGCTGTTCTGTGGTGGTCCTGTGATAATTCTGTTTTGCTACAGGACTGGTCTGACTGAAACGGTGTGCCAGTCCTGTGTGACGGAATGTGTGTTGTGCCACTGTCCAAAACGCGGAGTAATGTCGCGGAAGCAATAGGTGGCTCCATAATTCACTTGAATTTACGCAGTGATCCAGATGAGAGTGCTGTACTGAAATGAAGAGGAGCTTGGTTTGCCCCAAGCTCTTCTTACTACACACCTCCAGCAAGAATTAGTTCACACCACAAAACCGCTTTAGATGATGCCATTTCGTCATGTGAACAGGTGCCGTGCCATAAATTTCTCTCAAAGCAACAATTGGATCATTAATAACTAACTCCCTGATCTTTGTCGGTAGTTCTTAGACCAATGGTGCCCAGAATTAATATGAAGTCATGATCAATTTCGTTCATTTGTTTTTTGTCGGACAAAATCCATGATTTTCGGCTTTAATCTGGAAGGTATTACGTATCCATCAAATTTCGGACTGAAACCACGTGAGTGATCAAATCCAACAAAAGCACGAGCAAAAGGTATCTCAAGTATTTTGAGCCAATGGTGCAGTTTGACACCTTTGATTTGGGGGATCCTGCAAAACCCTCTCGGCAATGACTGTCTACAATCTATATTGCCGTACTGGTTTGTATGGCGTTGTACTGACGAAGGTGCAACAAAACTGCTCCATTCACAGAAGCCACAACAGCTATCACATCGCCATTCACAGGTACTGACTTTGCCCCAGTGGCCTGAATAACGAGTAACGCCATTCTCACAATACCAATACTGACTACCTGAGTCAGATTCATAATCAGGCGTGCGATGAGGTACATCGCACGCCTGCCATGTTGCTTTGGTTTTGAAGTAAAAGTTATCTGCCGTGATTTTCATTTTTATGTTTTCAGAACTTTAGTACAAAAAATAACGGTCAACTTTGAGACTGTTGTAATTTATTAATCAGTTCAACAATCAATTTCTGTGGCGGTAGTGGTAATTCATCTTTTGTAAATGCTCTGCCATAATTTCTTAAATCAGCACCTTTTTCTTCACTCATATTTTTGGGTTTGAGATACGAATGGAAACAAAAGCGTTGTCCCTCAATGTTAAAATTGTGTTCGTACAAAGTGCTGTCGCTGTACCAACCAGTACCACCACAATCAAAGCATGCATCATACCCATAATCGTAATTTGAGATCATGCCTTCTCCATTGCATGACCAGCATTCTTTCTGCTCATGCCTTACAAGTTTACCCTCAGTTAAGTTGCTTTGATTTGCTTTGATCCACTTGTCTTTAAGGTCATAGACTTCACTGATGCAATTTACTTTTTGCAGGCGATTCGCAATTTTTAATGCATTAGCCAAAAGCATATTTTTTGTTTTGTATTTCTTCAACCACAATTGTCTCAGTTGTTTAACTGTCATTTTTGATCGTTTGGCAATCAAGAAGCGACGATTATAAATAGCATATATTTGCTTACCTTTGATTGAGCAGCCAGCAGGATTTCCAGCAACTCTAAATCCAAGACAGCTCCAATAATATTTAGTTCCATATCCGCGTTGGTAACCAATTTCATCAGTAGCAAATACACGTGTATCATCAGTTACAAGTTGAGAAATTATATGCTGATCCAACTTGGGATATTGAGTTGTTAATTCTTCGATTTTGGCTGCTTTATATTCTGCTTGTCGCTTCTTCCGTGCTCGTTCGGCTTTTTTCTGTTCCGCTGCTTTTTGCTTTTGGCTTTCCGTGATTGCGGATAACAAAATGTGATGGTGTCTCTCTTCAATCACAACACCATTAAATTTTGGTTTGTAACCAAAATTTGTTCGACTGAAACCTACCATAGCTTTAGCATAGTCAATATTTAATTTCCGTAGCAAATGATGGATGTTGATAGCTTGTGATTTTTTGATGTGGACAAAACCATTGGGTACAGAACCGGTCACATCTATATTGCCATACTGATTCTTTATTTGCTTAATGGTTTTGGTTTTGGTTGCCATGGTTGTTCCCCTGAATGAAAATTAAAATCACAAAATATCGATGGGGGAATTTTGAGGTTCCAATGTTAAAATTCCATATGTAAAAACTCTCATATCTGTGGCTATCCATTTTTTTGATCTCATGGCCCATGGAAAACAGGCATGGAAAATTTTGAGAAAATCTAAAAAGTCCAGAAAATCCGTCTGTTGAAATAAAAATTACAACAGATCTATCAAGGGTACGACCGCTGAACGCCGTTAATGCCTTGAGGGGATGACATACTGTAAGTAATGAAATAGCAAAAGGATACAGGAATGTAAGATGGTCAGGTTTCTGATATTTGGTGCACGGTTTAGCGTAAAAAGGAATTAGACCGTCCAATGAAAAGAGGGCTGAATAGATAGCACTGAGTTCGATTTTCGCACGGTAATCGGTCTCGGTTGAGTCTGCTGGTTTTAGACCATAACAATACACCTCCAGCACGATTCAGTTCTCAGCATCAAAACGCATTACCAAAATCAATTTCTTGCTGTGAACAGTTTTCGAACTCAAATCTCTCAGATGGCTGTTATTAATCGGGAATCAATAGACTTCTTGATTTCATCTGAAAGTTGATGGAATAGATCTGCAGCTTCCCCAAAGGAAACGGCATAAATATGGGACCAGTCCATGAGCATTTCAATCAAATCAGACCTTCCAATATCTACTGCATCTTCGACGTATTCACTTAATGCTTGTGTCAGTTGAAGGCGTTTCCTTCCCCGCAAAACACATTCAATCTCTACATCACAACCGATATATCGACGGTTTAAATTTCGACATGCGACTGCTGTTGTGAATCCCCCGCCGCATGGATCAACTACAAGATCGCCGGGAGATGAAAAATTATGTATTAGTTTCACCGCCTCATCTAAAGGCTGTTGCCAATGATGCCACGCTTTCTCTTTCGATTGAACATGAATGGTGTCGTTGAAGCGA
>TARA_R110002167_G_scaffold310855_2_pt1 | contig 12453 bp, 7 predicted proteins | sample TARA_R110002167 | Tara Oceans TARA_R110002167 (sample SAMEA4398238) | marine metagenome | biome: Polar Biome; feature: [MES] marine water layer (ENVO:01000295) within the mesopelagic zone...; material: water (ENVO:00002006), including particulate matter (ENVO:01000060) such as...... | reverse complement strand
TTGCCATCTTTTATATAGTCCTTAAGACTGCATTGTTGCAGGAGTTAATGCGGGTACAATTACTATGTCTTCTGTAGTTGCCGCGTTTACAAATATTTCATAAGGTCTACATTTAATTTCATACAGATCACCGAATAGTTTTTCTGGATCGTCTGAAACAAGTATAACCGAACTCACTAATTCTCCTATTTGTTCATGTAGATACGCACTTAATTCTGAGAAGAAAAAAGTATCGCCAAATTGCCAATTGTTAATATTAAAATAACTGTCCATTTTCGCTAATACAGAACTTCTGATTTCACTGTTAGATGCATTAGTCGATTGTGCTTTCACTACTTTGATAGTCGCTCTCAATGATTGATCTGCTTTGGCACCGAACAATGGTTTGAATGTAACACTATTTAATATAACTGAATCTGACAACATTTTATAATCTTGCACTAATGGATATGATGTGTTCAATTCATTAAGTGTTGGTTGATTTGGTTTAGCCACTGTACCTGTAGTGTCTTTGACATAATTATTAAAGGCTGTATAATATGCTTGTGTAACAAGATACAAGTCAATAATGTTAGTAGTGCCTGGATCAATACGTGTTGTATTGTTTGCATTATGTCTATATTGATAGTCTAATCCTTGTCTACCTGATTTAATTGAGTAATCTAACTGTTCAGTCATAATATAAGAAGGCGTAGTTACTGTAGGATCTTGTACTGACTTATAAAATTTCTTGTCAGTGAATGCATAAAATAATTGTCCTACCGCAAACTCATATTTTACAATTTCAATTTGATTTTTAGTTCCATATATATAAACAACATCAGTACTAGGAACAATAAGTTGTCTTGTCAAATTGACAGGGTCAGTAATTGTTTTAAAGAATACATAGACTCCTGTGTTCGCACCTGCATTTACATAACCAGTTATTTCGCTGAAGAAATCCGGGTCTAAAATTAATTGACCATTATTGACATCAGTCGCGGCGACTTCTACTTGAAAGTCGTTGACATAACCGTCACTTTCAACAGTCTGACCTAAAATATTAACCTTAGTATCTGTACCTAATGCTGATGTAGAATTAAACACTGTGTTAATACCTAACATGTTAATGAAGTCTTGTATGATTTTTCCTGTAAAAGGATCGTATACTAATTCGTTCTTGCTGAAAGTAAATCTTGTATCAGCAACACTACCGAAGTAGTATGTCAATGATCTATAAGTCACTGTGTAACGATTGTTTCCTAAACTCGTAAACTTAACAAAATAATCAACATTGCTTGACGCACCAATTGACCAACGTTCTTGGTTAATTAATAATGCGTTATTAAAGAGTAATGTAAAGTCTTGTTGCAATTCAATTTTAAGAATTGCTTCTTGTATAATAGTACTTGACAACGAATTATCAAAGACAGGTATAATTTCTGTAAGTGTTATACCAGCTGGTACATAACCATTCAGTGTAACCGGCCCTTGGCCATTTGCAAATTTACCTTCGCCGTTGTTGTTACCGTCACCGACAACATTTAATACTGTTGACCATATGTAATCTTTTTCTCCGCCAGTTGGTACACCTGAAACTAAACGATTATTTGCATCAAAGTAATACCCGATTGGAGCTTCAAACTTTAACAGTGCTCCTGTTGTTACATATTTTGCATTCGTTGTTGTAAATGTGCCTAACGGTTGAGGTTGTTGTACTGTTCCGTTTAGCGAATAGAAATACCCTGACTCACTAGATGAGTCTACTGAAGTTGTGCTCCAATATAATGTAGCTCCTCCACCTGTACCTGGATATGCATATCGTGTGTAATTTTGAATGTAATATTGATTAGCACGATTTAGAGCAAGTACAGCCGCTAAGTCAGCCGTAAAGAACTGAATAATGTCTGATGTATTATCTACTTGCAACGTTAAGAATCCATCAACGGCTTCTTGGTACAATGCTCCATCATCTCCGAAAGAGTTTGTACTTGAATATTTGCCTGTTGGATCAAGTAAGTCCAAGTTTTTAGAAACGCCAACTGAACTTCTGTTAATTGCTTTTGATTTAACAATCGAATTATATAAAGTATACGGGAAGTTTGTGTAGTCTTCTCCATTCACCATACGATTCTGTGTATAGTATCTTGTAGGCGCTCTTTGCTTAATTGCTGTTAACGATTCTCTGCTTTGTGCATTAGTCACTGTCATAGGTAATGCTAAATTCATTGTTAGAGTTTCGTTTCTTCCTGTTCTACCGATGTATGTAATAGAAACTGCAACACCATTCATTTCAGAAGGGTCAATAGTATATGTAAGTGCGTTACTTGATCTTACATATGCTCTGAAGTTGCCTACGGGCATCTCTGAGAACACACCGTCGCCGAACACATAAGTTACTTGATCATTTGTCCTAGAACCTACAGAGAAGATTTTCTTATTGCTTGATTCTGTTTGCAAGTATGCATCTGCATAAACATTTTCTACTTGCTTCCAAAGACTTAGTGCGTTGTCAGTTCCTGTTTGATACAACCATGTATCAGTTTGGTTAACACCTTCAATGTCAACATTGAGAGTTTGATTAGAAATTTGTTGTTGAAAATTAAAGTTATAATTTTCTAATGTTCCTTGTTTAAAGTAGAACATGAATCCTGTATTGGGGCTTCCGAAACCTAACTTATCATTTCTGTATAGCATGTTAAGTTTACCTGTCGGTGCAGGTGGAATCTCATAAATGTATTTTTGATCGAGTGATGTTGCACTTACTAATTCAAAGTTCATTGAAGTAGCATCAATTTGAGTTGTAAACGGTACGACTGGTAACGTGCCTGCGGGAATTTGTATGCCGTACTCACTTGTTGTAACACCTAAGATGTCAGCACTGTTTCCAGGTCTGCCTATTCTTTGTGAGTCGACCATTGTCGCATTGAATACTGTATTCATTTGGTCTAACCAATTACGATTAGCAGGGTCGTTCCAACTTATCGGAACATTACTTAAGTTGACTCCATTTGCATCTGTGATATTTTCTGACGTTCTTACTGAAGATACTTTTAAATAACCCGATGCACATGTATTTCTCTTAGGAGTATAACTTACCAAATCTGCTAGTTTAACTACTGAATCTCTGCGTTCGGCTGTATCTATGAAATTTTCACGTGCATTTAAATCATTTCTGAATGCAAGACCTTGACCCATAAACGCCATGACATCAAGTAGAGCAATAAACTCTGCACTTTCAATATAATCGTTGTAGGTTTCAGGATAATAAAGACGAAGATAGTCAATGAAACTTTTTCTTAATGTCTCATAATCATACGATCGGAAGTCTGCCTCACGAAAGGTTTCGTAGATTGCTTTCCAATCATTAACTCCGAAGAGTCCTGATTGCCTTGAACTTGTAGCCATGATAATTCCCTGTTTCAAGTATTTATCTTTCTGGAAAAACCGGCTTTTTTTATGCTAGTGCGGCAGTATTTGTCTGTGAATCAAAGAATAATGCTAGATCTCCAGCATTGTTATACGGGTTGACAGAGACTTGTATTTCTACTAGAATACCATTTTCTTTGGGGTATGCACGTATTGTGTTGATGCTTAGACGCGGATCTTGTCCGCATACTCGTCTAATTTCATTTTGCAATGCTGTTTGAACATCTGATGTGTTAGGCTCAAAGATAAAATCCCACAATGTTGTACCGTAACTGGGCTGACCAACCTTTTCTCCACGTCTTATGTTAAGGGCATTGACTAAATCTTGGATAACTAATTGCTCATCCGTGATTCTGAACTTTTTACCCCACACTGTAGGTTGTTTTATGCCATTGTTCACGCCATCCAAACCGGGTGGTGCATTTACCGTTCTAGGCTTGTTTGCGTTTATTGATGAAAATCCTACGTATGTTGGCATAATACTATTTATATCCTATTGTAATTTCCAATCGCCTGTTTCGTACACCCACTTTCTCCAACTAAGGCCAGCACCGCTGTTAGTGCCGTTACCGATACTGCCGAAATTAGCCGCTCCACCGGGTACCTCTTGGATTACGCCGGTGACAATTGCTTCTACTGTATTTTCCGGAGCAGTTAAATCTCCGTTAGTGTCTACAACTTCAACCGGTTTCGGTTGAGTAACTACTGTGGCTGTAGTTGTTGCTATAACATTTGAATAAGTGTCTTCATTATACTCTGCTGGGTTAATTGTCGTGTATGCCGTGCTAAAGCCTTCTACTCTCTCTGGTGCTGTTCCTGTGTTCTCTGACGTAATTTGTTGATTTTCTTTGTTAGAAGATGCATTTTCTATTGCTCTTTCAATATCACTAAACGGATCTGTTGCTACACTCGGTAGCGGGATATTTGGAATATCATCTCCGATAGATTCTTTTGCAGACTCCACTTTCGATAACAATGCAGTATATGCAGGAGATGACACAGCGGTTTGATATGCGGCTTCGGCTTGTGCAATCTCTGGTGATCCTGCAGGGAAAGAAGATTGTGCTTCAAAGAATGCTCTTTGTTTTTTAGCAACAGAACTCGTCATTTCATTTAATTTTTTGATGTCAGCAGTTAATCCTTTCCTTGTTTCGAACAGAGATGCTACTGCTGATAATGCCTCAGAAGGTATTTCACCGAGCAAGTTCGGTCTCGGTATAATTGGATTACCTAATACATTGTCGATCAGAGACGTTAGCGGTGCTCTATTATATGTATTAGTTGCTACAACTGGCAACTTAACAGTTGAGCCGCCACCTGCAGTTAACGATGACAATGCAGATGCTAGTGCGGCAGCCGCACCCGGACTTAATGCGGATGATATGCCTGATGTTATTGATCCTATTTTGTCAACTTTACCTAATAGAGATTTGCCGTCTTTCACTAGACTGCCGACGTTTGTTCCTTCAAATGCTGATACAGCGAGTGATGATAGTCCGTCAGTAACTCCTCCTAATCCATCTGCAATTGCATTAACAGAACCTTTTGCATTATTAACAACACTCTCACCTAGTTTCTGTCCGCCGGGTAAGCCAGATACTCCGGATGCAATAGTACTTGAAATCGTTGCTGTTGCTCCACGTTGTACTTTAGTTGCGGCACTTTGTAATTTATCTGTTTTTGTTAATGCAGTAACACTGCCAGACACACTATTGACATCACTGACTGCTCCAGAGATGCCGGCAACGGCTGCGCCGCTTAATGAACTTGCTTTGTTTGTTATTGCTGAGACTCCACCTGTTAATGCTGATGTAGCTCCACTAAGTGCGCCAGTAGCTCCACTAAGTGCGCCGGCGACTGAACCTGCTCCCACTGTTGATGCTAATGCATCTGTAATCGATGCGGGGTTTGCTAAGTCTGCTGAACTCATACCTGCACTTGCTCCTGCAACTTTGGCTGCGGCCGCTCCTGCTATAGCAGTTAAGTCTTGTGGCATGTTTGCTTCTAATTTACCAAACGATGCTGTTATTGCCTTAAAGGATGATGCTGAAGGTCCTATATCTACGTCTAACACATTACCGATACCTGGTAAGTCAGCCTTACTAATAGTATCTAATGCTTTAGAGATTCCTCCTAGTCCACCTGACAATGCTGATGCCGCAACTGATTCGGCACCTTGCTTCATTGAATTTAATACTCCACCTGCGGCTGCCGAGGCGCCACCTGCGATTGCACCTACTCCACCGGCTGCTACTTTATTAATAAGACTCGATGTTTCTGCAACGTTCTTTCCTAAACTTCCGCCAGTAACACTGGATACTGTACCGGACACAACACTACCTAGACCAGCAGGTGATTCTTTACCTGTGACTGCTCCTATTGTTTGCAATGCTTTTTGGCCTTTTTGTAATGTTTGCACAACTCCTTTTGCTTGAGCCGATCCTGAACTAGCATATTGCTCTGCTGTACTGACTCCATTTTTCCCCGTGAACGCTGATGTAGGTAAGATACTTTTAGGTATTCCACCGGCTGCCGCAATTGCTTTACTGCCTCCTGTGTCTCCAGCAAACAAAGTATTAACTAGTGTGTCTGCTCCTGGTTTTAGTACGCCGGCTGTTGATAATTGCGATGGTGTCTGTCCAAATTTACCTAGAGTCAATGATGATGCATCTGATGCGGCTCCAGCGACAGCATTAGTAACGCCGGCCGCATTTACTGCTGATCCAAATTTACCAGCCGCCGCGCCGGCTACCCCTGAAAGTAGAGTTGATGTAGTGTTTTTGTCTAGTGCAGAACTAACTGCTCCTACTTCTGATATACCGGCAGCCGCGGCTGGGGAAACGCTAGCCGTGTCTCCACCTGCATCTGCTAGGCCTGCATTTAATGCAGAAACATTTGTCGACGGTGATGCAGGTAGCGATGCTTCAGCAGAACTATCTACTGATACGTCTGCACCTTGATTCGCATTCATCCATGGCATATGAGCCGGGGCCCTTGATGTTATACTCGGAAGTTTGGCGAGTGCGGCAGCCCAACCGACAGTATCGTCAAATAAAGTGTCTGGATGTAATATAACATCTATAGGTTCTACTACTCCAGGAGTTAAACTAGCGGCGCCATCGTTTAAATGTATTTTTGATCCTTCATTGAAAATTTCTGCGGCAGTTTTTATTCCTATTTGACCTGCGGCTTCTATTGCCAATGCGGCGTCTGCTTTCATTTTTAAATTTTGTAACGTATATAGACTGTAGTCTCCCCCTACTCGTTGACTGAATTCTTTATCAGCATTAAGTGTAGTGTTCTCAGTCGAATTGATGTTTACATTCTTAGCACTTAAATTAAGATCGTTGTCTGCATGTAAATTAAGATCACCTTGAGTACGTATGTTAACTGAGTTTGTACTAAAGACATCAATTGTTCCCTCTTTGCCTAACTCAATGTATGATTGGCCATTTGAATGCAAGATAGACAGCATCTGCCCGTCATCACTCATTAGAATTTGATGACCTAGTGCTGTACGCAATCTAATTAATTGATCACGCCCAATAATATCTCCGTCATCCATAACAAGTGAGTGTCCACCGCGTCTTGTTACTACTCTATAATTTTCTGGGCTTAAATCTAATTTACTTGCAATATCTGCATCTGTTAAGCCACCTTGATAAATTGGTCTGCCGGGAGTACTTACACCCCAACCTACTCTGCTTGATGCTTCTCTTGTTGCACTTGTGCTAATAGGACCTCTATACTTGTCTCTAAGGATGCCCTGCTGTTGCATAATAGATGCAGTATAACTGTGTACGGGTTTAGCATCTGCAAGATAACTTGCACTGTCTTTGATAGCTGGATTATTGACATTAATGTTTGTAGTAGGCAGTCTAGGAGCGCCGGCATATGAGGCCGCTTCTCCTTCGTTGAGTGTCACATTGTCAGAAGAACCAATTGCAGGTATCATTGACAGTGTTTCTGGATCCGGAGCTGAGCCTATATAGAAACCGTAATTGGGATCACCATTAACGAATATACAAATAACTTTTGTTAGTTTGTCAGGTGGAGCATTCCATTGTCCGTATGAACTAGGATTGCCGGTATACTTACCATAATCATCATCAGAAGAAATACCTTCTGTTTGTCCTGCAAAGCCGGCTAGTCTATTTACATAAATCCAATTTTCAGTATCATATGCATCTTTAGCCATATTTTCTGAAGGATAGACTGCAATTTGGCCTTGAAAGGTAGGATCAACTGTACTCATTACTGTACAAATAATAGGGACTTGAATTACCGACGCAACGCCGGCGCCCGGTGCATTTTTCTTTAGTTTGCCTCTAGGCTTAAAAACATCACTACCCATTAGGTTCCGCTCCTATCATCGTTGGCGTCAGTTCTGGCTTGAGGGGAGATAGGTATCTCACGTTCTGAACTAGCCGCATCTGTGGCTTGTTCTTGTTTAGACGCATCACTTTTTGCTTGTTCTTCTCTGTTTGCCTGACCGAGACTTTGAGAGGCATCGTTGGTTTCAGCACTTTCTCTAGGGTTCGTTCCTGTTGCTCCGGCTTCTACATCCGAGAACGTATTAATAACGCAAGATAAATCTTGTGTAAACTTTCCTTCTGAGAAGTTACTTTCTACGGTTATGACTTTGTAACTTACACCTTTAATTTTATCTTCTGCCCAAGCTGGGTATTTCCACATCAGAATTGAATCGTTAAGAGACATCACACCGGTATCGTTATCATAGTCTATTGCTTCTTTAAAGTCAATTTCAATAAAGACTTGCCCGCCATTAGCAGAAATTCTATAACCATCGTCACCGTAAAATCTTTGATAAAGATCATCTGGTCCACCTCGCCATTCTTGTACTAAGAAGTCGGGGTCTCCTAGTAATTTAATTTTTGCGGCGGCATATGAGTCAGGAGAATACAAACTAGTAACGTATTGATTCTGAGATGCTCTGCCTCCTCCTAAACTGTTTAGTTTTGGTGATCCTGATGGGTTTTGATTGGGTGCCAGCGGGACATTAGTGGCGCCACCAGTGGCAGTGCCTTCTTCATCTAAGTTTGTATTACCTAATACTTCATTATAAAACAAATTATCTAGTTTTTGTTGATATGATAAAATTTCTCTGTTTTCACCAGTCCACCAGTATTCATATCTTTTATGAGGGCCATAGTAATCCATGCCCGGGTTTGTGGCTAATGAAGTAACAATAGGTGTCTGATATACTTCCATTCTGAATATTGTTGTGTATGCCCAGTCTTTAAGTAATGAATCCCATTTAGCCTCTTTGATCACAGGCGTTACTTTATACCATCCTACTTTTTTAGCACTGTTCGGATTGAGGCTGGGCTGATCACCGGTTGCAAGATCAGGAGTTGCTCGACTGTCATAGATAATTTTTAATGCATCATACATGTATGAACTACCTTTGAGAACTTCATCAAAAACTTCTATGTACGTTGTATCTGCATTGAAGATAATTTTACGCTGTGCGTCATCTGGAACTGTTTTTGCACTTTCTGCGTCATTGGCATCAGATGTATTTTCTTCATCTCCTGAACACCATTTACTTTTATCAGTGTCAGTGGGTAGTATAAGCCTAGCATCTTTAATCGACTCTACGCCATCTCCTATATATTCTATTTCAAACTTGTTTGGATGTTTTTGTAGACCTTTAGTGACTTTCCACCTTTCAAATTTGTTTAACTGGGTGAATAGTCCTCTTTTTCCCTGCATTGCATCATCAAAGGTTGCGCCGCATACTGTTTTAGTAGCGAACAGTCGGCCTCTTTTTGTACCAAATGCTTTGCCGGGTGCCAAAGCGACTCCAGTCATCTTGTATGTTGTAGCACCGCCATCAATTGTAAATTTAGAAGAAGCAATAGTAATATCGTAATACATTTGAAATATAGAATTGCCTGATGCATTTGGATCTAACGGCCCCAAATCTTCGAATTCTGTCTCGCCCGAAACAATGTTACCAGTAGAATCATAACCAAGAAATTTTACACCTATTATGAAAAACTGTCGGCTTGGGTTTTCAATCGTTCCATCATATCCTGTCTGCTGAAAATATTTTTGCAAGTCATCACTTGCTCGTTTTAATTTTGTATTAAAAGAAAAGCCGTATGGTTCTATAATATCAAATGCTACCGAATATACGTTTGTAGATGATTGAGTTGATTCTCCAGAAATTGCTTGTTTTATTTTAAAGTTATCTATATAGAAGTCTAAATCAAAGCCTGGTGACCTCTGTGATGTCTCGTTATTAATTCCGCCCGACTGAGCAATAAGATATGCACCCCCTCCTTCTGTTTCTCCGGTCGCCTGTGATAGAGCATCGATGTTAGTTCTACCGGTCGCATTAAATGCATCATATGCATCTGGGGTAATCATATAGAGAGAAAGTTGATATGTGTAAGAGTATAACGCTCCTAATGGATTTTTTAAACGTCTACCCGGTGCATCTGTACTGCCAGTGTTTGCATTTGATTGTGCGTTGCCGGCGCCTGCATTATTAGGGCTACTTGTGGATTCAGTGCCTTGATTCTTATCAAGTTCATTTTGTTGTGCCGCATTTGCAGGAGAAGCTGGGTTGGATCCGCCTGTTACTGCGCCATCATCATTTGATTGATTTTCATTGATTGGCATCAGATACCTAATACACGCTTAAGAGTAGACATTACTGGAACAAATATTTGTACACCTGTTTTGAAATTAAAATATGGATCGGGTCCTAATTGGTTAGGATTGCGTGATGCAAACACCCACCACAAACGAGGGTCATTGTATAAGTCTTGGGCTAACATGTCAGGTCTGAATTCATATTTTGCTGTGATAGTAAACGATGCGTCCGATGCATCTCTAGGAATCGCAGTATATGGTTCCATAACGTCTAAAAACTTATTTTCTATTACACCTGCTCGGTAATAAGGACTTGTCTTTGGATATACACTATTTGATGGCATTACCAGAATCCTCCGTCGCCGGTCTGGGAACCACGCATCAATTTGCCAGTTGCATAGTCTCTAAGACTGAATTTATTACTAACCATGTTCCTACTGATAATTGGGACACATGTAATTGTCATAGTAATCTTTGTCGGAACATATGTGATTGCTTGATCTGCTGTATCCGCAAATGTTGCGGGTGGTCTTTCTCCACCAGGCTTTAATTGTCCACCAATTAAATTAAATTTTGAGTCTGACGCATCTGCGTCTGTATTTGTTGCTCTAATATAGTCAACATTGTTTGGTAAATTGTAACCAAAGTTACTAACAGCAACAGGATGATTATCTAATTGAAATGCGCCGAGACCAAAAAAGTAACCTAATGGTGGAGGAGTTCCGTTTGTTGGGTTTGAATCTTGGCCATAAAACATCTTAGTCATTGACTTAAAGAAATGAATACATGCGAGTAGATAATTTGCTTCTCTCGTATCTTGGCAAGTAAAATCAGCAGTAACGCTGATTGATTCAACCGCACTATTCATATACTGTTGAACTTTGTAATTTGAATGCGTTGGTAACACGCCATCATAGTTTGCTTGGTAAGTAATATTAATTTGAGGTGTATACGGAAACACTACCCCATCTGTTGCTGATAGAGGGGCAAGGATGCCCGGCGTCGCCGCTTTGTATAGATAATCAGCGCCTTCGGCTAATGCTAGTCTTACTCTCCAATCTTGTCCAATCGCCGCATCTGTTTCATTTACTGCCGACTCTGCGGGAAGTGTTTTTGTTTCTTCGCCCATCTAATATGTTCTCCAGATATTTCCCGTGACTTACCTACTTGTATAAATAGTAATCTCACATGATATATTTATCTATACTAAAAACCATCAAATTTTACCCGTTACACTTGCATTCGGGCATCGTGTCTTGTACAATAGATACATCGACTCCACACTTGTCGAACTAATTAAACAGAGGAATTTTAATGCCAGCACCGCGAAAAACAACGAACTATTTAAATAATAAGGATATTCTTAAGGAAATCCACAAAAGTAAAACATCTTACTGTTACTTCACTAAAAAAGACTATCACTTCTTTGATTTAATCACTGACATTGATGTTGCTACTGAAGGTGCAAGTGGCATAGAGAAGAGCCTAGCATGGGCAGTAAAGCCAGAACAGATTCAACAAGCCAAAGAAAACAAAGCCGCTAGACTATCAGCGGAAGAAGGCTTGACTGGAAAGAACAAGATCGATCCAGCAACTATTGAGACTGACGGCTTAATGTTTAGAGTTATGACTTGGGATCATATTCCGGTTGCACAAAAACAACCTAGAAAAGTTGTTAAAAAGAAGAAGGCAATTGATATCATTGACTTTGAAGACGATATGAGTGCAAATAAAGATTTATTCGAGGACATCGAAGATAAGAAGACCAAAAAAGAAGTTACAGACTTAGTTCACGTAAAGGTTAACTTTCCCCCTTTTCAGCACTATCGGTTAGATGCTGAAACAATGTCTACCCACTTAGTCGGTAAATCTCATTGGGTATCTGGTCTTAAGACTGGTCACTTCACTGCAACAGACGGTGCGTTGACTGATAAACTAGCACGTATGTACATTATGCTATGTGAGAAGTATGCTATGAAGTTTAACTGGCGTGGTTACACATACAATGATGAAATGAGACAAAGTGCTATACTTCAATTAACATATGTAGGCTTACGATTCAACGAAGCCAAGTCTGCTAACCCCTTCGCATATTATACTGCGGCAATCACTAATAGTTTCTGTAGAGTTCTTAACTCTGAAAAACGTAATCAAAATATCAGAGATGATATCTTGGAAATGAACGGACTAAACCCGTCATTCACTAGACAAATGAAAGACTACAACGGTCTAGGCTACGAGAAGAAAACAGAAGCATACTCAGAATAATAGCATCAATAATATTGGGTAAACAAGGCATCCAAATGTCTTGCTTTACCCTCCGTTGTCATGTATAATAGATGTTGAATACTAGGAAAACTAATTATGTCAAATCTTTTTAAGAGAGCGGCTGTATTCACAGATATACATTTTGGGTTAAAG
>TARA_R110002167_G_scaffold278169_1_pt1 | contig 12455 bp, 15 predicted proteins | sample TARA_R110002167 | Tara Oceans TARA_R110002167 (sample SAMEA4398238) | marine metagenome | biome: Polar Biome; feature: [MES] marine water layer (ENVO:01000295) within the mesopelagic zone...; material: water (ENVO:00002006), including particulate matter (ENVO:01000060) such... | reverse complement strand
TGGTCTTCGATCAGCGTCGTCTTGGCATTCGCCACGGCGCTTTCGACAGCGTGCAGCTGCTGCGCCACGTCAAGGCAGGGGCGCCCCGCCTCAATCATTTCAATGACCTTGCGAAGGTGGCCATGCGCCCGCTTCAAGCGATTGATCACGACCGGATGGCTTTGATGTCTATGTGTTCCGTTCATACTTGATCCTATCCCCCTGGATAGGATAAGGTCAAGCCAATGATACGCCACCAACGATGCAAACTTCAGATAGGGCCACAATGATCAAATCACTTTCCGGGGTTGTCTTGGCCGCCCTTTTCCTTTGTCTCGCCAGCATTGATGCGGCCCAAGCCCATGCCGTCGCCCAGGGCGATAAGGGCTATATCCTCGAAGTCTCGGGAATACTTTTGCTGCCGTTTTCATATCTTGGCGCCAAGCACATGGTGACGGGCTACGACCACATCCTGTTTCTTTTCGGCGTGATCTTCTTCCTCTACCGGATGAAAGATATCGCCATCTATGTCAGCTTGTTCGCGATCGGCCATTCGACGACCATGCTGCTGGGCGTGTTGATTGACTTCGGCATCAACAGCTACATCATCGATGCGATCATCGGTTTTTCCATCGTCTACAAGGCGCTCGACAATATCGGTGCCTATCAGCGTTGGTTCGGGTTCCAACCCAATACTAAGGCGGCGACCCTGATCTTCGGGTTCTGTCACGGCTTCGGTCTGGCCTCCAAGATCATCGACTACGACATCGCGTCGGACGGGCTGATCCCCAATCTGCTGGCCTTCAACGTCGGCGTCGAACTGGGTCAGCTGACGGCGCTTGCCGCGATCCTCGTGCTGATGGGCTGGTGGCGGCGGACCGACAACTTCATGCGCAACGCCTACACGGCGAACGTCGTGATGATGAGCGCCGGGTTCATCCTGATCGGCTACCAGCTGACCGGCTATTTTGTTTCCTGATCCCGAAAGGTCTTTCCATGTTCAATTCCGACATCCCCACCCAGGCCGAACTGCCGACGACCGGCAAACTTCTAAGGTCGACCTTCTTTTCCTTGGTCGCCGCGGGCGTAATCCTGGTCACCGTCGTGTTGCCCGCCGAGTATGCCATCGACCCCACCGGCATCGGTCGTGTCCTGGGGTTGACCGAGATGGGCGAGATCAAGACGCAACTGGAAGCGGAAGCCAAGGCGGATCAGGAGCAGGCTGTCGCCATGGAGCAGCAGCCCATGACGCGGACCACCGAGCCGGAGAACCCTTCGGCACCAGCGCAAGTCGCGGTACCTTCTGCCGCTCCGGCGAAACCAGCTGAGCCGCAAAAGACGGCGGAGGCCCTGGCCCCGACATGGAAGGAGGAAATCTCCTTCACGCTGGTTCCCGGCCAGGGCGCCGAGGTCAAATTGGTGATGGACGAAGGGGCCGTGGCGGAGTTCCATTGGACTGTCGACGGCGGCGTTGCCAATTATGACCTGCACGGCGACGGCGGCGGCAAGTCCATTGCTTATCAGAAAGGCCGGGGCGTGCCGGGCGATGAAGGGAAACTGGAGGCGGCTTTCACCGGCAACCACGGCTGGTTCTGGCGCAACCGGGAAAATCAGCCCATCAAGGTCACGCTCCGGGTTCGAGGCGACTACTTGGAGCTCAAACGACTGATCTAACGGCGATGCAGGCCTCTACACGGCCCGCTCCGCCCGGTGGCCAACAGACTGGGAAAAGGACGATGTTGCGACACCTCGGAGCCGGGATCGCCTTCGCAATGATGCTGTCTTTCGCCGATGCGAAGGCAGCCGAAAGCATCGGTGTCGATCAACTCGAATCGATATGCCTTGTGACGAGCGCAGACCATGACGCGTCCCGCCGGTTCGACAAATGCGAGACGCTCATCGCCCACGTTCGCGGTAAACTGAAAACGGGCGATATTCATGGCATGCGGGCCTGTATTCCGGAGAATGCGTCATCCGTCTATTTGGTGATCGTTGGAATGGCCTGGCTTGAAAAGAACCCGACGCCCCCTGAAGAAGAAGCCCATGTCAGCCTCGCGCGGGCCTATGTCCAGCGTTGGCCCTGTCCTTAGACTGGCGGATCCATTGTCCGCGCCCTTTATCGAATGGAGAAACTGAATTCATGAAATCTCGTCTTCTTCGCGGCCTGACCGCGGCCCTGCTGATCGGCTCAGCCTTGTCCCTGCCTCACCATGTCGGTATCCCGGGTGCAATCAGGCAGGCTCAGGCACAAAGCAAGGAAGCGGGCTGGAAGGATGAAGTGTCGATCACGCTGAAGCCCGGCCAGGGGGCTGAGGTCAAATTGACCATGGCCAAGGGAGGAAAGGCCGAGTTCTCATGGACAGTCAAGGACGGTGCCGTAAATTACGACCTGCACGGCGACGGCGGGGGCCAGAACATCAGCTACAAGAAAGACCGCAAGGTTGAGAAGCACAGCGGCACCCTGGAAGCCGCCTTCGACGGCAACCACGGCTGGTTTTGGCGCAACCGTGGCCGTAAGGACGTTACGGTCATTTTGCGTGTGCGGGGAGTCTATACCGAAGTCAAACGGATGATTTGACACGGCCCGCGGGTCGCCTGCTTCGGCTCAGAAGCGGGCGTCCTGCCTCATTTTTTTGAAGGGTCGACGCATTTCACGCAACGGCAGCCGACCGGCGCGATATATTCCTCGAAGTACTCCTTGCCGTAATCGTAGGTGATTTCCTCACCCGCCTTGATCGGCCGGATCGCCTCGATGGTGATGCGCTTTTCATCATGGCTGACAAACGCCTTGGCGTTCGGCCGGCAGGAATGATTGATGTAGCGCGCCAGGTTGGAACGCGGCGAGCCGTCGATGTAATGCTTGTCATTCAGCTGAAACAGATAACGGTTCGGCTTGGCGTCGGCGTTCTTGGTGCTGATGCGGGGTCCCGTGTATTCGATGAGTTCTTCGGACTTCTTGAAATCCCGAAGGGCGCGCAGGCCGAGCCCGGCGGACGCGCGGAACACCTTGAACTTCTTGGAACTGTTCTTCATGGCGATTTCCGATGGTGAACGATGCGCCTTCTTTTATCAGCAATATCGCCCGCCGTGGACCCAATCAGGCATTCCCCGCACCAGATCAATCATAGACCAGATGCGGCAGCCACATGGCGATCTGCGGGAACAGCACCACCAGCGCCAGGCCGATCAACTGCAATCCGACGAAAGGAATGATCCCGGCATAGATATGCCCCATACGGACCTCCGGCGGGGCGATGCCCTTCATATAGAACAGCGTGATCCCGAACGGCGGCGTCAGGTACGAGGTCTGCAGGTTGACCGCGACGGCGATCGCGAACCAGGGCAGCAGGTCTTCGGCGCTGACATGACCCGCCAGATCCAGGCCCTCGACGATCGGCGTGAACACGGGCAGGACGATCAGGATGATCTCGATCCAGTCGAAGAAGAAGCCGAGCAGGAAGATCACCGCCAGCATGATGAAGATGACGCCATGGGGCCCGATATCCAGGGCCGTGAAGACGCTTTCGATCATGTCGTCGCCGCCCAGGGAACGGAACACATAGGAGAACGCCGTGGCCCCCAGGAAGATCATGAAGATCATCACGTTGGTCATGGAGAATTCGGCGACCACCTCGCGCATGGTGGCCCAGGTCAGCTTGCCCTTCATGGCCGCCAGCAGGACCGCCCCGAAGGCGCCGACGCCGCTGGCTTCCGTCGGCGTCGCCCAGCCCAGGAAGATCGACCCCAGCACGATGAACATCAGGAACACCGGCGGCAGGAAGCTTTTGATGACCATGACCGTCAGGTTCACAGCCCCCCGGGGGCCTTCGTCGCTGCCGATCGACGGGGCGAGTTCGGGTTTGAACCAACACAGGACCAGGATGAACAGGACGTACAAACCAGCCAACATCAACCCCGGCAGCAGGGCCGCGATGAACAGCGTGCCCACGGAAACGGCCAGCATGTTGGCCAGGATGACCAGCATGATGCTGGGCGGAATCAGAATGCCGAGCGTGCCCGACGACGCGATGGTCGCCGTCGCCAGACGTTTGTCGTAGCCGCGCGCCAGCATCACCGGCAGGGCGAGCAGGCTCATCATGATCACCGAGGCGCCGACGATGCCCGTGGTCGCCGCCATGACCGTGCCCATGACCGTGACGGAAATCGCCAGCCCCCCCGGCACCCGGCGCAGCAAAACCTGCAAGCATTCGAGCAATTCCGTCGCCACGCCGCTTTTTTCCAGCATCGTGCCCATGAAGATGAACATGGGAATGGCGACCAGGATCGGTTTCTCGGCCACGCTGCCCCAGATGCGCGCCGTGATGTTGTAGAACTCGACCAGATTGAACACGTCCAGTTCATGGCCGATGAACCCGAACACCAGGGATATCCCCCCCAGAATGAAGGCGACGGGGAACCCCGTGAACAACAGCAATGCCAGGGTCAGGAACATGATCGCAGGCAGGTATTCGGCGACGAACGTCATCGGCCCCTCGGTTCGTTTTTCATGAGTGCGGGATTTACATGGGTAAGAGCGGACATCATCAGGTTTCCGCCAGGTCCGGCCCGGAGCCGGCGCCGTCGTCGTCGCCTTGGGCAAACGTCCAGAGTGTGTGGATCTTTTCCAGCAGCACCGCGACCCCGGCCATCAGCAGCACGGACATGCCGATCGGGATCGCCGATTTGATGAGCCAGCGGTACGGCAGGCCGGTGGTCGAGGACGATACCTCGCCCTTGATGAAGGACCGATGCGTCAGCTCACCGCCGTAATAGATGACGACCAGGCAGAACGGCATCATGAACGTCAGGATGCCGATGATCTCGATCCAGCATTTCGTTCGTGGCCCCAGGTTTTCCCAGACCATGTCGATCCGCACATGGGCGTTTCGCACATAGCCCAAGCCCAGGCAGAACATGAACAACACCGTGTGCAGATGCCATTCCAGTTCCTGCAATTCGGAGGACCCGACGGAAAAGAACCGCCGGGACACGACATCGAACAGAATGACGGCCATCAGCAGGACCGCGGACCAGGCCGCGACGTTGCCGATGGCGGTGACGATCCTTTTAAGGATGTTCGAGACAGTTAACAGATGACGCACGACGCCCCCTTTTCAGGCGGGTTCCGAGGCGGAGGGAGTAACGCATCCCTCCGCCCCGTTTCGCCTGGTTGGCAAAACCCAAATGTGACCGGCGGCTATTCCTTGATGTAGCCGTTATCCGCCCACAACCGGTATTCCTTGCGGAACGCCGTATAGGTGTCATAGGCCTGCTTGAATTCCGGCGACTTCGCGGATTCCTCGGCAACGACTTCTTCCCAGGCCGCCTTGAAGGCGGCGAGGATTTCGGGCGACCACTGATGGATCGTCACGCCCTTGGCCTTCAGGGTCTTCATGGCCTCGAACTGGTTCGCTTCGCCGAACGCGATGGCGCGGCCGATATTGTTGCCGCAGGTCGCTTCGATCTGCGCCCGCTGGGTCTTCGACATGGATTTCCACTTGTCCATGTTGAAGATCACCTCATAGAGCGTCGCCGGCTGGTGCCAGCCGGGGAAATAGTAGTGCTTGGCCACCTGATAGAAGCCGAGCTTCAGGTCGACCGCCGGCATGGCGAATTCCGTGGCGTCGATGGTGCCCAGCTCAAGGGCCGGGAAGATATCGCCGGCCGCCAGCAACTGGGCCGATCCGCCGAGCTTCTCGATGACCTTTCCGCCCAGGCCGAAGATGCGCATCTTGATGCCCTTGAAATCCTCGACGGTTTTGATTTCGTTGCGGAACCAGCCGGACGCCTCGGCCACGGTGCCGCCGCAGATCAGCCCCTTGATGTTGTTGCGGGCATAGATCTCGTCGTATTGCTGCTTGCCGCCGCCTTCAAAGAAATAAGCCAGAAGTTCGGGCCAGCGGGGGCCGAAAGGCAGGGCCGAGAATACGGCCAGGGCCGGGTTCTTGCCGTAGTAGTAGCCGGAAATTCCCCAGCACGCGTCGACCGCCCCGTTGGATACGGAATCGAAGCATTCGGCCGGCGGAATGAGCGCGCCCGGCTCGAACAACTGCATGCTGACGCTGCCGCCGGTGACCGCCTTGACGCTGGCGGCGATATCCTTGATCTGGCTGCCGACGTGCGGAACCTTGGTCGGGAACCAGCTTTGAACCTTAAGGCGGACTTTTTTGTCATCCGCAAACCCGGCCGTGCTGACGGAGACGACAAGCGCCCCAACGGCGGCGGCGACGGCGGTACGTTTTAGAGCTCTGAGAAAGCGACTCATTTTCCTGAAATCCTATCCTGGTTGTTGGCAATGGTATCTAGCGCCACATTGCGCGACCCCCGGACGGCGTTATCACGTGGGTATGTACTTGCGGGGAAAGCAGCAGAACCGGTGGCAGGGGCTGCCCCTGAAATGCCGCCGGTGTCGGCCCAAGACGTTATGGACCTTCAGCGTGTCGGTGCGATGCCGACCCCACAGTATGCATATGATTGGTCTGCGGGACGAAGTGGACAGTTGGCCCCCGCATCCGATGCGCCTTCGGCGCAAATCTTATTCTCCCTTCGTTAAGCCTCCCGGCGGCACAGTTAACGCCTTGGCGTCTCTGTCCTCTTGGTTTCGAAAATGTTGATTGATAGTATCCCATTGGTCAACTTTTTTATTTTTAGGAAACCTGAAGACACGAAAAACCAGGCCAAAACGTGAGGTTTCTTTATGTCTAATTACATTCAATCTCTTGATTTAACGGTATTTTATTGAGAAATCGTTTTTTAAAAAAAGTTTCCTGAAAATCTCCCTCTGCTCAAAAAGTTGACATATAGGGCAATTTAATCAATACAGTCGGCAACACGGGCGCCCCCGCGGAAATCCTTTTTCCGCATCTCCGAATCAGACCCGGCAGCCGCCTTGCATCAGGCCAAACAGGAAACGGAAGACAGAAGCCCCATGACCGCCGCTCCACGCTTTGCAATCTTCATCTATGACGGTGTCGAGCCCATCGACCTGGGCGCCACCTTCGGGACCCTGTCCATGGCGCGCCGGATCGTCCCGGAAATCGAAATCTACTTGGTGGCGCAGGACGCCGGCCCCGTTCCTCTGACCAACGGCATGGTCGTCCAGGCGAATTATGGGTTTTCCGATTGTCCCCCGGCGGACTACCTGATTGTTTCCGGCGGCCCCGGATGGCCGGAACAATGTAAGATTCCCGAGGTTGCGGACTTCATCCGCAAGCGCGCCGCCACGGAAACCGTGGCCTCCGTCTGCACCGGCGCCATGATCCTGGCCAAGACCGGGCTGCTCGACAACCTGCAGGCCACGACGAAAAAAGAGATATCGGGCGACGAGACGGCGCCGATCAATCTATTGGCGGCGGCACACCCGGCCGTTAAGGTTGTGGACGCGCTGATCGTCGATAACGGCGCGATCCTAACGGGAGGGGGGGTTGCCTTGGCCATCGACGCCACGCTACATCTGCTGTCGCGCAGTCTAGGGCCGGAAGTCGCGGACGAAACCGCGCGCATTCTGGAATACAGCGAGTCCTGGAAGCAGAACAAAGCACAACGACCGACATATTATCCAAGCCATGCCGTCACTCAGTGATCAAATCGGCGGGAAGCTGCGCAGCCTCAGGAAGTCGCGCAAGATGACCCTTGAGGCATTGGCGGCGCATACCGGTTTCACAAAAAGCTATCTGTCCAAGATCGAGAACTCGAAGAAGATCCCGCCCATCGGGTCCTTGGCCAAGATTTGCCAGTCCCTGGGAACGGATCTCGCCGATCTGTTCGGAAACGGCCCCATCGAAGACACCCCGTCCCCGCGCCACTGCATCGTCCGCGCCAACGAACGCCACACGGTGATCCGCGGCGGCACGTCCTTCGGCTACGACTACAAGGCCCTCGCCCATCGTCTGCCCAGCAAACACATGGACCCGTTCCTGTTCACCTTCCCCGAACGGCTGGGCGCCGAAATCAGCTTCGAGCACGAGGGCGAGGAATTCATTTTCATCATCAGCGGCCGCGTCCGGTTCTTCATCGACCAGGAACAGACGGTGCTGGAGCCGGGCGACAGCATCTATTTCGATTCCACGCTGCGCCATCGCGGCGAAGCGATCAACGGCGAAGCCAAGGCCCTCGTCGTCGTCTACTCCCCCAAACGCAGCGATTAACCCCCCCGACCGCGTCATCAGGTCCGGGCGGCATCATCATGCGCGCCCTTTAGAATGGGAAACAATTACCCCATATTGGGAAACTTTTATGGATTCGCAATGCGATCAATTTTGATGATTTTATAAATTATCTTTTATTTTCAATAATTTAATTAGAAATATACCAACTTTACAGCAGGAAACCTTCAACTTATTATGTTTCCTTATTGGAAACTTTTTAATTGGAGACCCCATCATGGCCACAAGAAAATCGAAGGTTGAGCCGACACCCGGCGGATCCGTCTATGTCGATCCGGGAAAAATCGAGTGGAGCCCCAGCCAGTTCGAAGGCATCCAGATCAAGGTTCTGTACGAGGACCGCGAGAAGGGCGAGATGACCTGCCTGCTGAAGTGGGAGCCGGGTGCGACCCTGCCCATGCACAAGCACCCGGAAATCGAACAGTCCTTCGTGCTTGAGGGGTCGTTTTACGATCACGACGGCATCTGCCGCGCGGGCCAGTACGTTTGGCGCACGCCCGGTTCCTTCCACGAAACCCACAGCGACGAAGGCGCCGTACTTCTTGCAGTTTACCGCAAGCCGAACGTGTTTCAGAACACCGCCGGATTCTACAAGAACGACGACGCCAAGGGCTTCGACTGACGCTCAAGTCAACCGTCCCCCCCGGGGCAATGCCGAGCCCGCCCCCTGGTTCGGCGGCGGATGCCTCCTCGAGGCATCCGCGCCCCACCCGGCCGCACTGAACCGCGGAACCTATGATAGGGCTTGTCGGTCCCCGATTCCGGCCAGGCCGCCCAGCCCCTGCACAAGCGCCACGATCTCAGGCACGCCTGCCCCCGTCTTCATATTGGTGAAGACGAAGGGCCGGTCGCCGCGCATGCGTTTGGCGTCGCGGTCCATGACCGTCAGGTCCGCCCCGACATGGGGGGCAAGGTCCGTCTTGTTGATGACCAGGAGGTCCGAGCGGGTGATGCCCGGCCCGCCCTTGCGGGGGATTTCCTCGCCGGCCGAAACGTCGATCACATAGATCGTGATGTCGGCCAGTTCGGGCGAGAACGTGGCCGCCAGGTTATCCCCGCCGCTTTCGATCAGGATCAGGTCCAGACCCGGAAAGGTTTTCCGCATGTCGGCCACGGCGGCGAGGTTGATCGAGGCGTCCTCGCGGATCGCCGTATGCGGGCAGCCGCCCGTTTCCACCCCCATGATGCGTTCGGGCGGCAGGGCGCCGCGCTTTGTCAGGGCCTCGGCGTCTTCCTTGGTATAGATATCATTGGTGATGGCGCAGATATCCAAGGTCTCGCGAAAGGCAAGGCAAAGCTGTTCCATCAATGCCGTCTTGCCCGAACCGACGGGCCCGCCGATGCCCACGCGCAAGGGACCATGGGGAGAGCCGGTCTGTGATGTATCTGTCATGATCTGAAAAGCCTCGTGTATTGGGTTTCATGGCGCATGGACGCCACGTCGGAAAGAAAGGCGCAGCCGCCAAGATCGTGAAGCCCCGCCGTCATCGCCGCATCGGCCACGCGCGCAACGTCGTCTTCGAGCATGGCCAGAACACGCTGCCCATCGGTCTGACCCAGCGGAATCAGCCGCACGCCCGCGGAAATCAGATTGGCGGCCACGGCATGAACGAAGGCATGCAGGGCTGTCGCGAGCGGCACGCCATGGCCCGCCGACGCCCAGGCGACGGCCACCGGATAAACAACGTCACCGTCCATCACATCGGAATCATCCCCGTCCCAGGGCCAGCTGGCCCGCGTCGCCATCAGAAAAGCATTGCCCTGGGCCGTGGTTTCCAGCCGCCGTTCCGACGTGGGACAAAGAGCCACGGCAAGGTCGTTGATCTCGGCCAGGGTGGTGGCGTCCCCCACCTCTGCCGCCTGCCAGGCCTGGGCGAACAGCACGGCATCGGTCCATCCGCCGCCGTGGGAAAGCAGGTCCTTGAGCCAGTGGGCGAGCCCGTCCCGGTCGGTCACCGCCCCATCCTCGACCGCCCATTCGATGCCGTGGGAATAGGCGAAGGCCCCCACGGGATAGCCCGGCGACAGCCAGGCGAGCAGCCGGTAGAGCGATCCGCTATCCATGGGAATGACTTCCATGCCCGTGGTGATGCCCGTGGCCGTCGCCATGGTCATGCCCGTGCGTGCGGCCATGGCCGTAGGCCCCGCCTTCCGGGTTGAAGGGCGCCTCGATCTCGGCGACCGCCGCCCCCAATTTTACCAGCATGTCGGCGATCACGTGGTCGCGGCGTATGCGCAACCGATCCCCCAACAGCTCCGTCGGCAAATGCCGGTTGCCCAGATGCCAGGCGACGCGCACCAGATGATCCGGGCTGTCGCAGGTCACTTCCAGCAGCGGTTCTTCCGCTGCCCGAACGGTGACAAGCCGGCCGTCCTCCAGCAACAGGCCGTCACCGTCGGCTAAGGCCTCGGCCTCGGCCAGGTCCAACAGGAAGTGCAGCCCGCCCGCGCCGGTCATGGCCATGCGGCGGCGATGGCGGCCGTCGAAATCCAGCACCACCGTATCGGCGGCAGTGCCGGTCCAGTCCCCTTTTCGCTTGAGCGCCGTTGCCCGAAGCATCATGTGATCTCCTAAAAGAGGAAGTAGCGCTGCGCCATGGGCAGAACGTCCGCCGGCTCGCAGGTCAGAAGTTCCCCATCGGCCCGCACTTCATAGGTTTCGGGATCGACCTCGACCACCGGCGTGGCGTCGTTCAGGATCATGGACTTCTTGGTGATCCCGCCCCGCGTGTTGGAAACGGCAAGCAGTTCCTTGTCCACGCCCAGGGTGTCGCCGATGCCGTCATCGAGCGCGGCCTGGCTGACGAAGGTCACGCCCGAGGATTGGATCGATTTGCCGTATCCGCCGAACATGGGACGGTAGTGCACGGGCTGCGGCGTGGGGATGGAGGCATTGGGATCCCCCATCTGTGCCGCCGCGATGGTCCCGCCGATCAGCACCATGTCGGGCTTGACCCCGAAGAACGCGGGCGACCACAGGCAAAGGTCGGCCCGCTTACCCGTTTCGACCGACCCCACATGCTTGGACAGGCCGTGGGCGATGGCTGCGTTGATGGTGTATTTGGCGATGTAGCGTTTGACGCGCAGGTTGTCGTTGTCCCCGGCCTCGTCCGTCAGCCTGCCGCGCTGGCGCTTCATCTTGTCGGCGGTCTGCCAGGTACGGATCAGCACCTCGCCGACCCGGCCCATGGCCTGGCTGTCGGATGCGATGATCGAGAACGCGCCCAAATCATGCAGGATATCTTCCGCCGCGATGGTTTCCTTGCGGATGCGGCTTTCGGCGAAGGCCACGTCTTCGGGAATGTTGCTGTCCAGGTGATGGCAGACCATCAACATGTCCAGATGTTCTTCCAGGGTGTTCACGGTGTAGGGCCGGGTCGGGTTGGTCGAGGACGGAATGACGTTCATTTCGCCGCAGACCTTGATGATGTCCGGCGCATGACCGCCGCCGGCCCCTTCCGTGTGGAAGGCGTGGATGGTGCGGCCCTTGAAGGCATTGATCGTGTTTTCGACGAAACCGCTTTCGTTCAGCGTGTCCGTGTGGATCATCACCTGCACGTCCATGTCGTCGGCAACGCCCAGGCAGCAATCGATGGCGCCCGGCGTGGTGCCCCAGTCTTCGTGCAGTTTCAGCGCACACGCCCCGCCCCGGACCTGTTCGATCAATCCCGCCGGCTGGGCCGCGTTGCCCTTGCCCGCGAAGGCCAGGTTCATGGGCAGGCCGTCGGCGGCCTGGATCATGCGTCCGATATGCCAGGGTCCGGGCGTGCAGGTGGTGGCGTTGGTGCCGGTCGCAGGACCCGTGCCGCCGCCCAACATGGTGGTCACCCCCGACATCAGGGCCTCGTCCACCTGCTGCGGACAGATGAAATGGATGTGCACGTCAAGGGCGCCGGCGGTCAGGATCTTGCCCTCGCCGGCGATGGCTTCCGTGCCCGGGCCGACGACGATGTCGACGTCGGGCTGGGTGTCCGGATTTCCCGCCTTGCCGATGGCGACGATGCGCCCGTCTTTCAGGCCCACGTCGGCCTTGACGATGCCCCAATGGTCGACGATCAGGGCATTGGTGATGACCGTATCCACCGCGCCTTCGGCGCGGGTCGCCTGGGACTGGCCCATGCCGTCGCGGATGACCTTGCCGCCGCCGAACTTGACCTCTTCCCCATAGGTGGTGAAGTCCTTTTCGACCTCGATAAACAGTTCCGTATCGGCGAGACGGACACGGTCGCCCACGGTCGGGCCGAACATGTCCGCATAGGCAGCGCGTGAAATTCTTGCCGGCATCAGTTCGCCCCCCCGTCGAGATCACCC
>TARA_R110002167_G_scaffold182779_2_pt1 | contig 12525 bp, 8 predicted proteins | sample TARA_R110002167 | Tara Oceans TARA_R110002167 (sample SAMEA4398238) | marine metagenome | biome: Polar Biome; feature: [MES] marine water layer (ENVO:01000295) within the mesopelagic zone...; material: water (ENVO:00002006), including particulate matter (ENVO:01000060) such as...... | reverse complement strand
CTCATTGCCGTTTCTGAATAGTTGTTTACTACCGAGCACACTAATCCCTGTAACGTATATCCTTACTACTTAATTGCTGCGTGACTATTGTTCAAGGCTCTTTTTATCAAAAACGCTAGACTGCTCTTCATTTTCTATCTTTTTCTGTTTTCTACCCGGATAATCGTCGGGCTTCTCCATGTCTTCGGTAGGTCGTTTCTTCATATCCCAATCAGGTAATGATTGCTCTGCTGTCAATCTTGTCGGCCCTCTAGGGCTTTCTACACCACCACCAACGTCTATTCCTAAACCTCTACCTGCCATGTTGCTATGTCCTTTTTCTATTCTATCAAGTAATTTTTCCATAACTAATAATGCTTTGAACATTTCTTTTTGTTTTGGTTTTAATATAATGTTCTTATCTTTATTAGGTTTTAGAATACCAGCGCTCTCTTCTTCTACACGTTCTTCATCCATCTCTGCTTCTATTTGCGATTCTTCTTTCAGTAAGTTATCTAAGTGAGAAGACCAGTAAGGTTCTAGACTTTTTGCTAATCTTATAGAATAATCAGAATCAGTTAAACTACCAATCGCTGATACTGGATTAATAGCCTTCCCTTCTACTATCTCATACTTGACTAAATCCTCAGGTAAGTGAATAATGAAATACCCGTTATCTATTTCTGATGCAAATGAAACATGGTAGTCAATTTCACTCTTAGCCAAAATAATCCATTTAGGATGTTTTTCTTCACCTTTCATATAAGTGGACTTTGCATCTCGCAGCATAATCTTATCAGATTCTTTACCTAAATCTTTAACTGCGTTTTCTAATCCTACTTCATCGGTAATTCTAACATCAGATGGGCTAGGTATGAATACTGGATGATAACTCTCGAATTGCCCTCTTAATATTTTTATTCGCTCTCTTGTAGTTAAATCAGTAACATCGTCTTGGTCATAATGAAGAATGTCATTTACATAGAACTCATCATCTTTCATTATACCGTCAATGACATAATTTTTTTTACATATTAATTTAAGACTGTCTTTTATATCATCATCTATGGGTATTTCTTTGCCTTTTTCATCGAAAGAGGTTATTCTGTTATTTTTCTTAATAACTTTACATCTTGTCCCTTCGACTAATGTTGAAACTACCCATTCCCCGGTGAAGCCTCTTAATTGATTCAAATCATCTAAATCAAATATACGATGTAGCGGGTCGATTAACGGTACTTCTTTGGGTAAATCGGCCTTACCAATATTATCCATATCATCAGCATTTGATATACCTGTTATTGGATTTGTTTGATATGGGGCAGATTGGGTTTGTAATATTCTAGGGTTTGTAACATCAACATTACCTATGACATTATCATACATACCTTCACCAAATACATGATGCCACGCTGCTTGAGGCATACTTGGATATGCAGATGCTTGCGGTTGACTACCCACAACAGGTGAGCCACTTCTTTCAAATTCAAATCCAACGGTTGGCTCCGCTACGTGTCCATGTTCTCTAGGCCAATTAGCATGAATTAACACTCCATCTTGAGACTTCAATGTCCCTGTGGGAGTATTAGCAAATTCTACTGTTGGTTTTTGTTCTAATTCAAAAGGTGTAAATTGATTGTTTTTTCCTTTGTCAGTAGATTGCTCATCATACGTTATTATCTGACTTGCTATATCTTTGTATGTAGCATGTTGATTATTGATATTTTTTATTGGTTTACCTTTTTTATTCATTTCTCTTGAATGTAATGGGTCTTTTGATTCATAATGAGATAAACCATAATGTTCTAATTCGTTTCTATCTAATACTGAACGTTTACTACTAGGTCTAACTCTTCTTCTTAATTGACTTAAAGTTTGATATGAATCCATTGATTGAGATGCTGTATTAGGTCTATTCATGTTTTCATACAAATTTCTATTTTCTCTTTTCTTAGGCATTGTGCTTCTATAATCTTCTAATCTATTATCCATATGTGCATGTAAATCAGTAACACCATCTCTACTCAAAGCATCCATGTGTTCACTCCCTTGAGGCATAATCTCTTGCCCCCAAGTTGCAATCTGTCCCAACGACGCTGCTCTAACTGGACCATTTAAGGAAGACAAATAATTGCTAACATAATCTTGATGTGCTTCATCGTTAGGCAATCCTAGAACTTCTAGTGCTTTATCGACTTTCATAGTTGGAGTTAACTCATTCGTTGTTCTGCCGCTTTGATGCATCATATCGAATATACTTGCTACGTTTTTATGAAATGAGCCACCTTCCATTTCTTCAATGGATTTTCTATCACCTTCACCTATGTGATAACCCATAGTTGTAATGTTATGATTAGAGTCGTGTATAAGACCTCTACCCGCATCTTCCCATAATCTTTGAGAATTATGCATGAACTTAATCGGGTCACTTGGGTCAAAAGCACTTGGGTCGTGTTCTAATGCCATTGGGAGTAAAACAGTTTTAGCGTATTCTGCTTGTGCTTGTTTATCTGCTAATCTTTTATTATAGAAATCTAGGGAATGTTGTTGCCCTTTACCACCCGGCTTCAAACTACTCATCTCATTAGGATATAACGCATCATTCAATTCTCTAACTCTGTCCTCTGCTCTTTTAATTTGAAGATTTTTGAAATCTTGTGGATTCATATTAGTTCCTTTTTCATCCATATGCTGTTGAAGTTCTTCACCTTGTAAGTTTCTAACACGGTCTAATTCCTCTTCTAAGAAAAGTAAATCTTCATTCTCTAACCCAAGACCTTCACTTTCTTTACGACCCGAATCACCCATACGTCTTAGATAATCAGGATGAGATATACCCTGAGAACTTCTTTTATTAGGGTCATTGAATATTTCTTCATAGGAAGTAACCCCCCAACCGGGGTGTGCATCCCAAGGTGGATATTTACCATTATCAGCAAGAAGGCGATGATGCATTGAACTTATGTCAGACAAAGAAGTATCACCTCTTTCTGCTGAACCTACACGTGTAAATGGATTATCTGAATGAAGAGTTTGCATAGACCCGTTTCTAGAAATATTACGTTTTATATCAAATTTATCTGCATCAATATCAAAGTTAGTTTCTATTTTAGGGCCACGTGTCATAATATTAGGAAAACTCGTAGATTCAGTATCAGATGAATTATTATGATTATTTCTAAGTGTTCTACCTCTTGCATTAGGGCGAGATTTATCAGCATGAGACATTATTTCTAACGCACTACTACTACTAACAACACCAGTATCTCTTTGGGAATTTTGTAAATTACCATACATACCTGTATTTCCACTATTAGGTATAATTGAATACTGAGATATTGCTTTACCATCATCATCTCTTTGTAAAGAGCCTAAGGGGGATGTAACGCCACCATCAGTAGAAAGATGATTATGAAGAATATCAAGATAAGAAGTATGTGTTTTACCAATCCCCGGACTATGACTAAAAGCATCTTCTTCCATATGTGCCCATCCTTTCAAACTACCATCTTCATCTTCAAAATAATGAGATTTTTCTTCGGCTGTTAATTTCGGGTCATTAGGGTCAGGGCCATTATTTCCTATTCTAGCGACAGATAATCCTCTTCTGATACGTTTCTCATTTGATGCTAGTCCTACTTGATGTTCAATTTTTTGGTTAACTTGTTGCATGATTTCTTTATCTAACAAGGCTGTCTTCCAAGCACCAAATATAGGATGTTTATCAAGTTCATTCAAATTTTCATCATAACCAACTAAAGAATGTAAACCCTCTTTTGTTAATTTAACATCGCTAGTACTATGAATCCTTTCTTGAATCACATCTTTTAGATTTTTACCTTTACGTCTTTCTCTCTTAATAGCAGCAATGTCCTTATCAGAAAAAGAAAATAAATTATTAATATCCTCTATGTTAGCATCACCTTCAAACATGTTAACGATGTTTTTTAGTAATCTGTCATGTGCGGTATCGTTAACTTCTTTTTGTTCTAATATAGGTTCATCATCATCGTCATATAAATATTGACCATTTTCCCCTTTAGCGTGAATCTCATTACCATCTTTATCAAGTTTATTAGTCATATAAGGTTCTAATTGAACAGAATTTAATGCATTTTTTACAGAACCTTCCATACCACTAGTTTTGTTATCATTTTTGTCTTCTAAGTACTGATGTGTGTTAGGACCAAATTGATGGGGCATTCTTGTCCATTGATGCAACTCAGCATTTGTTCTTCTTTCTTTATTTAATTTCAATCTACCTAATGGCATTAAATGTCCATCAGATAGTTTCACGGTTTGATGGTCAGGATTATCTGTTCCATGTTGATGTATATGTTCTAAAATTTTAGTTCTATCCTTAGGTGGAACAAACTCTAAACCGTAAGCCCATGTTTCCCAACCCATTTTCTTGTTGTGTTTAACTGAATTTTGAGAATTTAAATCTCTTTTAGCAGCCCTTAAATCTTTAAATTGTGGGTTTTGTAAAAGATGGTCTTGATACTCTTGCTCTTCTATTTTTCTAGTTAAGTTACCTCTAGTGTTACCACCTAATATTAAATCATTTATACGTTCATTAAAATGTGTTTTTTCTAAATTAGTACCATTCGATTCAAGTTCTGTAAGTCTTTCATCACCTTGTTCTTTCTTCCACCTATTAAAATCTGCTAACCTAGTAGTATGAATATGTTTGTAATGACTTTGACCATGATTAGACTTAGAGCCTATAAAAGGCTGTTTTCTAGGTAACTCTTCTTGAAAATCTTCTTGATTATAAATAGGTTCATTCTCATTATTATACAATAAGTTTCCATCACTATCTTTAGCATGAATGGGGTTTCCCTCATTATTGAGTTTATTCCTAGAAGCATTTCTTGTACCACCCTTTACACCTCTATAAAGTGGATTACCTTCTTTCATATGATGTGCTTCATGTGCATCTTCTTTTCCCATCAATTGTTCTGCAAAAGAGGGACTATCATCATCTGAAAAATACATTTCATTAAGTTTTCTTTCCCATTCAGGTTTACCAGTAATAGCATTATTTCTTCTAAGAGGATGGTTATTTTTAGAAAAAGGCCAATATCCATATTGACTATTAGTCTGAGGCCATTCACCATGCCTTTGAGACATAATATGGTCATTTCTTACTTGTCCTGACCACGGATGATTAGTAGATTCTTGTTGAATTAATCTACCCATGTTGAGGTTTTTATCTTTTTTTGGTAATGCTTTATTCAACATACCAGCGGTATAAGAAAAAGCAATTTCATCAGCCTTAGTAACGTCAAAACTTATGTTATGATTTTCTAAGTTAAGGCAAGATTGTATATAGAATCCAACTTCATCATCTGCGTATACATTATCATATATGGCTTTAATTAAGTCATTACGATGACGTTTGTAGACATCTATTGCATCTTCTTTCACAGATTCATCCCTCATCAACACGGCCTTCACTAGCCCTGTCATGAGTATTCATCTTTGGAGAAAGTGAATCTAGGCTAACGGATTCGTTCGTAGCGCCCTTGTTCGTTACATCAGTTGAATCAAGAAGATGTTGATTAGTAGTATAATGTGCATTACGTGTTTGACCACCAGTCTCTGAATGGAACTCTACTCCTCCCGGTTCAGTTGAAAAGGTAGTAGCATAATTTGCCTTCTTCATATCAGGACAACATACTGCTTGAGGTTTTCCACTACCACATGAGCACATCTTTGCTTTTTCAAGAGTTTCTAATTTCTCTTCTAACTCAATTGCCTTGTTTAACATTTCATATACCTCAGGTGAGGCATCTTCAAATCGTGGTTTCATTAATACATCTCCTTAACTGTTTTGTGTTGGTCTGCCATAGCATGTATTTCATCCCAATCCATTTCGTGAATCTGCTCGTTAGAATATTTGTCAGGGTTTCCTTCATCTTGTTTCATTAAATTTCCTGAATTGACATCCATATCGCCTCTAAACACGTCTGTCATAACATCATTTGATAATGGTGTAGTGTAAGGTACAAAACCTGCTTTGCGTAAAATTGATTGAGGGTTATCAAACGCTTTTCTTAACATTGCGTTTTCTTCACGAACAACCTGAATATCTCTATCCATATTTTCCATCTTAGAAATTAAAGCGTTCATAAGACGTTCTGTAACGTTATCTTCAACACTCTTTTTAGATTCGCTAGTAGCCATCTAAATCACCTTAATTAGACCAACGACCGAATGTTCCCGATGTTCTCTTCATTTGTGTATTGTTTCTAGATGCAATAATTGTACCTTTTAATTGCCTGTCTCTCATAGATGGGTCGAATTTTGAACCTGTCTCATTGAACTTTAATATTGCGCCATTGTTAGCCCAGCCATTATTAGGTGTAACTACATCTACTGCATCTTCTTTCTTGATAGCATAAACTAAGTCTTCTTCCAGTGTGCTAGCATATTTCATTATTTCATTTAAATGACTTTTTGCATCACTCGCATTACCTGCTTCGATAGCCTTAGCAAAAGCCTCGTTGTGTGCGTTAAGTTTCCTAGCCATTGGGTGCATTTTTAGTAAGTCCATGGTAATCGCCGGTTAACCGCTAGACGCTTCTCTATTTTAATTATGCGCCCTTTATTTGCCTAGAGTTCATTAAAGCACGACTATTATCTTGTGCTAACGAATTTTTTGGCCCACGTTGTTGTACACTAGTTACAGGTGAACCTATACCGGGACTTCCTCTGTTTTGAGGAGAGGCTGGTCCTCTTGGGGTACGAATACCTTGACCTTCTCCTCCGGGTTGAGATGGTGGCATCATTCCGGGTGGTTGTGCACCCATTTGTTGACCCATCTGTCCACCACTTCCGGGTGGCATTCCTTGTGGAGGTTGCATACCCGGAGGCATAGGTGGAGCACCATCTTGTGCTTGATTTAACTTACGATATGTAAATCTAATATCCCTTTCACCTTCTTCCATTAGTTCAGGTTTATATCCAAGCATTTGCATTCTTTGTGCTAAATTGACTTCCATCTCATCTCTTCGCAAACGTGTAATTTCATCTTCCTCTTCGTTTGGATAAAGAGTTAACTTCCAATCTGTAACTTCCATTTGCTCTAACAATCTTGGAAACAGAACCTGAGTGTATACTTTTTGTCCAAATTCAACAGCGCGGTTTGTTACAAGAATCTGCATACCTTCATTATTAAGACCGCCACTCTTACCGCTGTCAATCATAAATATACTACTAACACCATAAAAGGCTGCTATTCTATTTCTTAATTCATCTCTAACTGCGATATATTGCATCTCTTCTAGAGTATCCATGAACTTAACCCAGTTTACACCACCTCTACCAGTAGCAGATTCAATACCCACTTTAGGTATGTAATGTGGGTCTCTTTCCATTTTTTCATCAACCGATTTCCAAAATGATTTCATAGATTCTAAGTTATCAGTAGTTACAGAAATAATTCCTTTTGGTGACCTTCTTTTCTGATACGCTGTATACATGTAATTATCCATGGCTGTAAGAGTCATTGCTTGTCTCCACATTGTGTTAACGGGACTCCTACCATACAATTTAGATGGATTATATTTACTAAGATGGATAACTTCACCTTTAAGATAATATTGAGTTTTACCACTTCCGGCCATATTAGCATAATGTGCTTCTTGCATATTATTACCACAAACTTCGCATTTGTCATCTTGACCGGGATAAGCGATTTGGTCTCTGTGTAACGGACATACTTTATATCGGCCACCACGTACACCACGTTTATCAGAAATAATCCTCATAAAGATAGGGTCACCTCTAATTACTTCTTTCAACCTAAGGAACTTTATGTCTGATGTTTCAGGCTCTACATAATATTCTTTTATACAGATTAAAAATGCATCATCTACAACTTCTAAATCTCTCTCTATTTCTTGTAAAACATGCATGAAGTCTTGTTCCATAGAGTTTTGTTGCTCTAACAACCATTTTGGATACATTAATTGTTCTACATCAGGAGTTCTAGTTTCACCACCACACAGAGTACATTGTTCTACTTCGTGTTTAAATTGCTCACTGCATTGAGTACATTGGTGTTGAAACTTTTTCTCCCAGTAATACCCTCTTCTAAATATCTCTTGACTTAATTTAGATATAACAGTCCTAAGAATTAAGTTTTCATGAGACACAGCAAATAATGCTGGAATAGTAATTCCTTGTGCTAAAACTGGTTCTTGTATACCCGTAGTATACAGAGGCATTTGTGGTTCAGGTGTAGTTCGTGTCCTGAATGGACTTGCTATACCTGATAAAAAACGCCCGATTCTACCTTGTTCTTCTGCCATATTATATCGCCTCTGCCCACTTAGTTACGTCGTCGGCTTGTACGCCCCATTCAGAAAGGAGTGCAGTGGACTTTTTGGTGTCATCGCTCCAATTGTAATATCTAACAACTTTCTTTAGTTCTTCTTTTTTCATAGAATCTTTTTCTTCTATAAAGGCTAATACTGCTTTTGCTTGTGTTTTCTTCATTTCTAAAAATGGCAATATCCCTTTCAAAAGTTTACCTATATCCGCTTTAGAATAAAATTGAAGCCTATGTTGACTTCTTTGATTATCATTATACACTTTTTGGTCTAATTGTAAAATACCACAATCTAATGTTTTTTGTAATTGTTCACAATGTATCTTCCCTCGTGTACCAGTAGCGATGAAACCAGCACGTGGCTCGCCTCTTTTTGTAATTGTAATATATCCATCTGCATCTAAGAAACCTGCCGCATATGCCCATGGGTCTTTGATAATTAATCCAGTTCTATCCATTTTAACAAAAGTTCCTCTTTTACCACCTGCTATGATATCAACTTCTTCTCCATACATAGAAAGTAATTTTGCTAATTTATTACTAGTCATACTTTTATGTAAAACTTTTCTTTCTTTTAGATTTTCAAATAGAGTGCGACCTGACATAGCACCTTTAGATTTCAATATTTCTTCACTTTTAATCAATGCTTGTTGCTCTTTATCTGTTAATTTCTCTATTTGATTAAGAGTCATTTTCCATATTTTACGAGCATCTCTTTTACTATCCATAGCAGAAACCCATGCTTTTCTTTCTTCATCTCCCCAAACGTCTTCATATTCATCTAGGGTTTTCAAAGCAGTATCTGCTTGTTCCCATTGCATACAAGCCCTTGTCAAACCGATTTTTCTAGAGTCTCCAAATCTTCTCAAAGACTTCATAGTTTTATCTGACATACCGAGTTCTCTAATAGTCTCAGAATGTTTTTCTGACCAAGGATGCATTTTCAATGTAGCACTCATTTCCATACTTTTCATCATTCTTATATCTTGTATAGCACTATCGATAAAATCTTTTTCTTCTTTATTATGTCTTCTCGCTTTTCTTAATCGATAGACTAAATCTGATGCAGTACAACCTATGTTGGTTTCAAACCATCCATCGCCATTTTGTGGAAACATACTTCTTTTATCCCCATAGTGATGTATTTTCATTCTTTTCATCTATTATTGTATCATTCATTTTTAATCCCTCAAGGTATTAGTATCGAGTCGTTGCCGCTCTCGCCTCTAAACCAATCATCAAAGCCCGGCATGTAATCATCTAAGAGCATAACGCTTCCTTTGAACTCCTTTGATGCCCAATTTGCAAGTGCAAGACTCATCGCCAAATCGTCATGTACACCGACAGATTCTAGTTTTCCACTTTTCTGCATACCAAACCTATTCAATTCTTGTTCTATTTTATGTGTATAAGTTCTACTTCTTTCATCACCGTATGGAAGTTTAATATGTCCTTGTTCAAAAGCCAATAATAACGACATGAATAAAGATTCTTTTCGAGCACGTGTAGTCATAAAGACTCTAATAGGCATATCAGCCCTCATCTCTCTCATCTCTTGTTCAAGCATTCTTTGGAAATTGTTACCCTCAAGTTCTATTAACTCAGGACTAAATTTACTATTTAGCAATACCATCATTCTTTTTTGTGCCATTGAAGACATGCCTCTTTCATGAACTACGTGTACAATTTCTTTAGCATCACTATCGGGTTTGATTCTCATAACAGTCATAGCGGTAAAATCAGCATTTTTATCCGAGGCTATCGCAGGGTCATGACCAATGAAATGTTGACCAAACACTCCATTCGCTTCTCCCTCTTCATTGTAGAATGTTTCTGCATTATCAATAAGCACAAGTTTAGGGTCTCTACATTTTGCTAACAAAGGACCGGGGAACATACTTGCTACATCATGAATAGGTTCACAGAGATACTCACGTGTAAATTGTATTGCGGGCATAGCCAATCTTCTTTTGTTTAAAGATTCAATATCCCATCTCTCAGGCCATAAAGCAATTCCTTCCGCATTTATGGCTGGATATGTCTCTACCCTAAAAGTTTCTTTTTGCTCTAATTCAGCATATAAATCGTTGTAACTAAACGGAGTACCTACCATCATGAGTTTACTAGTGTGGTGAAGTACAGGTAATAAAACACCATAAAACCAATCTGCTGTTTTAGCAAGTTCACTAGCAGTAGTACCCCACAAAATATCGTCACACACAACAACGTCAGGATGGAACCCACGTGTTGCACCACCAACTGACTTTGCCATCATTCGACTACCGTTAGAAAACTCGAAATATGATTTAGCCCATGGTTTACCTTGTGGTTTTAAATGCATTAACACTGGATTACTTTCTATGTTATTACGAATAAATCTCATGTGTTCAAGTGTTTGTTCAAGAGAATGGGAAAATATCATTACGTGAGTTTTAGGTTTAAATGCAGCAATCCACAATGCGTATGTCATAAAAAATACAGACTTACCATGGTCACGAGATGCTTTAACACAATAATACTGTGATTCTTCTAATCCTTCTTTCCATGATTCATGATGATGATTATAAAGAAATCCTAGAACTTCAACAAAAAAATACTTGAAAGATTTTTTGCTCATTTCAATATCCATATTAATAATGAAATTTTCCATCTCTTCTTTACTTTGAGACATTATTATCATCCTTGCTGTTTTGCTGTACCAGTGATTATGTTACCATTTTCATCTACACCATCAGTTTGCGCTTGAACTAATTTAGTAGGGTCTAAATTATCAACTTGGGTATTTCCACCACTTACACCAACTTTACCATATTTTCCTAGACTACCATCTTTTGTATCTGCACCAGTCACAGCAACTGGTTGAGGTGGTTGTAGGTTGCTAGTAATTGGATTATTTGTGTTAGGTCCGGGTGGACCGAGTGGTGGTGATTGACTAGGTGGAAATGTCATTTGAGGTTTTATACCAATTTCGTTTTGAAACTCTTGATAGGGCATACTCGGTATTGGATTAGATTCAAAATTCATAGGTTTCATAGATTGAGAGCCTTTGAAACCATCTAAACCTTGATTCATTCGCTGTGCTTCATCAAAACCCCCTTGTGAAGTTGACATGTCTCTATCTACTGCTTTTTCTCCAGCCCTAACACCAACTTGTGCACCTATTTTTGTAGCGTATGGTTGAGTCATTTGTTGTCCAGTCCAACCACCCATAGCAGCAGCACCTAATGCTCCGGGTTGTCCACTCGAACTAGCATTGTAAAATGAATTAATACCACCAGCAAGAGCACCAGCAATTCCACCGTATTTACCAAACTTTGAAGCCATATTTGTGGTTTTATCCCCTATACCAACTAATTGAGAAGGTGTATATTTAGGTGAAGGAGATTGTCTTACTGGTATATTTTGTTTACCATATCTTTCTTCCATTACACTTCTAGCAGCATCCTTTGGTGCAATATTACCCTGTATATTCATCAATAGACCACTTGCATTACCACCACCGCCGGCACCTTGAACCATCATCGGAGGAGTCTCTGCTTTTGCTAAAACGTATACTTTACCCATTTAGATACCCCCGAATGAAACCTTGACGACCTTAACTACCTTATCAGAGTATCCGTATGCTTTAGTGATTCTCTGCCAATCACCTTTACTGTGTAGGATAGTACGCACATCTGCTGTCGTGATATCCATTTTCATAGCCATTACACGTATATCATCTAAAGATTCGTTACTCATTTTCTTTATAGGAATGTGTTGAATTATATCATTATCTTTCCTAGCATCTTCTATCTGTAATATTTCAATTGCTTTGACTAACCTGTCTTTAGCACCTTCGGGATTGTCGCTACTCTTAGCGTATTGTGATATGAATCTCTGATATGGGTCACCGACGTTTTGTTGGAACTGTTGCATTCTTTCAGGAGTTAATGCTGCCCTTTGTGGTGCTGCACCTGAATCTTGCATTAATTGTTGAACTTGTTCTTGTGGTGCAGATGCAAATTGTAATCTTTGTCTCTGCTGTGGTGTTAGTTTCAAAGATTTATCTGATGATATTCTTTGCCCTCTATTATATGTCAACTGTTGTGGATATGTTGACGCGGGTGGAGGTGGTGGACTTGTAGCGGCATGTTGTGCTACTAATGCCGATGGTGCATTAGGTGGAGGTGGTGTGTACTGAGGTGATGGACCGCCTGATACTGCTACTC
>TARA_R110002167_G_scaffold9121_2_pt1 | contig 12532 bp, 9 predicted proteins | sample TARA_R110002167 | Tara Oceans TARA_R110002167 (sample SAMEA4398238) | marine metagenome | biome: Polar Biome; feature: [MES] marine water layer (ENVO:01000295) within the mesopelagic zone...; material: water (ENVO:00002006), including particulate matter (ENVO:01000060) such as...... | reverse complement strand
CATTGATTTTTTCATTGTTCTTCCCATTTAGACACACCCCTACTGGATCTGTCTGAGATACCGATCAGCAGATAAATTAAAACCAACCCAACCCAACCACAACCAGAGTAGTCTTGATCGGTAGTTTCTACCATCCTCAGCGACTGCTTGGTGCCACTATAATTTCATAATGCCAAATAACCCATCAGAGCCTGAAAGGCTTATCGGACCAGACTCCATACTCGTTACCACTGGGGTCGTTGAAGTGAAAACGTCGCCCCCCCGGAAAGTCAAAAATAGGCTTTACGATGCGCCCTCCCGAACGCTCAATTTTGGCCTGAGTCTGCTCCAGGTACTGGCTATAAAAAACCACCAGCGCAGCGCCCTCTGCCGCCGAAGAGTGCTTCTCGGAGCGAAAAAATCCACCGTCTAAACCGGCTTTAGTAAAAGCACTGTAGTCCGGACCATAGTCGACAAACTCCCAGCCAAAGGCTTTCGAAAAAAAAGCTTTGGTCGCAGCGAGATCCCGTGCAGGAAATTCAACGTAATTGATTTTTTCATGCGCGTGCATAAGCATCCCCTCTCGATTAGCCGTTAACCGTTTAAGTCTAGTGCTTAATTCTGCCGCTGCAGTTCAGCGACAACGTCTATTAGCTCGTCCAGCTCTTGTAACAGACGGCTGCGTTGCTGCTCAGATAAACTATTAATCAGCGCCAGCATGTACCGAATGCGCAGCTGCCGACTATCCGCTATCGAGCGCTCCTCTATCAAGCTTTCATTTACCCAGGCGTCATCAGCCAATTTTAGGCCTTGCAGGCCACTGCGCGACGCCCTGTACAAGGGTGACGCGTTTAGCAGTAAGGATTCAATTCGAGGATAAAACTGCGCCTGATCCGAGCGAAACAGCAACGCCTGTTCCAGGCGATCTACCCAGCGGCTGCGATACGCCAACCACTGCAGCTCGGTATCCGGCAGCTTTTCCAGCAAACGTTTTAAGTGTTGACGTTGCGGGTCATCTAATCGGCCGATCCAGGGGTACATCCGTTGACGATATTTCTCATAGCGCCGCTCTGCCTGCTCAGAAGCGCTGCGATCAAGCGCATCTTCTCGCTGGTTTTTTATTTCCCGGCGTAAAGTATCCAGCAACTGCCGTTGCTGAGAACTATCTAGCTGTTCGAGCAGAGCGACCGCAAGCGGAACAGTGCTGGAACGCAAAGTCTGCATGCTCTCTTCCAGCGCTGCCCGCCACCCATCAAATAGCGCAGTATCCAAAGGTGACGATTGCACCCCCATACGAATCGAGATCAAAAGCGCTTGATAGCGAGGTAGTTCTTCCTGTCGGTGCCTGTCGTGCCACTGCAGAAGCTGAGGCCTGAGCCGATCGCGCTGCGCCGAGGTTAAGTCGACGTAATCATCAATCCAGGCAAAAACCAGATGATCCAGATTGTTGTAAGCCAGGCGGTAACTGCTGCATCCAGAAAGGCTCAACAGCAGGATCGCAACAATCGACAACCTCTTTATCCCAACACCTTTCACTACCACCTGCCTCAATGAGCGGAGCCCATGCCATAGGTCACTTTAGTCCACCCAGGCGAGGAGCGCGCAACTGAACAGCATTCTTGGGGATTGGCCTATAGCAGCCGGCGCTGCGAAGCAGAGACTAGGTGAATAGATCGCGGATCAGCGCTACCGTTTGTTCGGGCTGCTCCATCGGAAAGCAGTGACCGTCACCCCAGAGCTGGTAGCTGATATTAGGATTTAATCCGGCAGCACGCTTGGCGCCTGAGAGAACAAACGGAAAACTATTCGCCGCACAGATAATATCCACCGGAATTTTAACCTGCTTGATCGCCTGCACCAGCCGCGTCGGATAGCTGGCAAATATTCTGGCTTCCCACTCGGGGGTACAGCTGAGATCAACCCCCGAGGGTGTTGGCCGATAACCGCCATCCACATAACCGTTCAACGCCTCGGGATGCCAGCGACGATAGAAACGTTTTTCGGCCAGCTGCTGCTGCATCAACTCTCTGGAATCCCACTGGCTACGGCGCTTCCTGGCCGCTTTTGACAGCGGCGTGTTGGCCCACAACCCCAACATTTTCAGGGTCTGCTGCGCCATGATGATATTGCGGGTTAATAGAATCGGATCCAACAACAGGATCCGCTCAAACCGATCGGGATTTTGATGCGCCTGTAACAGGGTCAAGATAGCACCCAGACTATGGCCTATTCCTATCCGTCGCGTAGCGGGTTGATCCGCAAATTGTAGCCTCATCGCCTGATCAACCGTATTCGCCAGCGAGCGCCAATGCGGCCAGCGGCGCACAGGGGGTTGCGACAGCCCATGCCCGGGAATATCGGTGGTAAACACCGAAAAGGCGGGGCTGCCGTCATCAGACCGCATCAAGGCACTCAGAATCGGGGCGTAAGCCAAGCTATTGAAGCCATTGCCGTGCAGCCAGCAGATCTGGAATTGATCCGGATCAGTGGCCTTGCTGCAATAACCACCCAGGGTGCGGCCCGCCACCTGCTGGGTCCAGACCGCAAAATCCTGCGCAAAACTTGCAGCCAAGCGATCCGAAACGGAGGGCAACAAGGGCACTGTCGCGGTCGAGGGCATTGCGATCTCCTTGCAGGGCTGAGGTGGCTGCTCGCCGAATGGACTGAGGGAGCACGGCAGCAGCGATCATCAGCCAGTATATCGGCAGATGATCAAGCGGCGCACGCCCATCGCCGCTTTTCAACAATCGTCTGGCCACCACAGCGCGCTCCATCAGATAGCCTCAGCTCGAGGTCACCCAGAGCACCTGGGCATCCTCCTCGCTGATCGAGATCAGCGCGTGGCCCATGCTGCCGTCGTAATAACTGCTGTCACCGGCCTCCAGCTCCACCGGCTCGTAAAATTCGGTATAAAAACGTACCCGACCGCTGAGCACCAGCAGAAACTCCTCGCCGTCGTGGCGCACCCAGCTGGGGTAGTCATCAAAGGAGCGTGAGCGAACCGTCGATCTGTACGGCAGCATCCGCTTGTTACTGAGCTGGCTGGCTAGCATCTCATGCTCATAGGTGGGTGTTGGGTGCATTCGCCCCTGACCCACCCGGGTCACATCACGGCGCCCGGCGCTGCGTGATTCTTTGGCGCTGGCAAATAGCTGCGGGATATCGATATTCAGACCATGCGCCAGCTTCTGAACCGCTTGAAATGTGGGAGACAGCTGCTCGTTTTCGATCTTCGACAGGGTCGAGCGGGCCAAACCGGTACGCTGACTGGCCTCCTCGAGAGTCAGGTTATGGCTCAAGCGGATCTCGCGCACCCGCGCGCCCAGCTTTAGCTCGGTCACCTGGGCATCGACCCCGGTCTGTTCATCGACTCGAGAGCTCTTCAACCCAGAAGCACGCTCCTTCTCCCGCTCTTTATCCAGCATCGATGATGGAATCTGGCTATCCGACATGCGCCTACTCCGTAAGTTTCCTAAAGTGAACCGACCAAAAAGAACGACCAACGCCCAAAACAACCACCTGTTAGCTGGCTTCGGCCCGTGTTAATGGCGTATCAAGGCCGATTGAAATGATACACCAATCCCCCAGCGGCTCCTATCCAACCCGTAAACAGCAGACATGGCCCAAGAGCAGCGTTTTATCTCCACAAAGAACCAACACAGATCAAATGGAAATATGTTTCGTATAGGAAACTTTTGTTGACTGTGTTTCCTTATTAGCCTACTATTCAACCAACGAATACCCAAACGCGTTGTCCGCAGCCAGCATCAGCATGCAATAAACGATCAACGCGAATAACAATAATACAGAGCGCGAGTCACCACTCGCAGGCGGGCAACAAGATGTCACTGAGTCTTTTTGATCTATTCAAGGTCGGCATAGGGCCCTCCAGTTCCCATACCGTGGGACCTATGTGGGCAGCCCAGCGTTTTTTAGCGCTGCTTGAATCGCGAAACCTGCTTGTCCAGGCAGGTCGGGTGCGGGTATCACTGTACGGCTCCCTGGCGATGACTGGCAAGGGCCACTCCACCGATACCGCTGCCATGCTCGGGCTGCTGGGCGAAATACCCGACCAGATTGATCCCGACAGCGTCCCCAGCAAGATCTCCGCCATCCGTAGCGCGAAAAAGCTGCTGTTGGCCGGAAAAGTTGAAATCCCCTTCGATGAAAGCCGCGATCTCTGCTTCCTGTTTGGCGAAAGCCTGCCCCAGCATCCGAACGGCATCCGCTTCGAGCTGTTCGACAAGGCCGGAATTCAGCTGATCAGCAAACTCTACTTTTCGATCGGCGGTGGCTTTGTGCTCTGCGAAGACCAGATCTCGCAACCTGCCAACAAGTCAGCCAACCTACCGATCCCCTACCCCTTTGAAACCGGCGTCGAGCTGTTAAAGCGCTGCCAGGAGAGCGGTTTGAGCATTGCCGAGTTGGTCCTGACCAATGAGCGAGCGATGCGTAGCGCCGACGAGGTCGACAGCAAGATGCGGCTGCTGTGGCAGGTGATGGAAGCCAGCATCGAACGCGGCTGCCGCGAACGCGGTGTACTTCCCGGTGGCCTGGGGATCAAGCGCCGTGCCTACCTGCTACGCAAGGAGCTGACCGACCATCCGGAAGCCGCGATGCGCGATCCGCTCAACGTTATGGACTGGATTAATCTATACGCCATGGCTGTCAACGAAGAGAACGCCGCCGGAGGCCGGGTCGTCACGGCCCCCACTAACGGTGCCGCCGGGGTGATCCCTGCGGTGTTGGCTTATTACCAGCGTTTTATTCCCGGCGCTAACGAAGCCGGGATCTTTACCTTTCTCGCCACCTCGGCGGCGATCGGCATGCTGTACAAGAAAAACGCCTCTATCTCGGCAGCCGAAGTCGGCTGTCAGGGCGAAGTCGGCGTGGCCTGTTCGATGGCAGCGGCCGGCCTCGCTGCCGTGATGGGCGGAAGCAACGCGCAGATCGAAAATGCCGCTGAGATCGGCATGGAACATAACCTGGGACTGACCTGCGACCCGATTGGCGGCTTGGTTCAGGTGCCCTGCATCGAGCGCAACACTATGGGCGCGGTCAAGGCGATCAACGCTGCCCGCCTAGCGCTGCGCGGCGACGGCACCCACCAGGTATCGCTCGACAGCGTGATCGAAACGATGCGCCAAACCGGTGCCGACATGCAGGAGAAATACAAGGAAACCTCGCAAGGCGGATTAGCCGTCAACGTGGTCGCCTGTTAACTGATTGCTTGTTAAATGGCCGCCTGCTAAGCCGGCACTGAGTATAAGACTCCGGTAACGAAAAACCTAAAGGGTCCTGGCCTTATAAAAACCAGCCCTGCAAAGATCGAGCTATGGTTTTTTTCCCTTAGCTCAGTGATGAAGCATAAAAAAACGACACTAAGGATTAGAGATGACTATCAGCCAACTGTATGCCAACGATGCCCAGCGTGAATGTTTTTTCACTGCCGGACTGTCCGATATTGATCCTGCTATCCAGGCATCGGTCAACCGTGAATTCGATCGCCAGGAGCGCCAGATCGAGCTGATCGCCTCCGAGAACATCACCTCCAAGGCGGTCATGCAGGCCCAGGGAACGGTACTGACGAACAAGTACGCCGAAGGCTACGCCGGTCGCCGTTACTACGGTGGCTGCGAGTATGTGGATGAAGTTGAAATCCTGGCGATCGAACGCGCCAAGCAGCTGTTCAACTGCACGTACGTCAACGTTCAGCCGCACTCCGGCGCCCAGGCCAACGGCGCGGTGATGCTGGCATTGCTGCAACCGGGCGATACCATCCTCGGGATGTCACTGGATGCCGGTGGCCACCTGACCCACGGTGCCCGTCCGGCACTGTCCGGCAAATGGTTCAATGCGATCCAGTACGGTGTCAGCGAAAGCGATTGCCGGATCAACTACGATGCGGTCGAAGCCCTGGCGGTCGAGCACCAGCCGAAGCTGATCATCGCGGGTGGTTCGGCGATTCCGCGCGAGCTGGACTTTGCCCGCTTCGGTAAAATCGCCGACAAGGTCGGTGCCCTGTTGATGGTGGATATGGCCCACATCGCCGGACTGATCGCCACCGGCAAGCACCCCAGCCCGCTGCCCTACGCCGATGTGGTCACCACCACCACCCACAAGACATTGCGCGGCCCGCGGGGCGGGATGATCCTCTCCAACAACCTGGAGCTGGGCAAGAAGATCAACTCGGCGGTATTCCCTGGCCTGCAAGGCGGTCCGTTGATGCATGTAATCGCTGCTAAGGCGGTTGCCTTTGGTGAGGCATTGCAGCCTAGTTTCAGCGACTACATTCAGCATGTATTAGACAACGCCAAAGCACTGGCCGCAGTGATGGTCGAGCGCGGTTGCGACGTGGTCACCGGCGGCACCGATACCCACATGATGCTAGTTGACTTACGCCCTAAAGGCCTCAAGGGCAACGCGGTCGAAGAGAGCCTGGAGCGCGCAGGCATCACCTGCAACAAAAATGGCATCCCCTTTGATCCGGAAAAGCCGATGGTGACCTCCGGTATTCGGATCGGTACACCCGCCGGCACCAGCCGCGGTTTCGGTGTCGATGAGTTCAAGCGCATCGGCCACCTGATCAGCGATGTACTCGATGGACTGGCGGCCAATCCAGACAACAACAGCAAGGTCGAAGAGCAGGTGCGTGACGAAGTTGAAGCCCTGTGTAAGCGCTTCCCGCTGTACCGGTAATCAAGCAATCAGATAATCGCGTAGCTAGTTAACCGGGCAGCCAAAAGTCGGGTTAAAACCCGACCTACCAATCGAAAACAAACTGATATTCAGGAATACGATCATGAGCACTATCCCTTCTAATCTGCGTTTTGCCAAAAGTCACGAATGGGTTCTGGATAACGGTGACGGCACCCTGACCGTCGGTATCTCCGATCATGCCCAAGAACTGCTGGGGGATGTGGTCTTTGTTGAGGTCCCCGAAGTCGGCCGCAACGTCAATGCCGGTGAAGAGTTTTCCCTGGTGGAATCGGTCAAAGCGGCCTCTGATGTATACAGCCCTATCTCAGGTGAGATTATCGCCGTCAACGAAGCTCTGGAAGAGACCCCCGAACTGATTAACGAAGATCCCTTCGGAACCGCCTGGATCGCCAAGATCCGCCCCAGTGACAGCGCTGCTATCGAAGCGCTAATGGATGCTACGGCCTACTCCAAGCTGATCGCCGACTAAGCCGAACGACCTAACTACTGCCAAAACCTGTAGGCCTTGTGCCTGCCCAGTGACAGGAACGCATCATGAATGCCTCTACGCTTCCGCGCCTCGCTGCGCTCACTCATCCGCTGGAGTTCAGCGACCGCCACCTCGGTCCCGATGAACGCCAGATCCAGCAGATGCTGGCCGAGCTCGGCCTCGATTCGATCAATACCCTGATCGACCAGACGGTACCCGGATCGATTCGTCTGCCGCAACCGCTGGCGATGGCCAGCGGCCAGAGCGAGCGCGATGTACTGGCGCGATTGAAGGCGATTGCGGCCAAAAACAAGGTCAACAAATCCTACATCGGCAGCGGCTATTACAACTGCCTAGTACCGAACGTGATCCTGCGTAACGTGCTCGAAAATCCCGGCTGGTATACCGCCTACACCCCCTATCAACCCGAAATCGCCCAGGGCCGTTTGGAAGCGCTGCTTAACTACCAGCAGCTGGTGATGGACCTCACCGGCATGGATCTAGCCAATGCCTCCTTGCTGGACGAAGCCACCGCCGCTGCCGAAGCAATGGCGCTGTGCAAACGCGCCAATCGCAAGAAAAGCAACCTGTTCCTGGTCGCAGATGATGTCCATCCGCAAACTCTGGACGTGGTCAAGACCCGCGCTGAGTACTTCGGCTTCGAGATCCTGGTCGGCGACCTGAGCCAACTGCTGGCTGAGCACGATGCCTTCGGCGTCCTGGCGCAATACCCCGGCAGTGGTGGTCAGATCAATGCCATCGAAGCACTGATCCAACAGGCGCATGAACAAAAGGCCCTGGTCGCGGTTGCCGCAGACCTGCTTAGCCTGGTGCTGCTGAAATCGCCCGGCGAACTGGGCGCCGATGTGGTCTTCGGTTCGGCGCAGCGCTTCGGCGTACCTATGGGTTTCGGCGGCCCGCATGCTGCATTTTTTGCTACTCGCGATAGCTACAAGCGCTCCACCCCCGGCCGCATCATCGGCCAGTCGGTCGATGCCAATGGCGCACCGGCGCTGCGGATGGCGATGCAGACCCGCGAACAACATATTCGTCGCGAGAAAGCGACTTCCAACATCTGTACCGCGCAGGCGCTGCTGGCAAATATGGCCGGGTTCTATGCCGTCTACCACGGCCCCGAAGGCCTCAAGCGGATCGCCGAGCGGGTGTTGCGTTTGACCAGCATTCTGGCGCAGGGGCTGCAGTCCCTAGGTAAAGAGAAGGGGATCAGCCTTGAGCACGACAGCTGGTTCGACACCCTGACATTGGTTGTTGGCGCGCAGCAGCAGCCAATTCTGACACGCGGCTACGCAGCCGGCATCAACCTGCGTCCGGTCGGTAGCGACAAACTGGGGATCAGCCTCGACGAGACCAGCACCGGCGCGGATATTGAACAGCTATGGCAGGTCATTCTGGGGCCAGACCACGGTCTGGACCTGGCGACGCTCGACAGCGCGCTCAGTGCTGGCGTCGCTGACGGTATCCCCGCCGGGCTGCGCCGTACTTCCGCCATCCTGACCCACCCGGTGTTCAACAGCTACCACTCCGAAACCGAGATGCTGCGTTACCTCAAGCGTCTGGAAAACAAAGATTTCAGCCTGGCCCACGGGATGATCCCACTGGGCTCCTGCACCATGAAGCTCAACGCTTCGGCGCAGATGATCCCGCTGAGCTGGCCCGAATTTGCCAACATCCACCCCTTTGCGCCGCGTGATCAGGCTCAGGGCTACATGCAATTGATCGAGGAGTTCGAGGCGATGCTGGTCGAGATCACCGGTTACGACAAGATCTCGATGCAGCCCAATTCTGGCGCCCAGGGTGAATACGCAGGCCTACTGGCTATCAGTAAGTATCAAGACAGTATCGGTGAAGGTCACCGCGATATCTGCCTGATTCCCAGCTCTGCCCACGGCACCAACCCTGCCTCGGCAGCGATGGCGGCGTTAAAAGTGGTGGTGGTCGAGTGCGACGCCATGGGTAACGTGGATATCGACGATCTGCGCACCAAGGCCGAACAACATCGCGATGACCTCGCCTGTCTGATGATCACCTATCCCTCGACCCACGGCGTGTTCGAGGAAGGGATCATGACGATCTGCGACATCATCCATGCCAACGGCGGCCTGGTGTATATGGACGGCGCCAACATGAACGCCCAGGTCGGCCTCTCCAAGCCTGGCTTGATCGGCTCCGACGTATCCCACCTGAACCTGCACAAGACCTTCGCTATTCCCCATGGTGGCGGTGGTCCAGGGATGGGGCCGATCGGGGTCAAGAGCCACCTGGCACCCTTCCTGCCCAACCATGCGGTCAGTCCGATTGAGGGCGCTTTTGTCGGTAAGGATGCGACCATGGGTGCAGTGTCGGCGACCCCGTTTGGCAGCGCATCAATCCTGACCATCTCCTGGGCTTACTGCGCCCTGCTGGGCAGGGAGGGACTGCAACGTTCGACCGAGGTCGCCATTCTCAACGCCAACTACCTGACCGAGCAGCTGGCTCCGCACTACCCGATTCTGTTCCGCGGCCGCAACCAACGGGTGGCGCACGAATGCATCATCGATATTCGGCCGTTAAAAGAGAGCTCAGGGATAAGCGAAGAGGATATCGCCAAGCGGCTGATGGACTACGGTTTCCACGCCCCGACCATGTCGTTTCCGGTGCCCGGCACGCTGATGATCGAGCCGACCGAGTCCGAGTCTAAGGTAGAGCTGGACCGTTTTATCGAAGCAATGGTATCGATTCGCCAGGAGATCGCCCAGGTGCAGTCAGGTCACTGGAGCTTGCAGGACAACCCTCTGGTGCGCGCACCGCACACCCAGGCGGATATGGTCAGCGCCGACTGGGATAGAGCCTACACTCGTGAACAGGCGGTATTCCCGGTCGCTAGCCTCAAAGGCAATAAGTTTTGGCCCGCCAGCAACCGTATCGATAACGTCTACGGAGACCGCAATTTCATCTGCAGCTGCCCGTCGATCGAAGCCTATAGAGACTGATTAAAACCTCAGCCTGAGCGGCAGCTAAAGCCGCTCAGAGCTCAGCGAAGACAGGCAAAAACCTGCAAAAGCCATATTAATCGCACATGTATTTAAAAAAAGTTTTTAACCCTGCATAGATTCGAAAAAACACATTTTATACTCCATTAAAGACCAGATAAGAGGTTAAATTAGTCCCCCCGCATTCTGTCTTAATCAACCCTGTGTATTGGTTCCGCAACTGACACAGGCTGATGTACCAGACAGAGTGCATACCCTACCGGCAGCGCCGGAATAACTATAAGAAGCAATAACGAGGAAAACACATGGAAATGCTCACCGAGCTGCTCAAAACCGTTAACGGCATCGTCTGGGGACCGATGATGCTGGTACTGATTCTAGGGGTAGGTTTGTTCCTGCAACTGGGTCTTAAACTGATGCCGATTCTTAAAGTCGGCACCGGCTTCAAACTGATGTGGGACGGCCGTTCAACCAAAGCGGGCGAGCAGGAAGAGGGCGAGATCTCACCTTTCAATGCGTTGATGACCGCCCTATCCGCCACCGTCGGCACCGGTAATATCGCCGGCGTAGCCACCGCGATCTTCCTCGGTGGCCCCGGCGCGCTGTTCTGGATGTGGTGTACCGCCCTCGTCGGGATGGCAACCAAGTACTCTGAAGCGGTATTGGCGGTGAAATACCGTGAAGTCGACGAGCACGGCAACCATGTCGGCGGCCCTATGTACTACATCAAGAACGGTCTGGGTAAGAAGTGGGCCTGGTTGGGAACCCTGTTCGCCATCTTCGGCACCATCGCAGGCTTCGGTATCGGCAACACGGTACAGTCAAACTCGGTAGCCAACGTGATCGAATCCAGCTTCGGCGTGCCGATGTGGATCACCGGTATCGTGCTGATGGTGCTGACCGGTGCGGTACTGATCGGGGGTATCAAGCGGATCGGTAATGTCGCCGGAATGCTGGTTCCCTTTATGGCGATCACGTACCTGCTGGCGGGTCTGATCGTACTGGCGATCAACGCCGATGCCATTCCTCACGCGCTGGACCTAATCTTCACCCATGCCTTTACCGGTACCGCCGCCGAAGGTGGTTTCGCCGGTGCCGCGGTCTGGATGGCGATCCGTTTTGGTGTCGCCCGAGGCGTGTTCTCTAACGAAGCCGGTCTGGGTAGTGCGCCGATTGCACACGCAGCGGCACAAACCAAAGACCCGGTACGCCAGGGTCTGATCGCGATGCTGGGGACCTTTATCGACACCCTGATCATCTGCTCCATCACCGGTTTGGTGATCATCACCTCCGGCCTCTGGACCAGTGGCGAGTCGGGTGCGGCACTGACCTCAGCCGCCTTCGCCGATGCCCTGCCGGGCTTCGGTGGCTACCTAGTGGCGATCTCGCTGGCGATCTTTGCCTTCACCACCATCTTGGGCTGGAGCCTGTACGGTGAGCGTTGTGCCGAGTACCTGTTCGGGGTCAAGGTAATCGTACCCTTCCGCGTCCTCTGGATCCTGGCCGTTCCTATAGGTACCGTCATCAGCCTCGACTTCGTCTGGCTGTTGGCCGATACCCTGAATGCGATGATGGCGATTCCCAACCTGATCGCACTGGCACTATTGAGCCCGGTGGTATTCAAGCTGACTCGCGAGTATTTCGAGCGCCGGGCCCAGGCACTCAAAGAAGAACACATCCAGCCTTGAGATTGAGCTAGAAAACTTAACCGTCGGTGGGAGTAACCACTCCCACCCTCGGGTTTTCCGGATAGCCCTCTGCTATAGCCTATCCGAAAGCCCCGAATGGCAATACCTGCAGCAAGATGAACACCAAACTAATTAAAGAACCGGAGAGTGCTATGACTGCATCCAACCAAATCCTGGCCAGAACCCCCCTCTACGACTTACACCTAGAACTGGGTGGAAAAATGGTTCCCTTCGCGGGTTACGAGATGCCGGTTCAGTACCCACTGGGGGTCAAAAAAGAGCATATTCAGACCCGCGAAAGCGCCGGTCTGTTCGATGTCTCGCATATGGGCCAGGTGCTACTTAAGGGCACCCATGCAGCAGCCGCACTGGAGAAACTGGTACCGGTCGACATCATCGACCTACCTGTTGGCAAGCAACGCTACGCGCTATTCACCAACGAGCAAGGCGGGATCATGGATGACCTGATGGTCAGCAACCTCGGTGACCGGCTGTTCGTGGTGGTTAACGCCGCCTGCAAGGAACAGGATATTGCCCATATGCGCGCTAACCTGGGCAGCGACGTTGAGATTGAGGTGTTAGAAGACCGTGCCCTGCTAGCGCTACAAGGCCCCAAGGCCGCCGAGGCACTGGCCCGGATCCAGCCAGACGTCGCCAGCATGGTGTTTATGGATTCACGCGAAATT
>TARA_R110002167_G_scaffold81423_5_pt1 | contig 12540 bp, 14 predicted proteins | sample TARA_R110002167 | Tara Oceans TARA_R110002167 (sample SAMEA4398238) | marine metagenome | biome: Polar Biome; feature: [MES] marine water layer (ENVO:01000295) within the mesopelagic zone...; material: water (ENVO:00002006), including particulate matter (ENVO:01000060) such as...... | reverse complement strand
ATGACAAAAATGGTATTATGAATGAATACGGACATTCAAAAAATTAATTAATTTTAAACAATTGTAAAATTTATACAGGCGAAAATTAAATATTATGAGTAAACAGATAAAAATTCAAGATGCCATTGATAGTAAATTAATAGGGGAACGAAAGGTATTTCTTTGGGGTCAAGTAGATGATAAATCGGCAAAACACGTGATTGATAGATTATTGTATTTAGATACTCTTGAGGTTAAAGATATCCACCTATACGTTAATAGTCCTGGGGGTTATGTAACGTCTGGGTTTGCCATATACGACTGCATGAAATCACTTAAAAGTCCTGTGTCTACAATTTGCACTGGTTTTGCAGCTTCAATGGGTTCCATTATATTGTCGGCCGGTACAAAAGGGAAACGCTTTATTCAACCACATGCACGAGTTATGATTCATCAACCTAGTGGTGGTGCTAGTGGACAAGCCAGTGATATTGAAATTACGGCGCAAGAAATCATTAAAACAAAAGAACTAAGCGCTAAACTTCTTGCAGAAAATTGTGGTCAAACGTTTGAAAAAGTCATGAAAGATTTTAATCGCGATCATTGGATGGGTGCAGAGGAATCCATTGCTTATGGTATTGTTGATGCTATAGCCCCCTAACCCCCCGAATGGGGAATTTCCACTTTTCCCCATAAATAAGGATTTTATACATGATTTTAAAAAATATTGACACTGATGAAAGACCTCCCCTTTGGGGAGATTGAGAAGGGAATGAATTTACAACAAGAACTTAATAAGACCAGTGGTTTTAAAAATTTGGAGCTACTTGCCAAACAAGTAGTAGAAGGCTTCATTGCAGGGATGCATAAAAGTCCGTTTCATGGGTTCTCTGCGGAATTTGCTGAACATAAAATGTATAACCAAGGCGAAAGCACACGGCATATTGACTGGAAACTATATGCTAAAACCGACAAGTTGTATACGAAACGCTATGATGATGAAACTAATTTAAGATGCCATATTATTATAGACAATAGCAGTTCAATGCAGTATCCAAAAATGAGGTCTTTTTCTTTGGAACATCTTAATAAAATTGCCTTTTCAGCCTTAGCAGCAGCTTCGTTATTACACATACTAAAAAAGCAGCGTGATGCTGTTGGATTAAGTATTTATAGTGATGCCTATGACTACTATGCCCCGGAAAAAGGAGGCGAACGGCATCATCAAATGCTTTTGAGCCAATTGAGTGAGATGGTTGTTCCAACCCATTTAAAGAAACAGACCGAAACGTATCAATATTTACACGAAATAGCTGAAAAAATTCATAGGCGTTCCATGATATTTTTATTTACAGATATGTTTCAATCGACGGTAGATCAGGATAAATTATTTGAAGCACTTCGCCATTTAAAATATAATAAACATGAAGTTATTTTATTTCATGTATTTGACAAACAAAAAGAGATGACCTTCAATTTTGATAATAAACCTAGGCGGTTTATAGATGTTGAAACGGGCGATTTTATTAATTTGTATGCCGATAGCATACAGGAAAACTATGAGAATGCGGTGAGTAATTATTTTAAGGCTTTACAATTACGATGCTCACAATATAAAATTAAATATGTTGAAGCCGATATTAACAAAGATTTTAATAACATCCTCACAACATACATGATAGAACGGCAAAAGTTTGCTTAAGCCTCTTCTAGTCTCCCGAGAAGGGGAGGGATAATGACTTGATGATGTCAAAATCGCTTATTTTACTTTAAATATTGGGAACAAAAAACTTAACGAAAATAAAATTAAAAAACACAAAAAACGTTTGAGATATAAAAAAAATGCATGTATATTTGCAACCGCAATAAAGCAACGGTCTGGTAGTTCAGTTGGTTAGAATGCCGCCCTGTCACGGCGGAGGTCGCGGGTTCGAGTCCCGTCCAGACCGCTTTTAAAGTTATCATTTAGAATCAAAACCTCGCTAATCATATGATTGGCGGGGTTTTTTCGTTTTTAGGGTTATATTTTAAAATATATTATTTAACTTTAAATGTCCACAAATCGTCAACAGTTTATTTTTAATCGTCAACATAGTTGAAAATTAGACCTAAATTTTGAAATAACCCTTGGTATAGTTGATTTGACTTTCGTCTCAATGAATGTTTAACAATCTAAAGACGATAACTATGCGTACTTCTTTAACATTTTCTGTGCTTTTTTGGATTTATACCAAACGAGCCCAAAACAACCAGACAAATATTTATGCCCGAATTACCGTAAATGGTAAAAAGGTCAATATCAGCCTTAAACATAAAGTTGATGTTAAAACTTGGAATCCAAAATCCCAAAAATTAAAAGGAAATAGCCCAACCGTTAAAGTAATGAATTTATATCTTGATGAAGTCAAATCAGGAATTGTTCAATGTTATAGGGAACTAAAAATGGCAAATCGAATTCTGACAGCTGAACTCATCAAGGCAAGGTATTTGGGTGAGGATAAAATTCATTATTCCCTTAGGGACATTTTTGAATACCATGATAAAGCCATGGTAAACAAGCTGAAGGCTAATACTATAGGGCATTACAAAACAACTGAAAAGCATGTTTTTGCATACTTGAAAAAAAAGCATAAAACTTTAGATATACACCTTCAGAACTTAGATTATGAATTTATCATTGGCTTTGAGAGTTTCCTAAGGGGCTATCAATCGAGGCCATCGCAGGGAACGATCAGTAACAATGTAGCAATGAAACATATTCAAAGACTTAGAAAAATAATTACTCTAGCTTTTAATATGGAGTGGATTGATAGAGACCCTTTTATTCAATTCAAGCCAAAGTTGGAGAAGAAAGAACGTGAATTCCTTACAGAAACCGAGCTTCAAAAGATTGAGAGTGTATCTTGTCCTATCGAGAGGCTCATGACAGTTAAGGATCTGTTTATTTTCGGTTGTTACACAGGAATGTGCTATGTCGATATTATGAAGCTCAAAAGAGATAATATTTTGTCAGGAATTGATGGCAATAGTTGGATAATGACAGAAAGATTAAAAACAAAGACCCCAGTAAAAATACCGTTGTTGCCAGTAGTGGAATCATTGATAGAGAAATATGAAGATCATCCAAGGACCATGTTTTCAGGTGGATTGATGCCTTACTTGTCTAACCAAAAGTTGAATAGCTATCTAAAAGAAATAGCTGACATGTGTGGTATCAATAAGAACCTTACATTCCATATGGCTCGACATACTTTTGCAACAACAGTAACTTTAAGCAATGGAGTTCCAATAGAGACGGTATCTAAATTATTAGGTCATACCAAAATTGTCACGACTCAAATTTATGCTAGAGTGATAGAAAGAAAGATAAGTGAGGACATGCAAAGGCTAAAAGACCGCTTTTCTGTTCAGAAAACTAGTTTTTAGATATTATTCAATCGTTTTAAGTTATTATATTTTTTTGATTTTGAACTTACAGAATAGATCACTTTTTATAGCTCTAAAAGTGAAATTTTATAATAACCCACAAAATAGTTGTAAAATAAAATGTAATAAAAAAACGTTTAAATCGCGCTTTTTTTACAGCTTTAGCGGTTCTGCATATTTAAGAATGCAAGTATAGAATCGTTTTGCATAAAACCACCGTGAATTTTGAAAATTTCTAGCACAGTTTTTTCGAAATTGGTAACTTAAAATTCAAAAAAAAATCGCGAAAATTAAGCCATGTCTTTTTAACGTGTTTGTATATGGAAAGTTGCGGGATTAAGCAACTAACTTACAAAAAATGGAACGAACCAGAGGAAAATCCGTAGGATTTTCCAAGTAGGCAAGAACCAAGCAATTATTTTTACACGGTGTTGAACTAACCCTCCTTTCAGTCGGGAGCTTTCTCACGACTATAAAAAAGGTATCTTGTTAATTCACTTTAAATCACATACAATGATACAAAAAAAAGTAAAACTCTCGTAGAAAAAGCGGTGCTTTGCGTGCCAGAATTCGGAGAACTATGCAAGAAAATGGATTGTAGTTTTTCCATTAATGGCAAGTCAGAAAGTACGTTAAGAAATTACAAGCGTTGCTTGGCACATTTGGCACTACACTACAAAACGAATCCTATAAAATTAGGAGAAGAGGCCATAAACGATTATCTTTTTTATTGCAAAAACCTGCATAAAACTCCATCAGATAGTTTTTTTAAGCACACCATTTATGGACTCAGAGCCGCTTATAGGATTTACGGATTAACCGAACTTCGCGTACAGTTACCTCAAATAAAACGACAAAATAAACTTCCCGTTGTTTTAAGTAAAAGGGAAGTAAAAGAATTTATAGCCTCTCCAAAATATCTAAAACATAGACTCATTATTGCGATGCTTTATGGTTGTGGCTTACGCAATTACGAACTCTGTGAATTAGAGCAAAAAGATCTTGATTTTGACCGTAAAACTGTTTTTGTAAAAAAGAAGAAAGGCAATTATGATCGTTATGTTCCGCTGAGTGATATTCTAATTCGTGGTTTAAAAAAGTACTTTAAAACAGAAAACCCAGTGCGTTGGGTTTTTAATTCACAAATTACAAAACAAGGAGAACCAGTCGCAATAACCCAACGAGGTGTGCAATGGGCAGTTGATGAAGCAAAAAGTAAAACCGCCACTCAAAAGAAGATCACTCCACACACTTTTAGACACTCCTTTGCCACACATTTGCTAGAAGATGGTTTAGATATTATGAGCATCAAAGAACTACTAGGGCATGCTTGTATCGAAACAACTTTAATCTATTTACATGTCTCCAATTTAGGGAAAAAACCAAAATATAGTCCGTTAGACACACTTTACAAAAAGTAAAATGAAGTCTAGACATACAATTTCTGATGTCTTAAATAGACATCAAGATAATTTAGATCAACTAGTCCCTAATTCATGGAAAAGTAGAACCCTACACGCTATTAGAAAATGTAGAACCCAAGAATTGGGTGGACATGTGGATCAATGCACTTGCTGTAAAAGTTTGCATTTAAGTTATAATAGTTGCAGAAACAGACACTGTCCAACCTGTCAAGGACATAAACGAGAAGCGTGGATAAATGCAAGAACAGCAGAATTATTAAACGTGCCTTATTTTCATGTGGTTTTTACCATTCCGCATGAATTAAACTCGTTTTGTTTACAAAACCCACGGTTATTATATGCTACTTTATTCAAAGCATCCTGGGCCACCTTAAAGGGTTTTTCTAAAAACCCAATGTATTTAGATGCGAAAATTGGAGCCATCTCTTTACTACATACTTGGGGGCAGAATTTACAGTTACACCCACATTTGCATTGTATTGTACCAGGGGGAGGCGTTACAAAAACTGGCGCATGGAAAAATTGCAAAAGCAATGGAAATTTTCTGTTTGATGTGAAGGAAATGAGCATTGTTTTTCGAGCAAAATTTGTAGCAGAATTACGAAAAAACAAAGCCGCTATTCCTCAGAAAATGTATGACCAATTATTTAAAAAAGAATGGGTCGTTTATGCAAAAAAGGCTTTTTGTACGCCGAGTTCTGTAATAGAATATTTAGGAAGGTATTCGCATAAAGTAGCCATTAGCAATCACAGAATTTTAAATAACAACAAAAAAGAAGACACGGTAACGTTTCGTTTAAAAAACTACAAAAAGAATGGCAAAAAGGAAATCTTAACGTTAAAACAAAGTGAATTTATCCGTCGGTTTTCGCTTCATATTTTACCAAAAGGTTTTACCAGAATCCGTCATTATGGTATTTTAAGTGGCACGTGGAAAAGTAAGAATTTAAAGGCTCTACAAGAGAAACTAAACATTACAAAACCGACACAATTAAAGCCTCAAGAAACAAAATTAGGAAAGTGTAGAATTTGTAAAAAAGGGCTTATGGAAACTATTTTTGCGTTTTCTAAAGCAAGACCACCACCAAAATCTCTTTTAAAACGCATTAAAAAACATAACGAATTGATTATTAAAATAATACGTAAATAAATATTTGCCGTACAGAATCCCTAGTGACAAATTTGGCTTTTTTATGATAAAACACTTTCTGAAAAAGTAAAGCAGCATTAAAATTAAAAAACAAAGCAAAAGTGTATCTAAAAAAGAGCATTATTTAGCCGGAAACTTCAAAATTGCTTCCCTAAAAAGAAGATAGCATCCGTAATACCCCAAAACAAACTTCACGAAATACCCATATAGACGTGCCAATAAACGGGTTAGTCAACACGAGTATCCAGCGTTGGCCTATCGGCACGCCGAATACTTAGTTGTTGGCAACTGGCTTTATTAATTATAAAAGAAATCGGTTGAGTCTTTTTCCAATAGCTTATGTACTTCAGTCTTATCATATTTATAGAAATCATATAAACTAACCCAAGCTTCAGACCTAAAAGCAATAATTCTATTATTTAATAAAAAATAATAACCTTCTTCATCGGACGAATTTTCAACATCATAATAGTATTTCTTAATCATTAGTTTTTTACCATTAAGATTGTATTCCTTTTTATCAACTAAATCAGTTGGAGTTTCCCAAATAGTAATTTTAGAATTGTCAGAAGGGTTAATTTCAAAAGGAATACCATGAGAGAATATGTGATAATTTATGCTATCATTTTTTGGTATTATGGTTAGAGTTATAGTATCAGTCGTTTGTTTTTTATTTAAATGATATTCCATAATCACTTGGTAAACTTTTTCTGAATTAAAATCCTCTTTGCTTTTTTTACATGAAGTAAAAATGAACAAAATAAAAAGGATTGTAAATAATGTGTAGAGTTTCATTTTTCAGCTTGTTGCCAACGTTGTTGTATATGGTTTGTTGCGTGTTTAAGCACGTAATTTAGTAAATAATTAGCGACCAAGAAAGTCCGGGACGACTTTCGTAAGTAGGCTAGAACTAGCAATAAATTATATACGGTGTTACCTTTAGTTTTTATAATCATTTTGTTCTAACCTAAAAATTCAGTCCAGTCTTAACAACATTTGTTTTTGTATCCTATCTCTGATTAGATACTTAATTTCATTTTTTTCATTTCGTTAAAAAAGTCAGAAAGGAAAATCAGATTGTTGTATGTCATTTTCATTCCAATCTTTCCAAGCTCCAATCTTTTCTCCATTTCTATACATACCGTCCTTCATTAACTCTCCATTCTCATGCCAGTACCTCCAATGACCTTTTTTTTTGCCATCTACATATTTGCCTTCTGTACTTACATTTCCATTTTGATACCATTCTCTCCAGTGCCCAACCTTTTCATCATTATAATAACTTCCTACTCTCTTTAGCTGTCCATTCTGATGCCACTCTTTCCATATTCTGTGCTTTTTACCATTTACATATCTACCTTTAATACTTTTATTTCCATTCAAATACCACTCTTTATAAATGCCATGTAACTCTTCTTCATAATTATTCCCAATTTCTTCTAAAATGTACATACATTTCATCCATTTTTGACCATTTTCAGACCATTTTTTAACATAAGCCATATTACTATCGAAATCACTATCATAGTTGATTTTTAGCTCATGAGCTAACTGTCCATTTTCATGCCATGATTTTGAACTTGTCTGCTTACCATCATTCATAGTATACTCTTCAGATAACTGTCCATTTTTATACCACATTCTTCCTGTTCCATGTTCTTTTCCGTTATTATATGAAGTCCCATGAACTAAATTTCCATTTTCATCCCATCTTTTATGTAAACCATGTCTATTATTATTTCTAAGTGTATATTTAAATTCTACTTGTCCATTGTCATGAAAGGTTTCAAAATCTCCATTTATGAGTTCTAAAGAGTTAGCTTCTTCTACAGACCGAGATTTATAGCTCTTATCTTTACTGAAATAGCCTAAAATAATAAAGAATAGAGCTGATATAATTGTGCCAAACACAAATAATTTAAGAGCCCACCACTGAGCGCCCTCTGGTGCGCTATCTAGAGTTGATGGCCCTGAACCTCTATCTTGTATTAGAAATATAATTATTGTAGTAATTAGATTCATTACATTTCCATCTTTTATTTATTATTTAAAGAAGTTATCATCTCTTTAGGGTAGTCCAAAGATGATATTTTATAAACGCTAGATTTATTCATAATCAATTAAAGGTAACGCCTGAGCTAAGCGTAGTGCGGTGGTAAGAAAACTTTTTGTTTCCGTCTACGCACGAAGCTAAAGCTTATTGTTTTGATTTATTTTTTTTCTATTCTAAAGCTAAATCCATAAGATTTAGCGACCTTATAAATATACACAGACCTTTTGATTTAGCACCTTAGTCCGCATTACGTTTAGGTTTTGTTGCCATTAGTTTTTTGTCCGAATAGATTCGTGAAGAACTCCTTGTTTTTCCTGCCCATATTCATTAACCATATCCATTTCAATCCAGATATTATTTATTTCTTCTGTCAGCTTAGTTTTATATTTAAATCCACCGTTACTTTGAGGTAGAGTATCAGGATTTATTTTTTGTCCGTCTACAATTGAGTCATATTTAACAAAGTAGCTTTTATTTGGATTGTAGCCCACTACAAGCAATTCCACTTCAAAGTCAGCATTTCGGCCATAATTATTATTTTTTCCATAAATCTCTCTGAAGGAAATACTGTCAAATACATATTTACTGTTTACTTCCTCAACAATTTTTTTCAGACTGTCATTTTCCGCTCTCAAACTTTTGATTTTCGCAACTGTATTTTCGGTTTGATTAATATCTGTACAGCTGAAAGTCAAAAAAGTCAGAAGTACAATTATTATCGCTTTATTCATATTTTCAAAATTAATGGCAACGTGTTCGTGTATGGTTAGTTGCGTTGGTTAGGACTAAGTTAGTAAACAAAAACGAACCAGAGGAAAATCCGCAGGATTTTCCGAGTACACACAAAACCAGCAATTAAATATACACGTTGTTGGCAATAGTATTTTTTCAATCAAAGAAATGAACATACAAATAAGTCATTTCAGTTTCTTTATTAGTCCACAAATAATATTCGCTAAAAGTATGGTCTAAAAAATCATTCTTATAATAAATTCGGTCAACATTTTTATTAGGTAATTCTAACCAACTTGGTGGATTCGCGTCTTTTTTTAAGTCTTCTATTATAGTTCCAAATTTCACGTTATTACTTTCGGCAATATTCAGAGGTTGGTCGTGCGCAATTATTTTTTGTAAAACTTTCGAGTCGTAAGTAAATGACATATAATGAACTTCAAAATCAAAATACCCTCGATTCTTGAGTTTGATTTCCTTTATAGATTCGGGTGGTTTAAATCCAAAGTTGTCCTCGAAAGATGAAATTAGTTTTTCACGATTCTGTGATTCATACGCACAACTATTGAAAGTCAGATTTAGAATTAATACTAAAATCAACTTTTTCATATTCAATTTTTTGTTTTTGAAATCAACTTTCTACCTTTTACAATCCATAATATTGGACCAATTAATCCAATCATAACAGTTAGAATCCAAGTAGTTTTATCTCCTTTAAAATCTTTAGTAAGTATTAGGTAAATTGCTCTGAAAGTTGTGATGACTGACCAGAAACAAATTATGATTATTGAAAGTATTAAAATAGGATGCATTTCGTTTTCGATATTATTGCCAACGTGTTTGTGTATGGAAAGTTGCGGTTTTGTGTGCGAGGATTTTCCGAAGGAAAATCAGACGTAACAAAATTGCAACTCACTTTGGTTAAGCCTAAAAATAGCAATTTTTTATACACGGTGTTAGCAACTGCTATTTTAGTCCATTGATATACTTTTCATATCCACTTTTATGTAAAACCTCTTGAATATTCATTTCATAAATGTCTTTCCACGAATTCTTTCCGTATGTACTAACATAGCTTTCTATAATCCGAAATCCAAGCCAATAATTCAATCCTTTCGGAGCATTTGGGAATAATTTATATTTATCATTTCTCAATAAAGGATTGTCTCCACTTTCGTCATAAAAATATGGTTTAAGTTTAGTAAAAAGTTCCTTTTCGTGTTTTATATACCATTCCCAATCTTGATTACTCATATTTTCAACTGCTTCATATTTAGGAATCAATCTATCAAAGAAAACCCAAGTAAAGTAACAAGCAAATCCTTCGTCTATTGTTTGAGCTAAAGCCGTATTAGAATTTGGGTCTTTTTCTCTAAAAGGCTCATAAACCATATGGTTTAATTCGTGTGGCAATCCTTTTTCAATCATATATTTTACATCTATGTCTGTATAATTTAGCTCAAGACTAAATTGTTCAGAGTTGCAGCCTCCAAAACCAATTCCTTGAAATGGTGTAAACAATATACTAATTATTGCAGAAGGTTTGTAAGGAACTAATCTATTGAATTTGGCGAGATTTTTACTAAGTACTGAATCTAGGTTGATTTCCAAAAGCTCATTTGCTCTTTTGTCAAAGAATTTTTTATTTTCTGGATAAAGAGTTTTGTTCCATTCAATCATTCCTTTTGGGGAATTGAATTTTGAAGCATTTTCTTCGCCATAAACTATAGCATAGCAACTATCCCATAATTGCTTATGAGGTTCATAAACTTTTTTTATAATCATCAAACTGTCATAATGAGTTCCGTTATGAGCCAAAATTTGACTTTTAAATAGATTTTTGACGACTATATTATTTACCTTAATACTGTCAGGTAGATTTTCAAGTTTTTCAATAAGCGTTAATTGTTTACCGCCCTTTTCTTTTTTCTCTTGTTTACAAGAAGAAATAAGAAATAGAATTCCAAATATTAATATAATTACGATTTTTCTCATAGTTGTTGCTAACGGTTTGTATAACCGTCCGTTGCAATATAAAGAAATTATGAATATTAATAAGCACAACATTAGCCACTTGCGAGGATTTTCAGAAAGGAAAATCAGATGCAATGGCGGTTATACGGTGTTGTGCAACGTTTTTTAAAATTATGATAACACAAGTAAACATATTTGATACCGAATGGTTTAGGGTTGATTGCGATAATTGCAACGAAACTCTATTTAATGAAGAAACCGAAGAATGCTTAATGCCTGATACTTTATCTGTAAACAATTTAGCAACTGAAGAAGGTTGGTTAAGAAAAAATAATGGTCATTCTAAAATGGTGCAAAAGTATATTCACATTTGCCCTGAATGTCAAGAAAATATAAAAGACCTTAAAAATGAAGATTACTTAAATGGAATGCCGTAACTCAAATGTTGCACAACGAAAAGCATATGAAAAGTAGCCTAAACAAGCCTAAAACATAGGTTAAAAACTGAACATAATAGTAAAATATATTTTTTAAGAAATGCAAATGGCGTAGCCAAAAAAAACGATAACAATGGTAAAGGTAAATAGCGTATCTGGTGGCGAAACATCGGCTTATATAATGGCTAATTTTAAAGCAGATTATAATATTTTTCAATTAGTAAGGACTGATTTTGAAGATTGCCTTTGGATGAAAGGAAAAGATGAAAAGACAAGACAGTTAATTTCTGACCGTATTGGAATGGAATTTATTGGCACAATGGAAGAAGATGAATGTATTTATACAATACTTGATTTAGAACAATATTTAGGACAAGAAATTAAAATAAACACTTCTTACAATACTTTTGAAATGATGATTAAAGAACATGGTGAAAGATGTTTACCTAGCGTTATGAGAAGATATTGCACCGATGAATTAAAAATGCAAATTGCTTTTGAGTGGTGGCAAAAAACGTGTAGTGAAGTTGTTGAAATGCGGATTGGTTATAGAGCTAACGAAATGTATCGAGTGAAAAAGATGCAAAAACAATTCAATGAAGATGGGCTTTTTCCATTTAAACACATTATTGGTTCTAAAGAAACTAAAAAAGGAAAACAAAATATTTGGAAAACAACATATTGGCAAAAACCTTCTTTTCCATTAATAGAAAAACAACCTACTTGGAAAGATGATATTAAAAAGTTTTGGAAAGGAAAACCTATAAGATTTGCAGAATTTAATAATTGTGTAGGTTGCTTTCATCGAGAACCGCTACTATTAAAATATATGTGGCAAAAACACCCAAATAAAATGCAACATTTTTCAGATTTTGAAAAAGATAGAAAGTATAATAATGATACTTTTAAATGTGATGATAATGTTACTTATGAACGAATTAAAAATATGAATTTAACCCAAAAATTAACCGCAAACGATTTTAGTGAATGTGATAGTGGTTATTGCGGAATGTAAAACAATTAAAATATTAAAACATGAAAATAGTAAACCAATGGCTTGTGTTTAATAGAAATGTAGACCAAGTATTATGCGAAACCGAAAACGGAAAGTATTATTTATACACTTACCACGCTGGATTTTTAGAAATACCATCAGATGAAGCTAAGAAATTAATTAACCCGTAAGTAGCTAAAAAAAGCGCAAAGGCAAAAAATATATTTTACTATGAGTAAAAAGGGAGCGACCATCGAATTAAGCAACTACCATAGCTATTTTTTATATGCGGTGTTAGTTGCAGTACTTAAGAATATTTGACGAACAGACCTAACGACTAGCACTAATATAAATTAATTAAAGTATTGCAA
>TARA_R110002167_G_scaffold4993_8_pt1 | contig 12565 bp, 7 predicted proteins | sample TARA_R110002167 | Tara Oceans TARA_R110002167 (sample SAMEA4398238) | marine metagenome | biome: Polar Biome; feature: [MES] marine water layer (ENVO:01000295) within the mesopelagic zone...; material: water (ENVO:00002006), including particulate matter (ENVO:01000060) such as...... | reverse complement strand
TTTGTTAGAGTTGCTTTTGTATCACCAGCTTCAGTAACTACTGATTCTTTGAACATTTTTATAAAATATGCATCTTGTTTTTTATCACCAAGAACGGCTTTTATAAAATCCATAGCACCTTTGTATTTTTCATCTTTTAAATACTTTAGAAGCTTTGTAATATTAAGTGCCCTAGAACTAACATACTTTTCAACTGCGTCAACACGTGCGCCTGTAAGTTGTGCAACCTTTTTAATTTGAGGTTCAGGTCCTTCGCTTACAACTGATTCCTTGAATAGGTTCATACCAGCAGATTCAACCAATGATTCTACTTTCTCACCAACAGGTCTTCCTATTGTCATTGATACATAGAACCCAATTGCAGCAGCTATTTCTTTACCATCCCACTTTGCCCACTTAGCAATATCAACACCTTTGTCTTCCATCACATCATTCATGGTAGAATTCTTATAATGTTCCGATTTCTTAGCTTTAGGAAATAGAGAATCTACTTTTTTAGCTTCACTATGGAAGTTTGCGTCACCCAATGCTCCTTTTAATATAGTTGCAATTGTGTGGTGAAAGTCTGGGTCTGATGGTGAGATTCCTGATAAGTATCCATCTAAGAAAGCCTTTACCTTCTTGTTTAACTTAGGATTGTTCTCGTTCAGTCTACTCTCTGTTAGTAAGTCTGTTAATTTCATTCTTTGTTCTCCAGTTTATTTATGAAGTTTTCTCTAAACATTTGAAACTCATTATCTATCTTAGACTCTATCTCTTCCCATGAACCACCATCCCAATCTTCAAGTGAACCATCCTCATTTACGAATCTGGCTTTCATAGCTAGTTTTATAGTTTCCTTTTCAAGTTCAGCTTGTTTTAACCAAGCCTTACTATTTTCTAAAACTTTATTATTTTCGTATTCTTCGTACTTACCATCAATTCTCAATTGGTGTTCCATACTAATAACACATTCAAAACACATATCATGTATAACTTTCATCTTTAAGTCATTCCGAGATGGTGTTAAACACGTACAAGTTTCCTTACTACAATTTGAGAATGTCTGAACGTCAGTTCTTAACTCTGAAAGTTTACCAAGTTTAACTTTGTAACCTTTTTTTTGTTCCCAAGTGTTACCATCATCATCAAGCCATTGTTGGCCAACTTCTCTTTTGATGAAATCCTTACCTTCACCAAACGAAACTGTATTCTTAGTTTGTGTTCGATGATTCCCAGCAATCATTTCTTTGACTGCTTTGATATTATTTAACTTTGACATAACGTTTTTGTATAATTTTACTACTATAAGTATATTAGAAATACATTAAACCAAGTATCTGGTTTAAAGATGCAAATGTACCTGTTAGTTTCATCGTATGCCCTTTATATAAAAACACAAGACCTTCATTTGGTACAAGTTTATCTTTACCACCTACTGCGGCTAATCTTTCCAATTCCATTTTTAATTTATTAATCTTTTTAGAGTCTCCACTATTTTGTACATCCTTAATAGTTTTATCTAAACGTTTTTTCATATCACGGATAGCTTTATCTGGGTTTACAGTTAAAACAGAAGACATAAATGATAACACTTCAGAACCCACACCTAAGAATATATCTTCAAACTTACGAATGTTTTCTTTTGAAATTTTAGCATGGTCTTGTTTATCTATTTTCTTAGCCCATTCTAATGTTTTCTCGTCACTAAATACTTTTTTATCCAAACGTAATCCCTTGTCATAGAACGCCCATCTCTTAACCAATCCCATTTTTTGTTTATTGTCAAGAGTGGTTGGTGAGTTTTTGTCTACGAAGGATTCCCACCACTTTTGGTGATACTCAGCAACACCCGCACTATCCTTTAAACTAAATTCTTTTTGTATTTTAGATAGTTGACCAAAGAACTTTGATTTCATTTTAGATAACTCTTGGTTTTTTGGTAAGGTTACTACTGGAGGACCTTGTATTGTGTATTTAGATTGAACATCAGCATTTACTTGTTTAATCATACCTGCTAATATTCTACCATCGGATGTGTCTGCTCCGATAGCTACACCTGATTCATCATATTCCATTGTTCCGTGAAAGACTAATAGGGGTTGACCGTATGGTATTACGTTTACTGACTCCGGCCAGATGACTTCAATGTTCATAAATTTAGAACCATCCTTGAAGACTTTTTCTCTTTGTGCTTTTGAAAGTCCTTTGATTGCATTCTCCAAATCTTTCATAGCGAAATTATACGCATCGGTCAATCCACCTCTATTAGCAAACTTATCTGAAACACCTTTTATATCCAGTGCATTAAGCCCTCTATCTTTTAGATGAGATTTATTTCTTGCAGCAATTAAACCTCGGTCAGCTCTCCAAGAGATAGCTAGTGCTTGACCATCGGTCTTTTCTCTTGTAAATTCTAACTTACCATTTAATGCTTTGTCAATTATTATTTTTAAATCACTAAAAGTTAATCCTAAGTCAACATCAAATGGGTGATTCATGTGTCCGTATGCACCACCTTCATTTAATACATTTTCTGCTAGGGATTTATCTTTTGGTTTTGAGATGTATTTTTTAGCCATCTCTATAAATGATGGAGTTATGTGTTCTAGCACGTAACTTAATGCAGTAGTTAATTGTTCTTCTTCTATTGTATCATTATCCTGCTCTCCTATAGAAGGCCACTCTTCAGTTGGGAATCCATCTCCCATTAATGATTTAGCTAATATTGCTCTAGTTAAATGTACACCTTCATGAGCTAATTGTTCTATTACTGCTGTTTGAGCCCCTATTTTTTTAACGTTCCCTACTAATCTTGTACCATTAGTCCAGAAAAATATATCTTGGCCATCGTTCATAGTATTAACTAATCCGTAGATGTAAGCATCGTCTGGGGTCTCGTTATATTCTTGAGCATCTTTTAGAGTTAGTCCTGAGTATTTTTCAATGTTATCTCCTAACCCAAATAAACCTTGGCTGTTAGGGGACATGGCTAATGTAATATCTTCTGAAATCTTAGTTCCATCGAAAAGTTCGAATGATATGTTTATTTTCTTTACTTGTACTTCGACTTTAGCTTCATTCAATACACCTTCAGTATGGAGTTCTTTCTTTTTTAATTCTTTATCTTTTTGTTTTTCAGTACCAATATTTTGAGTAAGATTTTCAATATCTTTTGGTTCGGCAAACTTAACGAATTCCATACCTAAACGAAGAGCAACTTTCTTAATGTGTTTAGCCCACTTTCTATAACCAGGTCTACCAGTTACATCTTTTCCATATCGTTTGGATTGACCATCCATAGTGTCACCACTTGGAAAGAATGATACTGGATACCTACCAGGCCCATTAGGGTATGACGTATCAAATGACTCCATAGAATCATCATCCATTAGGTATGATACGATTTCCCACCCAAGTGCAGTTGTTACATCTTCTGCTTCTTTTTTGAAAGTTTTCATGTTACCATAAAAAGCACCAGGCCCATCATCCACAATCCCCTTACCACTTGTTGGTAGTGACGATGCTTCGGATAACATTTCTTTAATATCAAATGTTTGTAAGAATGATTCCATTACGGATTCTACTTTTATTAAACGACCTGATACTAAGTCAAAAATCTTTTGATTGAACTTAGGGTATGCTTTCTTAAAGAACTTAATACGATTCTTTTCATCTGAGTCTGACATACCCTTACGAACAGCAGTCCCACTTAATGGGTTTGATTGTGATGGGGCTACATAAACATAACCTCTATCCCTATACCCTTCAGTTGGTTCACCTTTGTATGGTTGGAAATACTTCCCACCTAAACGTGATTTATCCTTTTCACCAACTACTGTAATGAATGCTGTAGTGTCTTCGTCAAACTTACCAAGGATTTCTTTTGGACCATATGGGTTTTTTACTTGAACAATCTTATTTTTTGGAATACCAAACATAGTGCTCATAATATCAACCTTCTCCTTAAAACGGAATGGTGACTTTGGTAACTCTACTTTATCTGATGTACCAATGTATACGTTATCTTTCCCAAACTTTTTTACTAAGTGTGAGTATGTCGCATAATGGCCTGAGTGGAATGGGTGAAATCTTCCCACATAAGTTACCACTGTTTTTTTAATGTCTTCGGTAAGGATTGACTCCGTTACCCATTCGTTTATTAATTTTCCCATACTAATAAGTATCCTTATTTATTTTGTTTAGATTATGGTGTGGCTGGAGGTAAATTACTTACCGAAATTGCTTGGTTTGAAAAGTCTGCACCATATTCACGTGTTGCTACAATTGATATATTTTTTATTCTCGTAGATGTACCAGCTGGACCAGTCCCCGCCACATGGTTATTTATTAATCCTACTTGTATTCTACAAAATCTACCCTGTAGTGGTTCGGGTATGTCAACTATGTAAGCGCTAAATTCAGGAGAGTATACAAAACTTGACGTGAGTTGACTGTTGGATATGCTTTGAACGCCAGTCGAAAGAAGTGAGTTCGACTCAAATGAATCGTAATTATGTGAACCGGTCAACGCGCCAGCTATATAGAATCGGGCACCAGCTATGATTCGGCTATCGACCGTGTTAGCTGATATACCTTTTAAAGAATATGATATACCCAATTTAGTTTCATTTGGTAGTAATGTAATCGGATATTCAGATACTATGACATATGTGCTATTATCGTCTACATCCGCTCTAACATATTCAGTACCATCTGATACTATCTGTCTACCATTATTTCTAGCATCTATAATACCAGCCTGTGTGTCAAGTAACGTGTAGGTGGTTGTACCTATACGTTGTCTAATTAAAACATTAGAACCCGTTATATCACCATTTGATTTTAAAGCAAGTGGTGTACCAATGTCCGTTATAACTAATGATGAGCTAATAGCATTTGGTGTAATTACAAATCCACCTATAAGAGCTTCACTATCCTTTGGATTGAGGTGAAAGAATGATGAACTGATTTCTATGTTGGAATTTGAACCACTTATAAATTGAGTATTTGGGTTTCCTATAAAGAATGAATCCGTTCTAATATCAAGGTTACCACCCCCATTGGTTGTGTATCTAAAATATGAAGATGAGTTTGCAACAAGGTCTAATCCTACACCATCGTATGTATCTGAACCTACGTTTAAATTCCCACTACCACTAAATAAAAGGAAGCCACCAGGCCCACTTCCGTTTAATGCGTTTGTAAATCCATCGTATCCAACTGATTTAAGATAACCACTTGAATGCCCTGCCATCTCAATACCCTGGCCAATTGTATTACCTATATTAAATGAACCAGTTATTAAAGATTGGTCACCACCTATATAAACGTTACCACCATCGAAAACTATATTTTCAATTATAGTTGAAGTTGTAGAAGTTTCACCATTTTGACTTACGTACTCAATACGTAATGTCTTAGGGTCTTTTAACTGCTCCGTTGGTATTGGAACTTGATATGTAAATGATGATGTATTAGCTACAGCAGTTCTAGCCAAATATTGATATTCGGAATTAGGTATACCTGCTGATTTTATAGAAGTAGCTACCGCTTGGATTCTACCAACTATAGGAGTTACATTTTCTAATGTTATATTAGCTATAGCTATTTGGTTTTGTGATGATAAATCGGACCCAGTTGAAACATACCTAATTGTACTTGGTAATGTACCATCTGAATACTCGTATGTGTGTATTGAATCGGTACTACGTGTGTCAGATTTAGTGATGGGGGTCTCTAATTGTAATATCTTGTCGGACACCACACGGATAATACTTGAAGTAACATTGGTTGGTTGGGGCTGGTTCCCCTTTAGTCTTGGGAATAGTGTAGTTGATGTAAAATCCATCTCAAGACTACCATTTACCATTTCACCATTGAATGCTGCTACTGAAGATTCTACACTCACAGTGTCATTAAATGTAGATTTAATATACCGAATCGTTGGCGTAGTTACTACTTTTGTAAGTTTACCATCAGTCTGTGGCTTATCAGTAAATGTACTAATGCTTGAAGATACATTTACAATTGGTAACTCTTTTGGATTAAATATAATCTCAGATACAGCCTGCTTTGACTTTATCACAGCAGTTTTACGTGACCACCTCACCAACCCATTATTGGGTAGTGTACCTACAATGATTATTTCACATTCACCATCAGGTGTATTGTATCTCTTATCTTCAATATCATAAACCCAAACGGATATAACACGTGAGTTATCACTGTCTTTATATGAGGGTATTTCCCAATACACAGAATTACCATTAGCATCAATAACCTCAACATCAATTTTTGTATTGGGTTTTAATGAGTTTGGCTGTGGTTTAATTCTAAATGAATTCTTACCCTCTCCAAGGTATTTAGGAAAATCTGATATACCAAAGTACTCATTAGACGACTCGGAGGTATCCTCTATAGTAGGTCTAATATAGTATAGGTATTGTTTTGATTTTCTTTTAAGTTCTAATCCCATTAATGGACTCCATCGGTTTCTTATGAATATGATACTTTCGAGAACCCTCTAACTTTATTGATATCTATTATCTGGTCCACCATGTCTCGCGTCTTGTCAATATGCGATATTGTGATGATAAAGTCAAATTGTGTCTTTAGGTAATCAAATAATAAATATAAAGAATTAAAGTTATCCGTGTCTAATGAACCAAATCCTTCGTCAATTGCTATAAAATTTGGTCTTGGTAGATTGGATACGTTAATTAAAGCAGTTCTAATTGCTATAGATGAAATGAATTTCTCCATACCACTTGTTAGTTCTAATGGCCAAAATTCTTCAGTACCATATGCAATATATGAATTGATATTCTTACCATCGGTATTTAACATAATTTGGAAGTCAACGATTGGTGATAATATATTATTAATCTCCATTTCCAACTTGGGTAATACTTCTGAAATCAGATTATATGGTATACCATCACGTTTAACACATTTAAGATAATACTCATACCCATCAAACTTAATTTCCATAGCACGTAGGTTGTCTATAGAGTCGTTGACCATTTCAATAGTTTTTTCAGCTAATTTTATATCAGAGTTAACATTCATAATCTCCGTAGTGACCATATCAATGTCTTCTCTAAATTGGTCTCGTGTTTCTTTAAAAGACTTTATCTTTTCTTGTATTTTAACATTATGAATTACTGCGTGCTCTTGGTCTTTAGCTCTCTGAACTTTGTTTTTTAATGATTCCATCTCAAGAGTCATTTTGTCTACTAACAACAAACAACCATCATAGTCAGATTTGTATTGTGATAATTCTTGGTGTAGCTCTTTTGAATCTAATACCAAGTCTTGGTACTTATTTAGTTTGTCCGTGACGTTAGATTTGTCACGTTCCCCCATCACCTCAAGTCTATCGGATACTAACTTAGAGTAATTATTACCCATTCGTTTTAAATCATCTTCAAGAGTTTGTGCTTGTTTTGCAAATGGCGTATTCTTATTTTTAACACAATGACTACAGTTATCATCAAACGTTAGTGACCCGATACCATCTAAATGTTTTTTAGTATGAATCATTTCAGCTTCTAACTTGTCTAACTCAACACCTATATCATTAAACTTCTTATCTAAACGTGTATATTTTAGCTGAGTCTCGATTAATTCAGCTTCATTGAAGTTTGATAACTTAGTTGTAATATCTTTTATTTGGGTATTTACATTTTTTATTTGAGATATATTAGAATCACATGAAATCTTTTGTCGTCTAACGTGGTCTACTATATTAGTTAAGTCAGATTCTAATTCAGAAACATCACCCAAGTCCTCAACTGATTTAAGATTACCCACCTCAAACTCAATCTTAGTATTTGTGTTGTCACGCTTAGTCTCTAAGTTTATCTTCTTATCTTGTAGAGTAGTCAACGAACCTGTAATCGATGTGAGAGTATCTTGAGCACCAGCGAGTTGTGATGGTAGGTCTTGGTTCTTATAGTTCTTTAAAAGAGCTGATAATTCTTTAATCTCCTCACTAGCAATCTGATACAACCCTTCAAACACGTCCATATCAAGGAATTGTGCAAGAAGTTCCTTACGTTCCTTTTGTGATTTTTCAATGAAACCACTATTATTTGATTGAGTTGACATTGCAGTAAGTACAAAATCATCATACGTACCCACGTACTCTCTAATATTTTGATTCGTTTCCCTACGCTGTTCACCATTAAGCGATTCTAACTGACCATTTATGGTTCTATAGAAGTTAGTCTCAACTTTAACAGTTCCTCTCTTAGGAGACTTCTTAGCGGTTCTCTCAATGGTGTACTCGACACCATTCAATTCGAATGTGAATTTACAATCAAATGACATCTTTGAGTAGTTCATTACATCCTCAGCTTTTGAAGTTCTTGAACATTTATCAAAAATACAAAATGACAAGGCATCCCATAGAGTTGACTTACCACTAGCGTTTGGAGCAAAGATTCCATACGCTCCTTTCATCTGACTGAAGTCTATGACATTATTAGGACCATATGAGAACATATTTGAGAATTCAAAAACCTTTGGTATCCAAGTGGAGTTTGTAATAGTTCTATGGCTTCCGAGTTTTGCATTGATGTCTGTGTTAATTGCTTTAACAACTTCAAGCTGGGCTTCGGTGAGATGTTCGGTTTCATTCAGTAGGTCCTCAATTAATTTATTTTGGAACGCTGTGTCACGGACATTCTGAAGAACTATCTTCTCATGTTCACCAACACCCTTACGTGTGATAACTTTTTGTATAGTTAGTTCTTGAACATTACGACCCTTCTTTAGGTCAGCAATAATCTTGTTAAGGTCAGATGCTTTTGTATCTTTAACACGAACTCTCATTCGTGGCTTTTGTGGAATTGGTATACTCGATACAATCTCACCATCCTCAATATCTATGGTTACATAACCATAATCGTTTGTTATATTTACAAATTTACTTGTAGCTGTTTCAACATCCCATACCAATATCCCATGAGTGGGGTATTTAGCCTCTCCGTGATTTTGTACAATTAATGAGCCTGGGTATTTAATTGTATCAATACCCTGAACTGTGTTATTTGGTTTGTGAATATCACCTAACAATACCATATCGTACCCATCAAAGTTTCCTACGTTGATGTTTTTATTTTCTATTACAAACCCATGTTCAGTCTCAATTTTATCAACTGGCCCATGGAACATTGCAATCTTGACATCACCACTATAGTTAGCAGCAGGTAGGAAGCCGGGTGACTTATCCCATACAGATTGATGTACAAATGTAATCCCACCAATGTCCCAAGCACCACTTTCTTTTAGATAGATAAGTCGTGGTAACTTCAATGCGTTTACAATTGGAGTAAGCGCATCTAACCTCGATGAATTATTTAGATTTGCATCATGATTACCTGGAATTACAATTGTTGGTAATAAGTCTGATAATCTTGTAAAGAATTCTTGTGTTAGGTCAACCACCTCAGGTGACATATCAGTTTTTGCATGGACAATATCCCCAGCAATTACAATGATGTCACTTTCCTCCATTGTAGTAAGAATGTACCCATAAAGATTAGAAAATACCTCACGATACTCCTTATGTCTTTTTAGGTTTCTAATATGTACATCGGCAATGTGGTATATTTTATTTACCTTCTTAACACCAATGTTAATCTTTTTTAGTTTTTTCATACTTTGAATAGTTGATACTCCATCAATTTTCGTAAGTCAAGTGGTGGTGTATCGTATATCTTTTTATTTATTCTATCGTATCCCATTTCCGAGGCATCCTCGTCACCCATATCTACTAAATGGGTTTCAATTCCATACGACATAAACTTCTTCGCAAGTCCGATTGCATTCTTTATAGCATCGGAGTCTAATACAATATACAACTTTTTTACGGAATTGCCAATTATTTTCTTTTCTAATTCAGATTGGATAGCTTTACCAAATAGCGGTATTGCGTTTCTTCGTACTGATATTGCGTCAAATGCTCCTTCACATAACACTAATGGTGTATCCCAATTTATAAGTAAATCAAACCCAACTATATCCTTAGATACCTTTGGATTCTTATGTTTATATTCAGTTTGATAGAATGACCTACCTACGAAAAAGTTGAGTTTACCACTATCATCATAGGATGGGATGATGATTTTATCTCTATACTCACCCTCCTCACAATAACCAATGTTGTATTTAACAATGTCTTCAGGACGTAACCCACGGCTTATTAAATAATTGAGTGCGTGTTTGTATTTAAATGAATCTGATTTTTTGTATAGAGGTTTAAACTCACGTGGGAGTTCTACTCGTTCAGTTACTATTGTGTTCGTTTGGTCTTCGGAATACCGATTAACTCTACTAAAAATTGCATTGTATTCATCCCATGTGGATTTAGATACACGTAGTTTTCTGAATAGAGTTTTGATACTTCTACCCTTTTCATCAGAAATCCAACAATGCCATGGGTTGTTTCCTTTAGAATTAATTTGTATATTAATCTCTAACTTTGGTTTGTAATGGTCAACAAATGGTGAATAAAATGCGTAGTTATCCCCACTTGTTTTCTTATAACTTCCCAATACGGACTCTAATAATTCAAGTAGTCTTTCTTCCATGACTACTAATATACAACATTATTTTGAATAATCAAAGATATTTAACGAAGGTTTTTCATCAAGCCAATCTTGAGGTATTTCTTTCTTAGCCCATTTGAACCCATTCTTCTCACACCATTGTGCGTATGTAGTTTTAGAACCTTTGTAAATTTTACCATTTGGGGATTGTAATACGAATCGTAAATCCATATTAGGATTTTGCTCTTTAATCAATAAATGTTTCTTTCTATCGTCTGGAAGAAACCAACCCTTGGACTCTATGAATATACCATTAGGTAATCTAAAGTCGGGCTTGTAAGTATGATTAGTTGCTGGTATTGTGTATGATACATCATATTGTTCATACTCACCATCGATGCCTTTAGATTTAAGTTGTTCATCTATTTGAGTTTCTAAGCCACTCTTGTGACCTTTTTGCTTTTGGATGTGACTCCAATTACTTTTTGCCATAACTTATATTGTTTTAATCTAAATCAAATCTAACATTAATTGTAACATCAACATCTTGTCGTTTTTTTAATGGAGCGCCTAATTTAGCTAATGCTAAAAGTTCACCATTATCATTATACAATCCCACTTGGGTAATGTATGGTCTAAAATCAGAACCAGTTACCATTGGTATTAGTCTACTATCTGTATCAGTACCATCAATTGTTAATGATGCGTTAGATGATACGTTGTATTCATTCTTTTTAATTTCACAAAGAGTAGATACTTCCTCTATAGTTTTTGTAGCGCGGTAATTAAGTTCGTAATTACGGTTTCTATAATCCCAATTGCCAGTACCTAAAAACAAGTTTTGATATCTATATCTTGGGTCTGACGTAATAACCATACCTTGTTTATAAAACACATACCCAACTTCCTCACGTTGTAAAGCAGAACCACTTGGGGAATTATCTGCTAATGATGTGATTTGTGAATCGTTAAATGCACTTCTACTTATTCTAAATTGTGACATTGACCCACTAAAGTTTCCAGTTGTATCAGTAATATCACGACTACCAATTAAAATATCGTTATTGTTTGTAACAGTGCCTGAGAATGAATATGAAGATGTAATATCTTTAACCCCATCAACGTGAAGTGATAAGTCGTTTCCAGATTTGTTAAAAACATAATGGTGAGATGTACCATCGTTATACGCAGCGGATGATGAAATGTTTAATGTTTTAGAACCATCAGATGCTCTTACAAAGATGTGGCCTGGGCTTGTGGGGTGTAGTTCTGTATAAAATGAGATATCAAATGGATACTGACCACTTACATTCGAACGAACGTGTTCTAACCCATCATCTCCTATGTACGTTTCAACATTTCGTTTCTGAACTAAACTTTGAATTTGTCTACCAGCTAATGATTGTGATGGTGGTATATTTGCCCAAAATGAAACAGCCCAATCGTCATTTTTGTTTAATACATTAAAGTGATTTTTATGTTTGATTTGAATACTACGTGTATGTTCAAACAAATAAGAATTACCGATACCCAATGCTGGGTTTGTTGATATTGATGAGTTTGAAGATAATACCCCAGTTCCTGGCGGCGTAGGTGCTAATGAAACGGCAGCAGTACCACTTAGTGCTAAATTTAAAGTAAGGTTTTGCAAAACCGCAAACTGATGGATACCATCGATTTTAATTAACCCATTAACCAATGTAGCACTTAATGTGGTTGTAGCGCCATCAACGTAAAATTGAGACGGGCCAGTTGATGATGCTGGTGTAACTGGAGTTCCACCATTTACAGTGTATGTTATTCCACTTATATCGTTTATTACATAGTCGTCATTCGGGTGTATATAAAATGTAAGAAACACTGTTGCACCAACCTGAGTACTTGTTATCGACTTTGTAACCATTGGACCACCGAATTGACTAGTGGTAGACCTTACTATGGTATTGGCTAGAAGATTGTTTGCTTCTGAAATATTTATTTTAAATGTAGCCATTAGATAACCCTATTTACAAAATTAGACTTATCTGATG
>TARA_R110002167_G_scaffold7148_4_pt1 | contig 12566 bp, 27 predicted proteins | sample TARA_R110002167 | Tara Oceans TARA_R110002167 (sample SAMEA4398238) | marine metagenome | biome: Polar Biome; feature: [MES] marine water layer (ENVO:01000295) within the mesopelagic zone...; material: water (ENVO:00002006), including particulate matter (ENVO:01000060) such as...... | reverse complement strand
CAGAATGGGAGGAAGAATAAATGGAACATTTTACATACGACCCTCGTATCCATGCAGGTATAGTTGAGAAAGATGGGTTGCTAGTACCACTCGGAGACATACAGACAGTCAAGTTACCCGATGAACTCGGAGGTATACACGTTCCCGTATCACATATAGATACACAAAGCAACGGATGCAATGTCATCTATCTACATCACGATTCACCTAATGCAGTCATAAATATAGGTCAACAGTTGTGTTGGGTGCAGATACCAATGGAGGAAGATGAATGAGACATTGGAATAAAATATGTAAAGAACTAAAAGCAGATGTGGCCTACGTTATAGCAGAGATGGAGGATGAATAATGAATATATTTGTATTAGATGAGAACCCAGTGAAGGCTGCGTTTTTGGTGGATGACATTAGATTGCCTAAAATGTGTTTGGAGACATGTCAAATGTTAGCAACCGCATTGCATAAATTAGGTGTACCCGACAGACACTTACCTCATACACTCAAAGGCACTCCATACAGACCTACACATATGAATCACCCATGCACAATTTGGGCAGGGCAATCAAGGCAGAACTTTGAATGGTTAGTTCGACATGGAATAGCATTATGCAGAGAGTTTACGAGAAGGTTTGGTAAGATGCATGCATGTCATACACAAATCACTCTATGTCAACATACTATGGATGTGTTAGATATGACCGGAAGAAAAGGAGTTACCAACCACCAAACTCCCTTTGCTCTATGTATGCCCGATGAGTATAGACCTGCTTACATCCATGTAGCAAGTAGTCCGTTTGATGTTCTTACGGATGAGGGCGGCAATAAAATCACTCATGCCACAGGAGACTTAGCAGTTGCAGCATATAGAGAATATTACCAATCGAAACAATTGACCAGCAAAGTAGAATACAAAAGAACGGAAAAACCAGAATGGTTTAAGATAATAGCAACAAAGGAGGAATAAGAAAAATGTTTAATATAAATTATGACGCAATATTGAAAAAACTGAACTTGAGAAAGGATAAACCTAGGGATGAAGATTTAGCAACGGTACGAGTAGTATCACACGGTAAATACAACCCAGACTTAGAGTCACAAAGGTTACACGAAGTAGTAACAACCCAAGAGTATCGGTCAAAAGGCGGTCCAAGAGTTGAACGAACCAAATACAAAATTATCATAGGTAGTGACAAATGGTTCTCGCTTCCAACCAGCACAGCAGATGAACTATCAACTAGGTTCAAGCACCTTAGCAACGGACATGGCAGACCCATACTAGCACATACTATCACTTGTCCTATAGAGGGATGTGGTGCAGCCATAGGCGAGAGGTGTGTAGACCTTGGTGTGCATTACTTGAGATACTTCGCATTCCTAGATAAAGCAAACAGAGAGCCGGATTGGTACAATGATTTACTTTCTGGTCTGTATATGAGACGAAGGAGTGATGGTCAATGGTAGATACACCACATGGAGAAATGGATTACAACCAAGGAAGGAGGTATTGGGTATGAATAAGATACGAAAACACTTAGCAACCTTTGAAAAAGGTGAAATTCAGGATATACAAAAGAATAGATTTCAAATGATGGCTGATATTCTACAAGATTTACCCGAAGCAATACATCCTACCAACGGCATCTACAATATGGGCAACCACGATGACGAATTTACACATGTAGGCCAAGGGTTGCTAGATTCATATACACCAAGGGAACTTCTCAACCTACAAAAATTAATTGAGCAAATAGAGTTAGCAATTATCAAGCGTGATAATGTATATCCTCAAGTCTTTGTGATGACATATATGATGAATGTATTTGAATCGTATATCATGAATAAATACCATATTGGTACAAAAGCAAGTGAGAAGGCTTGGCCTACGGCAGAAGAGTTCAACATGACTAGATTAAGCATGATGAAACCTTGGAATAACCCTAGTCCCGAAGAGATGACAGCGACCATACTTGAGGCATGTAGGATTGAAGCACAACGTACATTACAGACATTTGCTCACTACGGGATACCCGGATTCATAATGGATGGGAGAGGGTTCATAGGTGTAGACAGTAGCACCATACCAGAGGAAGCGAATATGTTCCTAGAGTTTTTAGATAAAAATGTGAACGAAATGGGAGCAGAGAAAAGAACTATGATTTCCGATGGTAGAACTAACGAAGAACAAATAGCCGATAATATAACAGAGGTCATTGCTAACGGTGGATTAGAAACACCAGAGCCTTGGAAGGACTTAACAGTGGATGATGATATTGATATTGATTCAGATGAAAACGATGATGAGGTGGTACTGTGGTAACATCATTGAGTCCTCCATCGTTGGTATTAGATATAGAATTAATTCCTAGCAACTCATGGGGTAACAACCTACGCTCACTCTTACGAGGATGCACTTGGGATAGATTGCGTAAGCACACTTACCAACTTGCTAACTCAAAATGTGAGGTCTGTCTTTCAGATGGATTACAACAAGGAAGAAAACATGCTGTAGAATGTCACGAAATATGGGAATATGATGACATAAATAGGATACAGTTGCTAAAAGGACTTGTTGCCTTATGCCCTATATGTCACCAATGCAAACATCTGGGTAGGACACTAGGTACAGGAGCAGGTGCAAGAGCAGTGCAACACTTAGCAACCGTGAACAACATGACCTTAGATGAAACCGAGAGTTACATCAATCTTGCATTCTACATTCATAACCTACGTTCACATGGAGATGCTTGGGTACTCGACCTAAATTGGTTGTTAAATCACGATGCTCTTACAGAGCAAGATGTGAGAGACTTGCCTTACAATATAGAAGGGGTTTATTTAGTAGACCCGTCACCGACTAATCAACAGGAGCGATAAAAATGAAATTGAACGAGAGAAAAATAGTTAGAGATATGCTAGTAGGTGGGATAGATACCGAGAGTGGCCTCACTTACCTACGGATAGATGACATAAGTGCATTAACCGTAGATGTAGCAACCGAGAGCATCTACATCCATATGAGCAACGGTACAATATTTACCTACAAGGGAGCAATAGCAGATATACAAAAATTGGGAATACCAATACATCACATGATGGATACAATAGTCGAAGATATTGACAACGAGGAGGAAAACTAAAATGAATATAGAAGAAAGAATAGAATTGCTAGAAGAAAAGATGACCTTAGTGGTAAAGGCACTAAGTACGATACAGACTATGATGGATAGTATCGTAAACATACAAGGAGAATTGATAAAATGAAAATTGAAGATAAAATAGAATTGCTAGAAAACCAGATGACCTTAGTCATACAATCGTTAGAAACGATACAGGAAATGATGGATGGTATAATTACTATCATTGCAGGTGATTCAGATGAGTAAGATATTCTGCGGAATAGCAGATGCTCATGGGCTTGAATCATTCCAGCAATGTAGTGAGATAGGTGCTGCACCTAATACGCTAGGTATGAGAGCAGCATATAACAGACAAAGACATGCTATGTTATATTGGGTCGAATTACATCACGAATGGCAAGTAACGAAAATGCAAGAAGCAATCAAGCAAGCACAAGAAGATGGTAATTGGCATATTCCTTTGTTGCTATTAAAAGACGAAGACTTCTGTGGAGAAATAGCAATGGAAGATGAAATGAAAGAGAGTTGGAAGTTGATACCTAATGATTCACTCGACCCGTATTGGAGTATGGATTAAATGCCATCCGGTGTAGACGAAGCATGGGCTAAGGTTCTGGCAATCAGACATATAGACGATGCAATTACACAACTGAAAACCGTTGATAAAAACGCAACAAAGACCTTAGTAAGATTAAGAACTAAACTCGCTGGTAGTGTTGAATAATGAAGTATTCTAAATACCACATAAAACCTACAACCACTGTACGAGGCCGTGAATACATAATATACAATGGTAAAAAGAAAATGCCGTTGACAACTTTAGCAACCTTAAAGCGTTTATTAGGAAACATAGATGACTGTTTACTTGGTTATGAATTATTGAATACGATTGGTATGTGGGTAATAGGGGCCGCTTGGATTGCTGAATCCCAAGACGAAATAACTTCTAAGACGCTTGGAAGCGTAATGGAAGACCCGAACCTATCATGTGCAATGCTGGTCTGGCAAGCGTTGTCAGAACATGAAATTGACTGTTATATCGGCTACCTAGAATCTGAATCATTTACTCTAAAGTTGTTTGATTTGGAATGGGTTTCTTTAGATGGGAGTAATTAAAATGAATAGATTTTGGACTTGGTTGCTAAAAAAAATAGGGATGTTGATTTGAGATGAAACAAACAATAATTATAGATTTGAGTGGACTAGATGGGTTAGACCGATTTATGAAAATGATGACGGCTATCAATCTCAACCCCAAAGTTATATCGCCAATTCACCCATGCTCGATGAACGTAAACTCGGATGGCTACCTAATCAGTAGGTGTTCAGTGGTATTAGGATGCAAGATGGCAATACCATTTAGCAACATATGGTTGGAATATGTATACACAATATTCACAGGGCCTCATACTGATGTTTTGACTAGAGTAGATGTAGAAGAAGTTGAGCGTTGTCTTGGAAAACATGCGTTGGACCTATCTGATATGGAGGATTTAATATGAATGTAATGGATTTAGTAAATTGGATACTCACTAATCCTAATCCCTCCAATCCTGATTGGTTGGACCAACCTCTTACAGTCGCCTTCTTACATAAGGGTGAAATCGTAACGTCTGATATTGTTAGTGTTTGCTTTAACGGTAATAGTATTCAATTAAACGAAGAAGACTTTTACAATCAGATTCTCGGCGATAATAAATGATACCTCCCCTGCATATAGATTCTGGCAACGGGCCAATATGTGGTTATGTCTGGCCGATTAAACATGATAAGTTCGGAGAAGAGACAACGGGTTTTCCTAAGAAGTATATGGATGACAAAAATACTTCACTAAGACCTCGTTGCCAACTTTGTATCAAGGTTTATATGGAGAGGTACTCTACATTTTATCGGTGGTAGGTAGTTCTAGGGTTTTCTTCCTTTTGTTGCCTCCTTAATTTATGTTGCTCAAAGTTCTATCTACCCCCACACAATCGTTAAAGTATGACACAACATATCGTTAGGTTATGCGTCACCCGTTGCTATTCAGTGGTAACTACCTTCTCACAACCCCCGAATTACTAGAAGTAGTGGATTTCAAAGCATGGAGAAAGGTTGCTAACCCAACAGAAGTTAGAAAGAGGCGGAGATTTTCACCGTATTTGACTCTTAGGACGGGGGATGTGTTGCTAAAATTAGTAGGATACACAGCAGTTTGGGAGTTTTTGGATGCGATTCAGCCCCAGTTACCTAGAATACCAATAAACTCTGTAATGAAGGGTTACGATTTCTATGACGAAGAAACATTGTCATTCTTAGAAGAGGTTTCTTGGTTTATAATCGAAAGTCCAATGCCATTTATTGCATTTAAGATAGATGAGAATGGGTTAGCAAGAGCAATTAAGAAACCATTACAAAATGTACCTATAAATAGCAAGGAATACACAGGGGTTGCTGAATTAACTATGTATGATGGAGGCAAATATTACTCTTGCTTGCTAGAAACAGTAAAAACTAGATATAATAAGAAGCAATACTTCTGCTATCTTTTAGGATATGGAATAAGACCTTTACAGGGCGTTATTTTCTCATCAATAGATGAGGCCCAAAGATACTCTATTGCTATTAGTGAAGAATTAGATACTACTGATATAGAGAATTATAAGTTGAACATTAGACATGGTATGTTCGATGAAGAGATAGATAAATTAGAGAATGAGTTATTCTTTCAGTTAATTTCAGAACTACAAAACCATAATTCAGCCTCGCAGTAATCTCTTTCTTCCATTCTTTTTATTCTCTATAGGGTATTTAGGGAAATTATCTAAGGTTATTATCTAGATATATCCCTTGAAGTATAAAAAGAATAAAAAAAAGGCATGACTGGTAGAAAGTAATTCATCCTAATTGGTACTAAAACAATAAAAAGAATAACGAGGTTTATACGGAGAATGGTACGAGGGTTGGATATGTCGAGGCGTAGCAATAAATCAAGGTTGATTGAATACATGTACGAAACACTGGAAGATAAGGGGCCACTCAAGGTCTGGGAACTACAGGGGATAGCCTTTGAGACTATGACTAAGGGTACAAATGCTACCTTACCAATCAGAGCCATCAGAGTATCAAAGAATGAGATGTCTAACGTGTTAAGACGATGCTCACTCTTCGCGTATGACACCAGTACAGAGGAATGGTATACTCTCCCTATAACAGAAGTTGCTAAAAATATGGCTGGTAAAAGACACTTACAACAAAGTATGGATATGTTACCCTCTGCCTTAAGAATCGAAATACAGAGGTTGAACTCATGAGAATTAGTGCTAACGATGTAGATGTATATTGGCTAGATGAAGAATGTGATGTTGATATAGACACTCTCGTCATATACTGCGGGCAAGAACCATGTCCTCTACCAACGATATTACTAGATAATACAGAGGAAGAGGCACAACACATAGCAACCATATTATCTAAACTAGGTAGAGTACACCCATTTATGGATAAGGACACGCCGATTGGTACTAAATTATACAGGGTTGGTAATAATCTATTGTTAAAACTCGCAGACTTCCATCCTGTTACTAGTGGCAACCATTGGTTGTTTGGTTATCCTATAGTTAGAGAGAGTTTGTTAGCAACCACTGAAAGATTCAATATATCAGATATTGTTGTGTTGACATCTAGTTTGTATAGTCATAAAGAAACAAACGTACTAAAAAGTGATGCTCAATTCTCCTCTAAACGATTTTCAGAATTAGATGAAGAAATATTACCAATGTTTGCTTGGGTATGCGGGATGTTGTCAGAATCAGTAAATAAGATAGATGCTAACTTTATATTTTTCAACTCTACACCTAGGAAAGTGATGAGTCAAGAAATGTTTGCCGATGGTATTGGTCTTATGCAGTTTATTATGCCTATTAACCTTAAAGAAGCACAAGAGTCATATAACGAATACGAATCGGAGTTGAATGATAGGAAGACGGGTAAGGATTTATTTACTACCCCAGATGTTTCCGAAAACGGAGGAATGTACTCATGAATGAAGAAGTAGATGTATTCAATGAACTACAATCGTTTTGTGATTCTAACCACTATGTAGCAGTAGATGACAAACTACCTATTTTTATTTGTAGCATCGGGGCACATATATTCAATGCTATCAACAAATGTTCCCGTTGTGATTTCACAATAGAGAATCCGGTTGATGGTTATTTTTCAATTCCTAATTGTCCTCTGCGACATGACAATCCCCCAATCTACACACCTATGTCTAGGTTGGCAGACACTAGAGTACATATCCTAATGAGAGGTATGAAAGGTTCAGGTAAGAATGTGTTGATTGACTTATTTCTAGCAGAAGGTACGGGTTTAATATGGAATCCTGATGGCTTTGAAGGTATAGGATTTAGGACTATGATAGGTGCTAATTCTATAACAGAAGCCGGTTTGTTTGGTAGTGTGACAGAAGAAGGTCATGTTGCAGGTAGACCCGTTGCTAGAGAAATGTGCGGTGGATTCTTAGGATTTGAGGAGTTTTCATCCCTCACTGATGCAACTAAGAAAGACCATTCAATGGATATGAAAAACCAATTGCTAACTAGCCTAGATAGTGGTCGAGTTAACAAAGGGATGAGACATGGTTGGGTTCGCTACAATACACGTTATACATGTTGGGCGGGTACACAACCGGCTAGGTTTGAGTTGGAATCAGGTCTTGATAGGAGGTTCTTCATAATAGAAATTAATATGACTCCGGCAATTGAATTACAATATAAGATTGCTCAAAATAAACAGGCTAGAATGACCCCAGCAGAAAGAGCCTCTTTAGCAAATGACGCATTAAAGATGAGAGGTTGGTTTCATAGTAGAATGGAAAATGCTATTCTTAATCCCCCAAGTAATGTAATGTTCTCACCTACGTTTGAAGACTGGGTATTGAAAGATACCGTTAGGTCATTTGAGGCAGACTTGTTTAGAAGATTAGCAATTGGTTACGCAATGATGCAACCAACATATAGAGGAGGAGAAACTCTAGTAGTAGATATTGATGAAAGACTATCCCTAATATTAAGTCAATCTTTAGCAATGAGAAGAACTGTGATGGATGCGGATTCAGCCTTGATAAAATCAATGTTCTGGAATCAAGAAATACCTAAGTCAAGTTTGTTGAAGGAAATATCTAGGATAATTACCAACGGTGATTACCAATCTGCTAAGAGATGGGTGGAAGAAAATCTGGTAGGTGAATCATGGTACGAAGAAACTACACCTAAGACTGTTGGTAAAAGAGGTAGGCGTGGGGTTGCTTGTAGGATAGGAGAAGCAAGTAAGCAACAAGAGTTTGCTTCGTGGGGTAATGGAGATGAGTAAGCGAACTAGATTTCTAAATGCCTGTGAGACATATCTTGTTACTCACAAAGGAGCAACGGCAACCGATTTAATAGGAAGAGTAAAGAGTAGTTTTGGTCGAAGGTATAGAGAAATACCAACACCTATCGAATTAGGGCAGTTGCTAAGAATAGATAAACGGTTTATCGTTATAGAAAAAACCCCAACATCTACCAACGTATGGGGGTTAAAGGATGAAGAATGAAAACCCACATCAATTGAATGGTCGTATCAACCGTAGAGTTAGAGGACAGAACAATGATTCTATGAAGGCAGCGGCTAGGTATCTAGTCTTCAAGAAGCCTACGGCCACTGCTGCTGAATGTTATGAGAATATGACCTTCAAAAGCGGAAGGTTGTATAGAATCAGTACACGTTCAATATCCTTAAGAAAACTAGAGGCTAGGATGCTAAGACACCCCGTCTTTACTTTAGAATCAACTCATCCGAATACATATTCGTGTACGTTAAAAGCATACCAAGAGTATTATGACGATGACCCGTCTTATGATTGGACTGATAATAAATCAACAAATAGGAGAGTTAGAAATGAGAAGTGAAAGAAATAGAAGAAAAATGGAAGGAAGAGTAATGGAATGTGCTGCTAGGTATTTGGTAAATAATCCCCATGTATCTGCTGCGTTAGTGTTAGATGGAATGACATTTAGCAACGGTAAGTTGGTAAGGGCTGGTAGAAGTTGCCCGTTGGTACTACAACTACACTCTATGTTGAAAACACACCCTGCTATCAAAACAACGAGCAAACCAAGAAAGGGTGGGTGGACTTTTGCCTGTAATGTAGAAGACTATGAAAAGTATTGGGGGGCGATTTAATGGATGAAGAACCCGATGATATGATTGATTGTATGAGTGAGGGTTGCTATAATTTGATATTAGCAGTGGCCGGTGAAGAAGATGATTACCTATGTGATAAATGTTTAATGAAGAAATACTTAGGTGAATTTGAATGAAATCTAAATGGTTGATAGAGCAGAGATTAGCATATGAAACGGATTCTGTCGTTTCTACTGCCTTGAAGTGGGTGTTAGAAAGCCCCGAATGTCCTCTATGTAACCACTCCCAGAGAAAGGATATTGAATACATGGTTGCTAACGGTACCCAATCCCCTTCGTTTATAGAAGAAAAGAACGGGTGGACCGTTGGTATTATTACAGAACATATGGGCGACCATATAGAATACGACCCTTTAGAAGCAAAACGAATAGAAACCCTAAGAGATGACACTATAACAACTTTGGATATGGCAGAGAATATATTCTCTAGAATCCACCAATGGTTAGATGAATGGGAAGAACAGAAGAATGTAGATGGTATTTCCAGAGAATGGATTGGTGAAGCAACGAAGTTGGTTGCTGCTGCTAATACCAATCTCAAGTTGATTGGTACTTTGAAGAAAGAGATTGGGGTAGATTCCCAGTTGCTAATGGCCCAACAACAAGTTAACGGTGTGATGGGGATATTGGTAGATGTCTTGCGTAATGAACCGGTGTTGCTAAATCAAATGGAATTAAGATTAGGTGCGTTAAAGGCACCCACCTTAGAAGTTGAATTTGAGGTATTGGAATGATGTGTAAGATTTGCGGTAAAGATTTGTCACTTAATGACAGCCTCTTGAAATGTAGTGATTGTGATGTCTGATAGGGCCGGAGAGAGAATAAAGTGGAGGCCCCACTTCAACCAACTAATCGCTAGACCGATACCAATATCGGAGTTCCCTAAGATAATAGATAGGATGTGGAATGATGGTTTGATTTGTCTTTTGACTACCGAAGGACACCAATGGTATTCTGGTAGATATAGAGTATCAGCAGCAGCGGTGAGAGAAATATGGGGTCTATCTGTATCGCAATGGAGTAGATTCATGGGATGGGTTTATAGTAGCGACCCCTTCTCATTGTATGATGGCAAAGATATATCGGAAGAGAGCAGTTAGGCAAGCAGTAAAGGAGTGGGCTAGGAGTGAGTGGTTTACCGCAGGTGAACTATTAGACCTAGCAGTAACTATGAATAAACAACCCAGAGGTGGATTGACAGTGTTTTCAGTATCTAGAATATTGACAGGTTTAGAAGCACAAGGTATGTTAGATTCACAGTGGAAATTAGGAAAGAAACAATACAGGAGAATAGAGGAATGGGAGTAGTCATAATTACCAACGACCCCGATAAATATACAAAGGGTGAGACAGTATACATGCAAGATACTCTTTCTTACGAACCCAAAGGTGAAGGAATAACCTATGTGTTAAACGGTTCTATTAGCAAGACTTACGCGGGTATACTAGCACCCTATGTAGATTACCGGTTGGTAGTAACACCAAAAAGAAAACCCACGTTCACATCAACAGAAAACATACTAATTGATTGGGTTGATAATAAGACAGATATGTCTCGGATAATTTCAGGGATACATAGATTCCCGCAGAGAGATATGGTGTTTGAGAGATTGAAACAAATACCAATGCCTTATCTTTTGGCTGCTACCAGTAACATATTGGATTATCGTTTATGGCAATTGGTTGCTAAAAGTAACATGGTATTACCAGATGTATATACTACTGCCCTTCTAGCATACGGAGTTAAGGTGAACCCAGAGGTTAGCAATCATAAATCGAAAAAGACAGAAGTATGTTCGATTCCTATGTTTAGGGAACGAGACAAATATATTAATTTTATAATTAGAAATGATGAAGTGGTTGCTAACGAGTTGAGAACTGTAGCACCAGAACATTTACCTTCGGGTGTCAAAAAAAGAATACAAGCAGTGGAAGGTGATGGCTTATAGCACCAGTAAATGATGCTAATTGTTGGTTGCTATTTTGGTTATTCGCTATTCAATTCATATTAATCCCTGTATTTGCTAGGTTTATCGGTAATACTTGGCGAGCATATGTTGGTGCCATGAAAACTTCCACACCAAATGCAGTGGAGTTAGCCTATGCTGCATGGTTAACCGAGGAATGAGTAAAAGAACCCATAATATACTGTTCCCTAACTGCTATTTATGTATGAGTGCTAACAATAGACGGCTTCGCCGTTTGGTGGTAGATATATTGTTCGATAAGGGTGCGTTGACAAGGACTCAAATAGCAGAAGAATTAGCAAGAGTACGCTCTCTAAGAGAAGTACCTAGTGATAATAGTCTATCAAGTGTGCTTGCTAAAAACGTACAGTTAGAATCAGTAGGGTTTGCTAAAGTAGAGAAATTAAATGGCAACAAAACCAAACATATGATATTTGATATTAAGAGAGAACTGATAACAACCAGAGAAGAGATAGAACAAACTAGGCCAATGTCTTGTATGACAGCCAGTGAAAGAAGGTTGGCTATTAGATGCCCCCAATGTGGGAAGCATAGAATCCTACCAGAAGGTAGTGATATATGTATTCACTGTATTAAGGGTTTATAGGGACAGGAAGACCGTCTGGGAATTATGAAGCCCACTCTAGTAGGAATAACAGGAAGAATGCGTACAGGTAAAACCACTCTGGCTAATGCTTTGGCCGATATTCACAATGGTAAGGTTGTATCTTTTGCTACCTATGTAAGACGCGAAGTAGCGGAAGGCTTTTTCCCTATTCGAGTGTCAAGTGCTATTGATGATGAGTTTAACCCTGCCATGAAGTCATGGTTGGAATTAGAAACTGCTAACAAGAGTAGCATACGACCTATTCTACAAGCATGGGGTCATGGTAAGAGGACTTTAATATCTACCGATTATTGGGTAGATGCTATGGATAGGGATTTGAAAAACTCGGATGAAGATATAATATTCATTGATGATGTTAGGTATCCTAACGAAATAGATTACATAGTTAGCAACGGTGGATTTATTGTGCGTTTAGAGTGTGATACTGATATACTTCTAGAAAGAGGGGCTTCGCGTCTTGCTCTCACACATGCTAGTGAAAATGCGATAGACAGAGAAAACCTCACCTTACAGGAAAGTTTGACACCATATAAGACTACTGCGTTTGATAGTGGTTTGGCTTCGGCTGAATCATTACAGACTTGGGTATCAAGATGGTTGCTAACTAT
>TARA_R110002167_G_scaffold53009_1_pt1 | contig 12579 bp, 15 predicted proteins | sample TARA_R110002167 | Tara Oceans TARA_R110002167 (sample SAMEA4398238) | marine metagenome | biome: Polar Biome; feature: [MES] marine water layer (ENVO:01000295) within the mesopelagic zone...; material: water (ENVO:00002006), including particulate matter (ENVO:01000060) such as...... | reverse complement strand
CAACAAAATATGTCTGCACAATTAGCAAATCAAAATGCTGGGTTGTCAGGATCAGCGCAACGGCTTGGTGCTGCAGGTCAACTTGGTCAACTTGCCAATGTTGGGTTTGGCATGGGCCAGACTGTAAGTCAAAATTTAGCGCAGCAAGGCATGATGCAGCAGGCTATGCAACAGCAGCTTATTGATGCAGCTAAAGGGCAGTTCCAAGGCTACCAGCAGGCTCCTTATCAGTCCATTGGATTGCTATCTCAAGCTCTGGGCGCGTCACCAATTCCACAGTCTCAAACTACTAGTAAAACGCCAGGATTATTTGACTACTTAACGCTTGGCGCTTCAATGTCTGATGCGAGGCTGAAAGAGAATGTGACCTCTATAGGCACCCTGCCAAACGGCCTTGGATTATATTCTTGGGATTGGACAAATGAAGCCAAAGAGAAAGGTTTAAGCAATCATATGACTGCTGGCGTAATAGCTCAAGAAGTGCAAGCGGTTATGCCGGATCTGGTTGAGCTTCAGCCTTCAGGATACCTTGCTGTTCATTACGGTAAGCTAATACAGGATATGCATTATGTATAACCAATACGATCCCAACAAGGATCTTGAAGAGAAGATGAGGCAGATGCTTGCCTCTCAAAATGTTCTTAGCCCTGAACAAATGTCTAGTCCGCTAACGGGAGGCATTGACAATATTGGCGCCACCATGACTCAAGACCCCCGTATATCTCAAATGGGCGCAGATGGCGGCATTGATAATACTCAGGCCGTTATGAATGAGATTGCTACCGGTCCTATAGTCCCTGAAGTGGCTGCTGGGGCAGATAACTCTTTTGACTTTGCAGCGGCTATGAAAGGCTTGGCAGGCTACGAGAACGTCCCTATCAATGCTCCACCAATGGGACCAGTACAGCGTGGAGGCGGGCTAATGCCTTTAAATGCTCCTCCTATTGGCGCCTACGGTCAAGGTTTGATGTCGATGGTCGGTAAAGAAGACCAAGACGGTCCAAATAACTTTGCAAAATTGATGAAAATGTTCGGAGCGTAAAATGTCATTTGGAATTTTAGATCAATTAATGAGACAGCAAGTCAGCGGCCAACAGGGACCAGACTCGGTTAGGCCTGTGCCTGTAAATGCTAGATCAAGCGGCCAGCAGCCAAATATTGACCCGCGTCAGATTATGGCGCTGGGGGGAATGACTCAGTCTACTGCACAGCGTCCGCCGGCTCAACCTGTTGCAGCGGCTCCACCGCCTAAAGAAAGTTTATTCTCTAAGATTGGATCTGGCATTCAGAAGTTTACCTCAGACCCTGAAAAAATGGCTAGGCTGGCTGCTGGCTTTAATACTATGCGTTTGAACCCTGATCCTAATATTGCAAAAATGGCTGAGAATCAAATTGAACGCTCTCAAACTAATAAAGACGCTAATCAGACCGTAGCTCTGTTGCGGCAAAAAGGTTTCCACGACTTAGCCAGCATGGTTGAAGCCAACCCCACTATGGCAAAAGAGGCTTTGACTGCTTTAGCTAAACGTGAGCTGGGAACGGATTTCTCTGTTAAAAATGTTAGCGGTATACAGACTGCCGAATTTGCCACGGTAATTAACGGAGTTGAATTAGAAGCTGGCGATAACTTTACAGTAACTCACGATCCTAATGCACAAGGCGGATACACAATAACAAAGCTTGGCGTGAAAGGATTAACTTCGTCAGAAGCGGCTACCCTAGAAGTGGAAACTACTAACAGGATAGCTGACCAAAAGCTGGCGCGAGATAAAGGAATCGAGATTGATCAGCGTATTTCCAATGTTAGTGAGCAGACTTATATCATGTCTAATATGCTAGATTTGCTTAACAGTAGCGACGAGATTGGTATTGGATTTTTCGAGAACCTGCTGCCAACCGTAACTGGACCTACTGCCGCTTTTGAAAGTATGGCCAACACGCTAGGTATAGCAGTTATTAACTCTGCTACTTTTGGTGCGTTAAGTGCTACAGAATTAAAACTGGCGTTAGACACGGCTATTCCTAGAGGTCTCAATCCAACGCAAATGAAAAAGTACATCTCAGACAAATTAGCCGTTAATGAAAAATTAATGAACGCTATGCTGGGCAAGCAATCTGCATTGTTAGAAGCTGGTAGCTATGAACAGTTCCAGAAAGATCAAAACGCCCTAATGAAAGAAAACCTAGCAATAATGAAACAAGTGCCTGAAGGATACAGTAGAGCCAAGTGGCGAGATTTATCGTCTAATGCGCGCAAAACATTTCTGAGTTTAGGAGATTGAAGGCATGAATCAGGCGCAAAGGGAGTATCTGGCAAGCTTAGACAACACTGTCTCTGAACCGGAAGAGGTTATAGCAGATCCGCAAAAGTTCCGCACTGTTGTTCAAGGTGCTACTTACGGGTTTGGCGAGGAAATTGAAGCTGCTGTTCGATCCGTTTTACCTGAGTCAATGGGTGGCAGGGATTATGATGTCATTAGGGACGAGCTGAGAGGCAAGTTAAAAGCTTACAAGGACCAGAATCAAGGAGAGGCTATTACCCTAGAGGTGGCTGGTGCTTTTCTTCCGTCTATTATGATGGCTATGACTGGCGTGGGCGCTCCTGCTGGCGCTGCCAATCTCACTAGAGCCGCCCAGCTTGCGAACACCGCTAAGATAGCTGCAGTAGAGGGTGGGGTGACGGCTATAGGCGAGTCTGAAGGGCCGCTGTTAAGCTTAGAAGGCGCCGAGGATGTTGCTTTTGGATCAGGCGTAGGCTCTGCACTAGGCGTTGGCGCTGATCTCGCTTTAACCCCTCTAGGAAAGGGCTTTAGAGGTTTAATTGATTATACGCGGCGCAAGATGAAAGGCGCTGACAGTGCTGTACAGAAAGAGCTGCTACGTTTGGTAGAAGGTACTGGATTAACCGTTGACGAGGTAATTGCAGACGTTGCCAGCGGTAGGATTATTGCCGATAACGCCACATTAAATGCTGCTATAAAAGGCATGGTAAATGAGGGCGGTCAAGTTAAGCCCACAATACTAGGCGCAAGCGAGGCAAGAAGGAAGGCAACCACTCAGCAAGCTAATGAGTCTATGTCTGGTGCATTATCTCCAGATGTTTCTGACCCCAATATATTGAGAGCTAGGGCTGCAACCGAGAAAGAGCTAAAAGAAGAGGCGTCTGGGGCATACAAAAAAGTTTACGCAAAACCAGCAAGTGGAGCTGTAACACAAGATGTTTCAGATCAGATGTTGAATATTGCTAGACAATCGCCAGAAGTGCGCGCAGAACTGGATGCTAATTATACCCTTGAGGGCAATAGCCCGCTGTTTGAAACACTCCCAGACGGATCTATTGTGTTTGCTAAAACTCCAACTCTAGAAGATGCCGAGGGTATGAGAAGCGTTTTAAAGGATGAAACAGGAGCGTTATACGTTTTGGGAAAAGGAAGGAGAGCCACAACCACGGGTGAGCTAGAAGGTGGGTTGCGTAAATCTATTGACACATCTTCTCCTGAGATGGGTGCTGCGCGAGCTAATTATGCTGGAATGATGTCTCAAAACGAACAGTTTCAGGCGGGCCGCAAAGTTTTAAGCATGAATGCTGATGAGCTTCAAATTTTAGTTGAAAGCCTAAATCCAGCTGATCTTCAGGCGTTTAGAGCTGGCGCAATGGCCAACATTAACGACAAGGCTCGTAGGTCAGGAACCACAATTGAAAACCTAGCCAAAGAAGATATGCAGCTTGGCACTGTGCTGAGAATTTTATTGCCGGAAGAACAAGCGCCTAGAGTTGTGCAAGATGTAATTAGGGCAGCCGAAGCTACGTCTATGGATAAATTAATACAGCCTAGAGCGCAATCAATGACACAGGCACTGCAAAGAGAAGCCCAGTTGCGTGGTGGCGGCGTTGCAATGGATGATGTTGCTAGGGGTGTAGGCGGTGACCCTCTAGCTATGATTAAAATGGCTATTAGTATGGTTCCATCTGGCCAAGGGTTATCTGATAGGCAGATGGTTGAGGTTGCAAAGATACTGTATAGCGAGTCTCCAGAGCTTGTAGAAAGGGCATTAAAAGATAATACAAATTTTGGTGGGCTGTTAAAGCAAATTGATAAAATCGGGCAAGTGGTTGCGGCAGGCTCAAGAAGAGCAGGCGCACAACAAGGTTCTAGCGTTGGTCAAAAAGCGGAAGTCGTTAAGCCCTTACTGGGCCTGTAATAATTAATCTGGAGTGAAGCGTGGAATTAAAGCCATTAGAAAAAGATGACATAGAAAATATTGCCCGCGAAGCGATTATGGACGCTATTGATTTTGTAGAATCAGAAGTAGCAGAAGATCGAATTAAGGCGCAGCGATATTATAATGGCGCAGTTGATATCGGTCAGGAAGAAGGCAGGTCTGCTGTTGTAGCTACCAAAGTGCGTGACGCGATACGGTCTATTAAGCCCAGCTTGCTGCGTGTGTTTATGTCTACTGACCGGCCTGTAGAATTCGTTCCTACTGGGCCGGAAGACGTTAAATTTGCCGAGCAAGCCACAAAATATGTCCAGTACAAGTTTCAAGAGCTGGGTGGGTACGGCTTATTAAACGATGCCTTCCATGATGCAATGTTGAAAAAAACAGGCATTATCAAACTATACTGGGACACCTATTCGGAAGCCGAATCCTACACGTTTAATGACCTAAACGACATGGAATTTTCAGCTATCGTCAACGAGAAGAATGTAGAAGTTGTAGAGCATACAACTAAAATTGTCGTAGAAATTGATGAGTTTGGCGTTGAAATTGAAACACCTAAACATGACTTAAAAGTTAGCCGAATTACCGACATGGGAGAGTTGTGCGTTGAAGGCGTTCCGCCAGAAGAGTTTTTTGTGGATCGCAATGCTACCTCTATTGAAAATGCTTATGTTGTTGGCCACCGGACCGAGGTTCGTGTCAGCGATCTAGTTGCAATGGGATACGACTTTGATGAGGTGTCAGAGCTGTCTGGGCTGGGGCATTCAGATACTTTTTCTGAGGTAGAGAAATACGAGCGCCGTGGTTATGAGATGGACTACAGCAGCGAAAACGTGCAAGACCCATCTATGCGAGTTGTAGCCCTTACAGAGCTGTACATGAAGGTTGATGTAGATGGCACCGGCGTTGCTGAAATGCAAAAAATTACGCTAGGCGGCAATGACTATCAGTTGCTAGATGCCGAACCTTGGGGCGATGCCCCGTTTGCTATATTTGAAATAGATCCTGAACCGCATACGTTTTACGGTACCTCTATTGCTGACCTGATCATTAACGACCAAGATGCGTCTACAGCTATGCTCCGTGGAGTGCTAGACAACGTAGCGTTAACCAATCACCCCCGCACAGAAATTATCGATGGTGCGGTTAATATTGATGACATGCTCAATAACGAGATTGGCGGAATTGTACGAGTTAAACAAGCTGGCGCCATAACCCCTCTCACAGTCCCATTTATAGCTGGGCAAACTCTGTCAGCCATGCAGTATTATGACCAAGAGATCGAGAACAAGCTGGGAATTTCGAAAGCCAGTTTGGGATTGAACCCTGACGCCCTAAAAGCTACTACGGCTACAGCAGTCCAAGCCACTATAGCCGGAGCTGCCGGACAGACTGAGGTAATCGCCAGAAATCTGGCAGAGGGCGGTGTTCGCCGATTGTTTCAGCTTATGCTCAAGCTAATCATAGAAAATTGTGATGAAGAGCAGATGATGCGAATTAACGGCCAAGATTATGAGCCTGTTGATCCACGGTCTTGGAACAAGAAAATGGACGCCTCTGTAAATGTTGGATTAGGCACGGGTAGAGAAGACCAAAGAAACGCTGCTCTCGCTCAAGCCTTGCAAATGCAGATGCAAATCTTTCAAGCTTACGGCCCCTCCAATGGGCTTGTAACCATGACGCAGATTCGGAATACCCTAGCAGATATGCTTGCGCTTAACGGCGTAAGGAATGCTGACAGGTACTTCACGCCTATGTCTCCAGAGATGGAGCAGCAATTATTAGCACAGCAGCAACAGACTCCTCCAGCAATGGATCAGGGAACTGCTTACTTACAAGCGGAACAAGCCAAGGCGCAAGCAAAAGCTCAAACCGACATGGCTAAAATACAAATTGACGCCCAGAAAGCGATTGCTAATGATGACCGTGCAAGAGACCAGATGGACCAAGATTTGTTAGTGTCTGCTGCTGAGATTCTAGGTAAATACGGCACCGCTGTTGACGTTGCTCAAATCAAGCAAAGGCAGGAGGCGCCCAGATATCCGGCGCAAGACCCTGCTCAAGCAGTAATAGGGGGTAGATTCTGAATATTAAACAAAAAGCGTTCAAGATCAAGGCGCTTGCTAGTGACGAAACCTATATGGAAGTCATTAGAGACATTAGGGAATTACAGACATCTGTTTTCCTTAACAGCCAGTCTCAAATTGAGGCTATTACTGAAGCGCACAATATAATCCGTGCGCTCGACAAGATCGATGATTACTTCAACACTGTGTATGCAGAAGAGGCAATCTTTGATAAGAAAGAGAGAGGAACAGGACCGTGGAAACGACTGAAACTGTAGAAATGGATGGCACCATTGAGGGAGCCATTGCAAATTTAATCGAACCAGAAGAATCTTTAGACGAGGAGTTGGAAGAGGAAGATGGTGCCGAGGATGATGAGCAAGAGCCTGATTCACCAGAAGAAGACGAAGAATCTGATGATGAAGATGAGGAGCAGGATGACTCCGAGGACGATGTAGATACTGACGATGCCGTTCAGTCGGGCCAGACGCACTCCGTAAAAGTTAACGGAGAAGAAGTGTCTGTAACCCTAGAAGAACTCAAGCAAGGATACAGTGGTCAAAAATACGTCCAGCAAGGTATGCAGGTAGCAGCTTCACAGCGAAAGCAGGCTGAAGATGTTTATAATGCCTTGTTAAATGAGCGACAAAATATTGCTCAGTTGTACCAGCAAGTTCAGTCTGGAGGGTTTGCACAGCCACCAGTTCAGCCATCGCGAGAGTTGTTTGACACTGACCCCATAGGATTTATGGACGCCAAACTACGTTACGATGACGATCTGGGCGCTTATAACGCTCAAGTAGAGCAGCTTAAAACGGTGACCGCGCAGCAATCGCAAGCGCAGGAAGCGGCAAAGCAGGCGTACCTTCAGCAAGAAATGGCTACATTACAAGAAGTGATACCTGAATTTTCTGACCAGAAAAAAGCGTCCGCAGTACGCGATAAGATGCTTAAACTTGGAACGGAAGTTTACGGATACCAAGCTGACGAAATTGGTCAGATTATGGATCATAGGGCTATTAGAGTCCTGCATGATGCCATTAAGTACCGTGAGATCATGGGCGGTAAGAAAGCTGCTGAAGATAAAGCTAACCCTGCAAACCGCCGTAAGCGGCCAGTGAAAGCCGGATCGAAACCTACAACTAGCAACAGTAAGAAAGTGGCCCAAAGACGATCAAAACTAACTAATTCTGGCAGCATTTCAGATGCTCTAGGATTAATCCTACAATAAATCTTGAGGAATAAACAATGGCACAGCCAACTAACACGTTCGACTCATATGATGCGGCCGGAATACGAGAGGATTTGGAAGACGTAATCTACCAGATCTCGCCGGAAGAAACTCCATTTTACTCGGCTTGTAAAAAAGTCAAAGCAAGCAACACTCTCCATGAGTGGCAAACCGATACATTGCGATCAAGTGCGGATAACAAGCACATTGAAGGTGATGACACGGCTGCTGAAGCTAGAGTTGCCACCACTCGCCTTGGAAATTACAGCCAGATCTTTAAAAACGCTGTATCGATTCCTGACAGTGATGAAGGCTTGAAGAAAGCAGGTCGGTCAGCGGAATTAGCGTACCAAACGCTAAAAATTGCTGCTGAACAAAAGCTGGATATTGAAAAAGCTTTGTTTAGTAACAACGCCCGCGTTGCCGGAAATGCTACTACTGCCCGTGAACTAGCAGGCGCTCCCGCTTGGATGTTGACTAATGTTAACTTTGTTTCAGCAAGCTCTGGGGCTAGTCCAAACGGCACAGGCTCCAATGCCCGTACTGACTCTGGCGCACCTACAGCATTTACACAGGCCAAGTTTGACGATGTGATGCAAAACGTCTGGTCTTCAGGCGGAAAACCTGATGTTTGTTATCTGTCGGCTTTCCAAATGGATATAGCCTTGGGTTTTACTGGTAATAATAATCAGCGTTCTTCAGTACAAGCTGGCGATAAGAAAGTTGTGAAAAGCTTGGACATTTATGTCACACCGTGGGGGACAATCGAGTTCGCTCCAACCCGCGAAAACCGTGGCCGAGATGTCTTTATCATGCAGTCTGATATGTGGGCTGTTGGCGTTCTGCGTCCTACTAAGAACACTGCACTTGCAAAAACCGGAGATTCCACTCGTAGACAGGTTCTTACTGAACTGACTCTAGTTTGTAAAAACGAGAAAGCTTCTGGTATGATTGCTGATAACACTGTTTCTTAATAGAAGTAACATGAGAAGGGGGTGCTGATGCGCCCCTTTTTTTTAGGAGAAAATATGAAAATAGGTGAAAAAGCTCACTTTGATGGAAGTGACAAATTTGTCGTTCAAACGACTCACAGTAACACCCCGTATATTGAGCAAGCTAAGATTATCCGAGATTCCGGTGCTGGCGTTACTGGCGATAATAAGCTGGTTGGCCGGATACCTATGCATCTTGTAAACGCATGGCTAAAAGAAGCGGGTATCAAGTGGAGTGACCATGAAGCCAAAAAAGACTTAATTCGCAAAAAGATGCTGTCTGGTGAATTTGATGCATTTCGCGTCTGGAAGGGAACCTATTAATGAGTGATTTCAAGTATTTCAAGGTCTCAGATTTTGACTGCCAAGAAACCGGCGAGAACGAAATGAGTCTAGACTTTATTGGCAAGCTGGACCACCTTCGCGCTGTTCTGGGGTGGCCAATGGTTGTGACTAGCGGTTACAGGTCTCCTAATCACTCCTTAGAGCGTTCTAAACCAAATGGGGGCGGTAGTCACACTTTAGGTATTGCCGCCGACATACGAGTTTCTGGAGGCTCTCAGAGGTATCAGATACAAAAGCAAGCCTACGCTTGCGGCTTTACAGGAATTGGGGTGGCGAAAGGCTTTGTTCACTTGGACTGCAGAGACAGCGAGCCTGTTTCTTGGGTGTATTAAAAAAGGCCCCGTTAGGAGCCTCTTCTTAAATCATCTGTTGCTATTGCTATCAAGCCTAGAACTACCACCGTTATGCCATACAGTACCACAATACACCTCTCTTTAATTGAGGGGCGATTTTACCTGCGGGAGTCGTTTACTACCAATGCTCATTGTGCATGTTTACTATGCATCTAGCGCCTGTTAAAGAGGCCCGTTGTCACCACAGGTGGGCCAAACCTGCTAACAGCGTACAGGGAACGCTTGGCTTGTAATTACACGTTAAAAGAGTCGCAGGTCCGAAAGCATGAACAATACAAAGCCAGCCCCCGCAATAATCTGCCATGTTGGGATCGTAACGTCTTTAAAGAGAAACTCCAAGGCCGGATGCCTATTATTTTGAGATTCTTTCAATAGTTTATCAGCCAGCTTATTGGCTTCTTGCACTTTTCTTTTTGAGGTCATGCTATTCTCCTGATTTAAAATGGGATGTCTTGATCAAAACCGTCATCGGATGCAGGGGGTGGAGCAATTTGTGGCGATGCATCATTACTTGAGCCAGCTTCAGGGTATCCAAAATAGCCAAGCTTTGCGTCTAAAATTGCAATAGTGATTGCCACTCCGTTTTGCCCTTCAAAGGTCTTAATCTGACACCCTGATCCAGACAGCTCAATGATGGCGCCCTCTACCAGCGCCTTGGTGTAAAGATCACTTTGCGGCCCTTGTCGAGCAAATAACACCGCCTCGTAATTTGTATAATCGTTTGACTTAGTTTCTCGGTTGAAGAATTTTACCCCTAACCGTACTCCAAAGCCAATGCTGTCTCCGGCTTGAAATTGATTAGCGGACCTGTTGAGTTTACCAGTTGCAGATATAGCCATTATTTTACTTCCTGTGTTGGGTCATAGTTTTTGGATAGCTTCCAGAATGAAAGCAGGTTTAAAAACATATCAAGGTGCTTTTTGTGGGTATCTTCACTCCAAACGTGATATGAAACAATTGACGGGTCGGCTCTATCTAAGAAAAGAGAAACCCGCTCTGGGTTTAAGAAGCTTGCTCCTTCAGCGTAAGCAGAGAGCTGCATTCCGTGTTCATCGTAAATTGGAGGCTTGGCCTGTGGGTCCAGATTGTCTTTAGTCTTAAAATCAACAAAGACGCCAGCCTTGCTTCGCAGATCCATCTTTCCGCCGTACCCGTGACGGCTTGTAAAGGACTCCTCGGCAAGCCAAGTTTCATTAGGGTACAAAGCATCCAACACTTTTCTGACAGCAGTATACGCCACAGACGATCTACCCCTAAACCCACGCTCAATTTCAGCGTGGATCTCAGTGCCTCTTTCTGCAGCCTGTTTGCCTTTTTTCTTGGATTCCCATTTGGCGCGAGACATAAAGTCATCGAGGCTTTCATCGTTGCCGCGTATTAACGTAGAGGCGGCTAATAACGCTTGATCTATCTTCCAGTTTTCTAAAGCGGGCTTAGATGCTATTCCCATAATAGTGGTGACTGATGGGACTAGCTGGTTTTTCCGTGCGTCCGCTAAAGTAGTGTTCCGCTCCAGACCGTTCTTACCAATAGTTTGATAGGCCGGATTACCAGCCATATCGTACCAATGTCCAGACTCAGCAGTAAACTTATTCACACGGCACCGCCCACGCAGGCATAGCGTTTTTAGATGCCGTGGCTGGCAAATAATACAAGTAACGACCAATGCCAAAGCGAACTGCGGCGCGCTTAAAGGCGCCTGAAATGCCGCCCTTGTCACCCTCAATTTTAGTGTCTCCAGAGCCGTCACACTTTGTAACCCACTCGCCCTCTACACGAACAGACAAGTAGCACATGATCCTGCCCCCGCATTCCTCATAACGATCTTGCCAGTTGCCAACACCCACAACGTCATCAAGACGTTTCATGACGTCACGCGCATCGATATACGCAAGCTGAACTTTTCCTTGAGGTCTCCAGCTTAATACGGACACTTTAAAAGGAGCCTTGAGTTTGGCCCCAGCTAAGTCCCAAGTTATATCGCTCATAGCGACACCCCCTGCGGAATGGATGCTGCGGCATTTTCTGCCAGTTGATACAAAGCGCCATACGCTTGGTAGTAAATGTCGGGCATACCATCAGAGGCTTCTAGATGGGCGTTAAAGTGATCTTCGCCAAGCTGCGCGTAGAATAAATCAAAGTCTTCCTGTAAAGCTTTAAAGTCTTGCATCGTTAATTCCTCGTTTTGTTAGTTCAACAAGCTTAAAGGAAGATGCTATCGATTGCAACAAACATAGTAAAAGATATTTCGTGCGGGCATTAGTTGACATATAACAGCTATTGATGCCAAAATGTTTTTTTACTTAATTACAGGGAACACTACAATGCGCACTACAATACACACTCCAGAGTACAATCAAAGAAGGGCGCTGATGATTGCGCTGGCTCACGCGGATATGTCGCAGAACGAATTAGCCAAGAAGACGGGCATGACTGCATCACAGATTTCTCACTTTAAGAGCAGACGGTCCAGCTCTACAATAAGGACAGTAGGCGCCGTCTCTGATGCTATAGGGATCTCTCTTAGCGAGTTTATAGCATTGGGAGAGGGATAATGTCAGATCAAAACAAGCGGTCCTATTACGCCATCATACCTGCCAGTGTTCGATACGATAAACGCCTGACAGCTAACGCCAAGTTGCTTTATGGGGAGATTACCGCACTTTGTAATGAAAAGCGGTACTGCTGGGCAATGAATAAGTATTTTGCTGATCTGTATGAAGTCAACAAGGACACTATTTCTCGATGGGTTAAGAACCTCAGAGAGTGCGGTTACATCACCGTGGAGATTATATATGCCGATGGTACCCAGCAAATCGTCAATAGGTACATACGATTATGCGGGGAGGGTAACGACATTAATGCGGGTACCCCTACCCCCAAAAAAGACGTAGTTAATAATACACTTATAAATAATACAAATAATAATACAGTTAGTAAGGGTCGCTTTGCTCCACCCACGATAGAAGAGGTTCAGGATTATTGTAACGAAAGGGCTAACGGCATATCAGCCGAGAAGTTTTTTAACTTTTATCAATCGAAAGGATGGAAGGTTGGCAAGAACAAAATGGAGTGCTGGAAATCCTGCGTGATTACTTGGGAGGTTGGTGACAGGGCAAAACAATATGCCGCAAACGCAACCCCTGCGAAAACCGACAGCATTCGGGCTGGGAAAATATCAACCGCGTTAACTGACAGGTCTTGGGCTGATGAGGTTGTAGTGGAGGGTAAATTATGATTAATCTTTTCAATGGGGACTGCTTTTCTGTACTGCCTAGCTTAGAAGACGACTTTGCTGATGTTGTCATTACGTCACCTCCGTACAATCGCAAGCGAAACGATAAGTACAACAACCACAACGATGTTGT
>TARA_R110002167_G_scaffold60282_4_pt1 | contig 12585 bp, 9 predicted proteins | sample TARA_R110002167 | Tara Oceans TARA_R110002167 (sample SAMEA4398238) | marine metagenome | biome: Polar Biome; feature: [MES] marine water layer (ENVO:01000295) within the mesopelagic zone...; material: water (ENVO:00002006), including particulate matter (ENVO:01000060) such as...... | reverse complement strand
CTGAGGAAGAATCTGAGGAAGAATCTGAGGAAGAATCTGAGGAAGAATCTGAGGAAGAATCTGAGGAAGAAGTAGCGGAAGCTACAAAGGAAGAAAAAAAATCTCTTCCTCCTAAAAAGAAAAACCTTAAGATTCCGAAGGCCCGCTTTGACGAAGTTAATGAGAAAATGAAAGCGGCAAAAAAAGAGACCGAAGAGCTTAAAGCAGCGCTGTATTCCAAGGAACAAAAGGAGACGCAAGAAAAAGCTATAGATAAAGCTAGAGAGCCTTTAATTGACCTGGATGTAAAAGAAACCGAATATATGGATCTCGTTTTAGCAGGCGATACTGCTTCAGCGCTAGATATACGAAAAGAGATCCGCGCAGAAGAGCGACGGCTTTTACGCGTAGAGGCTGACGATGCGGCATTATCTACTAATCGGGAAGGCCGGGAACAGGACAACTTGAATGCCCGCGGCTTAGAACTTGAAACCGAGTTCCCGTTTCTTGTTGAAGGGAGCGATGATTTCGATAGCGACGTACTAGACGAAATTGGTACGGTTTACGGCGGATTTTATAATAGAGGAAATATTTCGCAGGCTGATGCTATTGAAAAGGCTACACGGCTTGTTATCGCTGCTAGGGGTCTAGCTCCTGACAGCGAAGTAGATAGCGGTTATGCAAAAGATCCTAATTCCAAGGCCCGTATAAAGTCTTCTAAAAAGAAAGCTAAGCTGGCGAAACAGCAACCGCATAAAACGCCTAGCCACAACACGAACCTCGACGTGGATACGGATATAGCTACCATGTCTGACGAAGAGTTCGATGCTATGCCGGAAGCAGCTAAACGCAGACTCCGCGGCGATTACGCATAACAAAATTCCTTTGTGGGTGTTTTTGGGGGTCTTCGGACCCCCTTTTTTATTGTAAGTTATTGTTGCAGCCCCGGATTTTATCGAAGTATACTCAACACTTCGTACTTGGCAACGATAACGCCAGCCTTCCTGAGTAGGTAACTCCGCTTTCGGCGCAGACCGCAAACTGTAAACAATTTATATTAACTTATTTTTTACAAGGAAACATTAAAATGGCAATGACCAATTTTAGTGAGCTAGGTCTTCAAGAGAAGATCGTATGGGCTCGCGATTTATGGGCTCAGGCTCGTAACCTGTCATTCGTTATGAATTTCTCCGGTAAAGGCTCGAATGCAATGATCCAGCGGATCACTGAATTAACTAAGAGTGAGAAAGGCGCGAAAGCGATTATCACTCTTGTTGCGGACCTCGAAGGCGACGGCGTAATGGGTGACTCAACCCTGGAAAACAATGAAGAGGCTATCAAAGCATTTGATACCGAAATCAAAATTGACCAGCTTCGTAATGCTAACCGTTTGCGCGGTCGTATGGCAGATCAAAAATCAGTAATTAACTTCCGAAACACATCTAAAGATGTATTGGCTTACTGGCTTGCAGATCGTATCGACCAGCTTGGCTTCCTGACTCTGTCAGGTGTTGGCTATGATTACACTACTAACGGCACCCTTCGTCCGGTAAATCCTGCAGGTCAGAATTTCACTGATTTGGATTTTGCTAGCGATGTTACCGCTCCTACTGCCAACCGTTACTATCGTTGGGATAGTACAGTTGGGACTACTGGCGCTCTAGTTACTGCTGCTACCAATGCTGTAATCGCCGCTGATTTACCTTCTTATGAGATGCTTGTACAAGCTAAAGCAGTCGCTAAAGAAAAGTATATCCGTGGTATTAAAGGTCCTAACGGCGTTGAGTACTATCATGTATTCATGACTCCATCTGGTATGGCCAAGCTAAAACTTGATAGCTCTTATAGAAGTGCTGTTGAGAATGCTGGTCAGCGCGGAGATTCAAACCCATTGTTCACTGGTGCTGTAGCAACAGTTGATGGCTTGATTATCCACGAATATCGGCATGTGTTCAGCTCTACTACCTGGGGTGCAAGTTCTAACGTTTCAGGACAAGCAGTTCTGTTCTGTGGTGCTCAGGCTCTTGGCTTGGCTGATCTAGGTCTCCCAGAATGGAAGGAAGAGACTTTTGATTATGGTAACCAACACGGTATCGCAATGGGCAAAATCTGCGGCTTTAAGAAGCCTAAGTTTACGTCAATTTACGAAGCTACTGCTACCGCAGAAGATTTCGGCGTGCTACGTATTGATACAGCTATCTAAATAAACCTTAAATAGCTTTAAAATACAGGCCCTCTACTGGTATAATGCTGGTAGGGGGCTTTTTTATTGACCATAGGAATTCATAGTATGAGTGTAAAAAATTCACGGACGCGGCCTTTCGCGCTTTTTCGCGCATCTCAAGACGGCCTAGTTACGAACGGAGCGCACAGCCTTACGGTAAAAAGCGGCGAAGAATATAACGTCGTTCGCGATTTGTATGATTGCGCGCTTGCAGCAGGCATGACGCCTTTGACTAACCTAGCGCCCGAACTAGTAGAGGAAGAGGAAGCCCGTGTTTTGCCTAGCGAAGACGAAAAAATTGCGGCACTCGTAGAACCGTGCGAGATTCTTGTAGCCCGTGGAGTCTCCAAGGATTTTACAACAGTAGGCGACCCCAAGGTTTCGTCTATTAGGAAGCTAGTAGATTTTGACTTTTCCAAGCAGCAGTTGCTTCAAGCGCATAAGCTTGCTATATTTAACGCTACTAACAATAGTGATTAGAGGCTAATATAAGATGACAACGGCGCAGCAAATTGCTGACAGAGTAAAAACAGGTATCCTTACGGATACGAGCAATGTCCGGTGGGCGGAAGTCGAACTACTAGACTGGATGAACGAAGGTCAGTTAGCGCTTGCTGTGGATACGCCTGATGCACTTATGACTACAAATTCTCTTGCCCTGTCAGCCGGTACTTATCAAGCCCTGCCGGGTACTGCCTTAAGGCTTATTAGCATTACTAGCAATACAGTCTCGGGCACAAGCATACGCAGAGCACACAGGGACTCATTAGATATAGTCTCCAATATTTGGCGCAATAGTACAGCGGCGGTAGATGTAAAGGAGTACTTTTATTTGGATACTGCTCCTAGGGAGTTTACCGTCTACCCGTCTAATACGGGGGCCGGGGCGGTTACAGCTACGTACCAGAAAATACCAGTCACAATGCCTAATATGAACGCCACCCTTGAAATAAATCCGCAGTACGAGGCATCGCTTATAAATTATATAGCCTACAGATGTTTCAGCAAGGACACGGAGGACGTTTCCCCAGATCTTGGCAGGGCTACATCGTATTATGAGCTGTATCTCGCGGCTACTAGAACTAAGAACCAGATAGATCAGGAGGCGTCGCCGTTACGTATCGAGCATGATTAATATAGAAGACTTAGCTATTGGCGTCCTACTTGAGGCACCAGAGTGCTCCACAGTTGTAGCCGAACACTTAGTGCGCCGCTCAGCTAGAGATTTCCTTATGCGTACTCAGGCATGGCGGAGAACTGTACCCGTATCGCTAACAGACAATTCTAGTAAAATTGATCTGTCCGGGTGGATTCCCGCAAACTCCGAAATTTCGGATATTGTCTCTATTATTCTAGGCAGCGGCAACGCACCTTTAGACGCTGTTACCGAAACTCAGCTAGATGTTATGTCCCCTAACTGGAGAGCATCTTACTCCAGCTCCCCCGATAAATTTTTTAGGGATAGCGAAAATAATAATATTGTACATGTCTCTCCGATACCTACTACTGGTGCTAGTACAGAAGCGATAATGTCAATTAAAAATACTACGCCAGCCGAAGTTACTTGGAGGAAAGACCCCGGGCTAGCGAAGGGGGATAGCATACGTATAAGCGGTATGTTTGGGATGACGGAAGTAAACGATAAAGTTTACACTGTGACGGGAGACGTAAAGTCGGACGACCCAAAAACAAAATACATAGATCTGGACGCTACCGCGTATGTTACCGGCGATGGGCGCAATTACGCTACGTCGCCTGTAACGGCTTACGATTATAGTAGTCTCGTGGGCCGATTTATCACTCCAAATACTTTAGGAGCTTCGCCGGAGATAGTAATGCTTTTTAGCATGCATTATAACGTTACTATCGGCACTTCGTCGGAGGCGCATGAGCAGACTCTTTGCGTACTAGATAAAATCTGGCAAATCCGGGTAACTGCGACCGGCTCAATGAGTTTCAATTCCATTGCGGATGATATATGGACAGAGCATCCGACCCTTATTACTCGTTCCGGCGAAGATAATAATCTCTTCGTATACTGGGGAGGCGATGGCTCATATTCCATTTCTTTGAACGGGGTCACATCAAGTGGGGTGGTAGCTGACGTAACCCCCGTGACTGATGTTTATCTCGCAATCGGCGCTAACCCAGTAACTTATGATATAGGCGTAGAGGGGTACATCTACAGTTCGGCCCTCACCATTACCGGCGGCAATACATATCTATGGCCTGGAGATGACGGCGCTACAGGTATTGATGGGTTAGGTGACGGCACTATTATGCGCGACACAGGGAGCACCGCAACTCATGCAGTGCTTACTACCCCAGATTCAAAAGCGCTTGGTTGGGGCGACTATTATACGCCGCCTAACGGAGCCTCTACTACTATTAGTGGTTATTGCCGAATTGCACTACGCCCTACTATGAGCGCTACTCAGTTATCTGATATCATCGTAATGCACCACGAAGAAGCAATTATTTCAGGGGCGTTATCAGAGGCTTTAAAAATGAGGGATACTCCTTGGTTTGCCCCAGATGTTGCGGTGTATCACAAAGGTTTATATGAAGAAGCCATAAGAGAAGCTAAACCTCGGGCAGAGGACGATTACACTACAGGCGTCTCCCGCGTTATACGCTATGCGGGGCTTTAATGGCCGTTTTTTCGTTTATAGGTTTTTCAGGAACTTTTCCGAAAGTTAATCCGCGGGCCTTGCCGCAGGGTTCTGGCGTTACAGCGCAGAATTTGCGCACAGATACCGCAGCCTTACAGCCCATATATGACACGGGCGCTGTTGTGCAGGCTTCTGCCACTGCGGGCCCCGCAGTTACAAAAGGCCTGTTCAAATTTAGCGATACAAGATATATAGAATCGCCTTACGACACTAAATATACATGGTTTAGTATGGGGGGCGACACTCACGACCGGCTGATATACTCGTCTCCTAGTCACGAAGCCCGGGTTACTACACCTACGCTAGTCGGAGCGTCGACAGGCGATGTTGCGTCCTATAGAAAACTAGGGGTTCCCGCGCCCACAGGAGCAGCTACTGCAAGTATTACAGGCAGCGCTGATAATACGTCAGATACTCCCGAGACTAGGTACTATACTTGCACCTACGTAAATGAGTGGGGTGCAGAGGGTCCTCCCGGACCGCCGAGTGCTCAGGTCGAGTTTCGTTATGGTCAAACCGTAACGCTTACCTCTATACCTAACGCAACAGACATCGGTACCGGCTACCAAATTACTCATGTACGTATTTATAGAGTAAATACGGCTAGTAGCGGCGTGGCGGAATACCAGTATGTCGGGCAGACCGCGCTTACTGCGCTGCCGCGGACAGATGTGGTCACCATATCTGATACGACACCTTACAGGCTTATCGAGACTAGCGGGGTCCACGGACTTTCGCTAGGAGCGGAGGTAGATATCAGGGCTATGGGTCCGCAAGCAACGGCAGTCCCAAAAATAACTATATCTGGTATATCAAGCGGCGCAAACGCATTATTTACTACGTCAACAGTGCACGGCTTTACGACAGGGGATTACATAAGAGTTAGTGGCGTACACTCCATGCCTTCCGTTAATAATATAGCAGGCGAAGTAATTGTTGTAGATACAACTACTTTTTATATTCGTACCGGGGTTACTTATACTTTAGATACCAGTACCTCGTACTATATCGAAGGGGGCAATAGTTCTGCCCCGCAACTTTTCTGGACAGATAGCCCATTTAGTATGGGGCAGATGCTATACGCAGAAAGCTTTGTGGGGAATGGCCAAAATTGGGGCACGCCTGCTTTAGCGACGCTTGCGGGGGGCGTTGTAGTGGGCGCGAATTACACATTAACTGGCCTCTCCGCAATAGGTATTGCATATACTGTGTCATCGGGTGATCTCTCTACAATATTTGACTCTGATGCAGGGTCTACTTTTTCCGATACCGGGGCAGTAGTCGAGCATTGCATATCGGATATAACTAAAGCGTCACCCGCTGTTGTCACGCTCAAAGCGCATACCCTCGTAACTGGGGATTATATTTATTTGGGCGATATCCGCGGCATGACGCAAATAAACGCAGTCCAAGGGCAAGTCACAAAAATTGGTGCCGATAGTTTTAGTATAGACAGTCTAGACTCCACAACATTTAACAGTTTTACTAAGACTGGCCCGGGCCCTACTGCCAGTATTACAAACGGCTGTAACGAAATTAGCAGCGGCGTGGCTTATACGGTAGTCGCGGTACCTTCGACAACCTCAATAAGTGTTGCTTTACCGTTCGATGCAAGGTATCCGTATGTAGCCCCTACCGCATCACGCGCTACTATAGGGGAGCCTAGCGGGTCCACTTACGTAGATCAGTTGCCTTCGGCTAGTCTGGGCGAAATAGTAGTTACTTATAAATTCGACCCTCCTAATACCGCGATGCGCGGAATAACCTTTCATCCTGCCGGCTTTATGATAGGGTATTTTGGTAATGTTCTTTGTTTTTCGGAGCCCGGTTTCCCTGATGCATGGCCTCTAGATTACCGGCTTTCTACGGAGTACGATATAGTCGGCATTGGTATTTTTGCTAGTAATATCCTTGTAGTTACGGAAGGGCAGCCATATATCGCTAACGGAATTTCGCCGGGGGCACTAAACTTAGTGCAGATGGAAATGGAGCAGGGCGGTATATCGGAAAACAGTATAGTAGATTTCGGTTACTCCGTAGTTTACGCTAGCCCCGATGGACTTATTATTACAGGAAGCACGGGTACCGGGAACGTCACAAAAGATATTTATTCTAGGCAGCAGTGGCAGGCATTAAACCCCGCTAGTTTCCGTGCATTTAACTGGGAAGACCGTTACCTAGCGTTTTATTCCGCGTCCTCCGATTCGGTGCAGAAAGCTATATTGCTTAACCCCTCGAACCCGGCAGACGGAGCTATCGAGATAGACTCCTACGTGACTGCGGGACACAAGGAGCTAGACGAGGATAAACTATACGTTGTAAAATCAGAGGCACCGAGCACTAATAATATTAGAGTCTGGGCCGACTTTACCACAACTAAAAAAACCGGCGTTTGGCGCAGCAAAGAAATGTATAGCGAGAAAGCCATAAACTTAGGTGCCGCAAAAGTGTACGCTGAATCGTATAGCGCGGGCTTGACGCTTAAGTTGTATGCCGATGGCGTGCTTCAGCACACGGAAGATGTCACTAGCGAACGCGCTTTTAGATTGCCGGGCGGTTATAGAGCAGAAAAATGGGCTGTTGAAATACAAGGTACCGACACGGTTACTGAAATTACAATAGCGTCTACAATGCAAGATCTATCTTTGGTGGTATAATAATTATGGATAAAGAAAGCGCTCAATTTTTAGTTAATATTTTGCTCTCGAACCAAACTAATTTTTCAGGGGATCAGTTTGTACCCTTAATGAAGTCAGTATCAGCTTTGCAGCGTATAGTAGAAGCGGACGATGAAAAACCGAACTCCGACTAGCTATATACCCGGTGTTTCCGCGAACGAGAAGCCGACCGATGAATCAGTACGTCTCGAGCTAAATTCGTTACGGGATGCGGTAAAATCGCTTACGGTTTCTTTGCAGACCGTAACGGGCGACCGTGGAGACAAAGCGAATTCAGCCGTTACTTTTGGCGATTTAGAAAGTAGTGGCTTTACTATAAAGCTAGGGGACTCGCCGGGAGCGGTCACTGGTATTCCGGGGCCACGTAACCCGAAAAATACAACCATTTACCTTCCGGGAATCCCGGTAGCAGTCGGGCCCACATCTCGCCCCACTAATTTTACCGCTACGCCTATCTGGATGGCGGTATACTTGTCTTGGGATAACCCTACTACCAACTTTAATTTTGTAGAGTTATGGAGGAGTAGTACTAACGACATTAGTACCGCAGTTAAGTATGAGGTTATAGCGACTGACCGATTTGTAGATTATACGGGGTCAAATGTAACTCGGTATTATTGGGTTCGGGCGGTAGGCACAGATGGTACGCTCACAGGCTTTCTCCCTAATTCCAGTACTGGTTTGATAGGGACTAGCGGGACAGACCCCTCCGAGATCGTAACAAATCTACAAGACAAACTATCAGAGTCGGAATTAACTCAGGCGCTGCAATCTAGAATAGATAAAGTAGATACTTCCCCCGACAACTTAGAATCTCGTACTGGGGTTTTAGAAACTTCGGTCCAAGCACTAGAAGCTAGCAGCGGGGGACTAGATGCTGCGTACCTTTACGAATTTGCTGCTACCCTCGATGGGTGGACCTCGCCTAATGAAACAGCGGCTTGGGGTTCTAGCCACTTAGAGTTTAGTACAAGTGGTGGTACTGTACCTTCGGGGGTGCAGAGCCCTACCGGATTAACCGCTGACGGGTCGCTTAATAGGGTAGTAGTGGCGCGTATTCGCCCGACTACTGCCGGCACAGACTGGTATGGGCGGCTGCGTTATACAACCAGCGCACATACATCGTTTGATAACAACTATTACAAGAATGCTTCGCCTAGTTCAGCTTGGGTTCAAGACGAGTGGCAAGTAATTACTTGGGATATGAACGCGCTAGATGTTGGCGGTACAGACTGGACGCAAGGCGCTAATGATATAACGCGTATAGAGTTACAGATAAGTAATTCAACTGTAGCCGCCAGCTGGGAAGTTGACTGGATTCAAATTGCACAATTTTCATCGCAAGGGCTCGCTGCGTCTGTCGAACTTATAGATGCCCGCGTAGATACTGTAGAAGGGCAGTTTACTGCAACAGCCTCTAGCATTTTTCAGCTAGAAGCCTCTATTGAACCGGGCGGTATTAATGCTGTTAACCCTCTTACTATAGTAGACCCTGCAGGTACGTACCCTGCTGACGGGTGGTCAGAGGGATGGAACTTTAGTAATGTAAGCGGCACTAGTTCCGTTGTTTATGGGTATAGTACTTTCGCCGGCTCTGGTACTGGCTCGGGGTACTCGGCGGCTGTGGCTAGTACTGGCGAAGCTACTCTATACTCAGACTGGATACCAATTGACGATAGCGCTTCGTATTCTGTCGCTTTAGAGCTATTAAAATCTGATGCGGTAGGTACTTTTTCGGTAGGGGTTCAGGCCAGTAAAGATAACGGGGCTACGGCGGGGAGTTTCTTGGCGGCGCCTGTAGAAGTAGAATTAACTAATGGCGCGTACTACGGTAATATTGGCGCGTATACATCTCTGCCCGTGGTCTGGGAGTACTTAGATGCTAATTCGTACTTAACCAGTTGGACGACCTTAAATTTTTCTATATCGTCTACGACGCACGTAGACGCACCTCCCGGCCTGTTCCAAGACTTCTTTGAGTTTCGTGATGTTCGCTCATTAGGTACTTCCGCCTCTGTTGCTAAAGACGCAATTAGGTTAAAGGCAGCGAAAGTAACTCATATCAGGCTTAATATTAAAACTTTAAATAATAGTGGGACCGCGACTACGCTCTACGTAAAAAATGTGCGCGTAAACCCAGTAGCTAATACTGCAGCTGTTGCAGGACGTACAGCTATTCGTACCGAGCAGATAGCTAGAGCTTCTGAGACCGGGGAACTGTTTGCTCAGTACACAGTTAAGGTTGATACGAACGGCTACGTTTCGGGTTTCGGGCTTGCGTCTACTTTACGTGATAGCGTACCGTACAGCGAGTTTACTATTATAGCCGATAAGTTTAGCATCGTGAATCCCGGCAGTCCGGCGAAAATACCCTTTATATTAGCCGATGTTAACGGCGTTAGCACGCTAGCCCTTGACGGCAACCTTGTTGCAGACGGCAGCATTTTAGCTCGTCATATGACAGCGGATTCTATTAGTGCGAACAATATAACTGTAGCGTCTTTGGATGCTATCGCGGCAGATTTGGGGACAATAACAGCCGGTACTATACGTACAGCAAGTTCGCCTAACCTAAGACTGGAAATTTCTAGTGCGGGGAACTACCCGATCTGGTTTGGTTCCGGCGCTGTCGGCGGCGATGGGACACTGTTTTCCGTAGATACGCTTACCCCAGAAGGCGGGGCTTATTTTAAAGGGACTGTGGACGTAGATTATGTGTCGTTCCCGCTTAACTTTGCTCGACCTAATTCTTATCCGGGTTTTACTACAGCTCAATCTATTTCGAACACTATAGCTTTTAAGCTGATATGCTACTCCACATTCTCAGGCAGCGTCCCCGGTTCGTATGGGCCCAGTAATGCCGGCCCTAACGATGCAACTTCCCAGACAGCGGCCGTTTTTTCTTCAGGCGGGGGGATAAGTCATCAACCGACAGCGTATGCGTGGAGCGCGCCGTTTGGTCGGGTATATCATTGGGATTCGAAGTCCACGGACTCCGAGAATATCGTGTATGGTCTAGCTGGCCCTAACGATAGTATCTCCATCGGTATAAATGGGACTATAGGCGCTAATGGGGGGTATGGTATATACCGACAGTGGAATGACCAACCCTGGCAATATAGGTCGATGCCATGTGAGTGCCAGTGGGGCGTGGAAATTTCTTATAATGGCAGTGGCGAATGGATACGGCCACCCAATAGTATTATGCAGTGGGACCAAGCTAATGGGCCTCCGTATACTAGGGAACCCCTAGATCGTATAGAAGGGTATAGGCAGGATTATACGCTCCCGACAAATTCTTGGCCGAATGGAGGGGACGACCCTGGCTTTATGGAATTCCGCTTTTTCTTAAATCAGACTCATTCGTTTAACAATAGCTCTTCGTGGAGTGCTGGCACTCTAGAAGGCGCTGCTTCGCTCATGTATGCTCGGTGGCAAGGCACCGTAACAGTTACCCATAATAAGTCAGGGCTTGCTTTGTATACTACACTTGCATCCTTGCCTAGCTCTTAGAATTAGCGTAATATAAGCGGATGCGGATATATATCATACAAAAGGGCGAATAGAATGGGCAGCGGCGATAGTTATACACCACCAATTTCTCAGCTAGATCTCGAGACGGTGGCGCAAGAGACGGAAAAGTTCCAGGATTACAAGAGGAGTTTTCAGCCTATAGAGTCTGCGCTTATAAGCGCTACGGATTTTACCCGTGGCGAGTCAGCGTCTGCCGCAGGGGCGGCGGCGTCTACCAACGCACAGAAGGAAGGCGCCCTTTTTCGCGGAGCGTCGCAGTCCAACTTAGCTACTGGCGCTCAAGCGAGCAGCGGCAGAAATAAATTCGGGCTCTCGGAGAGCGCGGGGGCAAGCGGCATAGCTAAGGGCGCTGTAACTAGCGCGGCCTCGGTCGAGGGGGAGTCAGAAGCTCTGACGCAAAAGTTAGGGCTTATAGCGCACGGGCGTAATCTTCAATCGGGCGCTGACCAGACTGCGGGTAATTTAGCCGGTATAGCGAATAATTTGTCTATTGCTTCCGCACAAGCGCAGCAAGAAAAGGCTGCTGCGCGCATGGAAGCGTATGGCGCGGTAGCGGGTGCGGTAGCAAGAAAATGGGGAGTAGACTCGAAAGGAAACTCTCTGTTTGACAAAGAATATTTGGGGTCCGGTAACTAATGATATCTGGATATGCAAGAAGAGCAAACAGGAACTACGCTCGAGGCAGTGGCCCTACTAGTCGAGGCGGTTCCGCCGATCAGCAGGGGGCCGCACTGGTCCGCGACCAGTGGAAGCACTGGAAAGGTACTTACAAGCCTCTAGAAAATGAAGTATTGCCTCAGTTAGGCGATAAAACCGGGTACAAAGCGCAGGGTGACGCGGCGGGGGCCGTAAGCGCTAATGCGGCTAGAGTATCAAGTAGTAGTTTAGGTCGCGCTATGAGCCGCGGCGGCGTTAGTTTAACTGCGGAAGAACAGGCTGTTAGTAACAGGCGTAGTTCACTTACTACGGCGAAAGGCGTAGCAGGTAACGAAACTTCCACAAGGAGACATTTAGAATCACGTGATCGGTCGAATATGCTAGAAGCTATAAGAATTGGTCGCGGTGTAGTACAAGGTGCTAGTGCTGGCTTAACCGGCGCTGCTGGGAGAGAAGCTGCTCGCCAACAGGCCGAAGAAGCCTCTTCAGCTGCCGCTAGCGCGCAACGGCAGCAAACCTTCGGTACGATAGCAATGTTAGCTATCATGATAGCAAAATAAAGGTTTAGATTATGGCACGTAATTACGGTAGTTTTGTAACTGGGATGGTTCAGGGTTTTAGCCTTATGGACAGGTACCAGACAAATCAGGAGCTTCGAAAAAGCGCCAAAGATAGACGTGAGCGCGAAAACACTTTATTTGAAGATGGGCAAGAAGACCGAAGAAACCTAGAGAACCGTATCGAGTTCGATACGACTTTTGCGGGGGTCACAGCTAACAAAAATAAACAGATAGAGAGCGCTCAAGCCGAGTTAGCTAGGTTACCTGTGGGAGACCCTAAA
>TARA_R110002167_G_scaffold114790_1_pt1 | contig 12602 bp, 31 predicted proteins | sample TARA_R110002167 | Tara Oceans TARA_R110002167 (sample SAMEA4398238) | marine metagenome | biome: Polar Biome; feature: [MES] marine water layer (ENVO:01000295) within the mesopelagic zone...; material: water (ENVO:00002006), including particulate matter (ENVO:01000060) such... | reverse complement strand
GGTGTTTATGTTTATGTGTTTAGGGGGGTTGGGGTGGTTGTCTGTGTGAGAATTCTGTTGGGCAAAATATTTCTGATTAATTTATTTATTTATTTTTCTACAAGATTTATTTGCAAGGTGTGTGCATGGCTATAGACTATACAATCATTATGTAATCAAAATATTAATGTTAACAATCTAATTATAATTCATTAATGTTTTATAGTTATCTCTATCTAAAGAATAAGTAACTAAAGACTTTCTGCGACTTATCTATCTCTATGTTTTTATTATACCGATATAATCAAAGTTGATATGTTAACAATGATATTTTAATCATAAAAAAAGAGCAACCATAATTAAATGATTGCCCTTGTATCTATATGTTGTTACTTGTTTTTAGAAATATGAATTGGTTTTTTCTTTTCAACCTCTTGCATTTCTGCCATTTCTTCATCTTCAAAGTCTGTCCCGTTATGGTTGCAATAGTGATTTACTGCACCATGTTTAGAAGCAACATTTGTTATGCTAAACCTTGATGAACATACTGGGCATTTATAATTTACAGTCTTACTTTCTTTGACTGGTTTATTGAATGCCCATTCAGTGAATACCCAGTCTTTACCAATCTCTATAACCTCTTTATACATTTCTTTAAATGAATCATTAGGTTTAGTAGATGTGTAACTAGGTTTACCATTTTTTGTTGTTGCAGATTGTAAGCCTACCTTGTCGCATATTTTTGCAAATGCTTTTCCATGTGAGCTTTTGCAATCATCAGTCGCATGGACTAATTCATGAATCAAAACCTCTAACATATCTTCAAAGTTTACAATCGACCATTTGATTGTTCCGTCTAAATTGTAAGCCGTTTGAATATTTAAATGTATTTGTGAAAATTTTTGTTCATTTACATCTGCCCCCTTAGAATAGCAATTACCTAGCACCATGTTTTTACCTTTGTTTTTTATGTGAGACAATGACACTCTAATTTTATCGCTATAAAAAGTATCATCTGCATTATCTAAAAAGATTTTAGAAATTATAGGAAGTATGTCATCAATGATTTTACTTCTTATTAATGATTCTGATTCTTTAGCGTTAGCCTTAGAAACTTTTAATTTCTTAAATGTTTTCAAATCTAAGTCGCTACAGTTTTTATAAATATTATAAAACTTTGCAAGTTTAACATCGTCTTTTCTATGCTGTGTCCATTGCTCATTAATATAATATGAGCCGTTGAATTGTGAAAAATGAGAGTCTAATTTCTCATAATCTAGCCCTGCCGAATGTTTCCCCAATGTACTGAAAAAATCAAAGGCGTTGCCTTGACTGATTTCCTTACTTAAGAATTTTTTAAATTTATCATCAGTAGAAGCTAAAGAATCAAAAAGGTTTAACCCTGCTTTTCTGGGCATGTTGCCTTGATTGTTAAAGCTTCTATATGCGTTTTTGTTTATCTGTTTCATAATGTTTTCTCTTTGTTATGGGTGAGCCGTTAAGCTCACCCTTGTTATATTTATCTCTCATCAAATATGTTAAGGATACACCCCATTTCTGCTTCAGAATGAAATCCGTTTGATTCGTCTACTTCTGTATATCCACCAAACTTCATTGCCCAAGCATAAGGTAGAAAATCATCTTCAGATATAACTTCTATATCTTTCGTCATCTTGCCATTGTCATCTTCTAGTCTTCTCGCAATGCCGTCTATATTGTTTTTATCAAAAAATTTATTAACTCTTTTGATAATAGCGTTTGCAGACTTGCCACCTGAAACGGCCTTTTGTAGTTTGTTTAAAATTTCTAATTCATAGTTCATAATTTACCTGCCTATTTAGTTATAAGGATAAAATCACTTTATCCATGTATATAATTATATCAAAATTGATGATATACACAAGGATTAAAAGCCCTATGTTAACATTAATTATTTAATCACATGCTGTAACTATCTTATATATAGACTAAAATTTATAAAAAAATGATGATTTATAGTAAAAAAGCTTGACTTGTACCTTACAGCTTCAAATTGTGTCTATTTTGAAGTTTTACAATCTTGATAGGTGACACATCATTAATCTTTAAATAACGCCAAATATGAGATGTTGAATATGAGCAAATAAAAGCAGGATTTTCTCATCTTTTTTAAATAATATCAAGATTTATATTTTATTTATTTTATGTTCTTTTATTTACAATAAAATAAAAATGTGCATTATAAAAATTTTTCTAGGTCATAGCGTCATTGCTCCATATGTGATTAAAATTGTAATGTTAACATTGAATAAAATAAACTTTTTATTTCTTGCAATACTTAAATAAATTTAATAAAATTATAAGGGTATAGGTAAAGAGATTTTATCTAGTAATAAAAAAAGGACAAATGTTATGTATGAAAATGAAAATTTAACCATAGACGAATTAAAAAATTCATCAGTAAACAAACTACAAGACAATCAATATGTTTTTACTATTAACGGAAGTCAGATATTCTATAGCTATAAAACAATAATAGCTATTAGAGAATATGACGGAACATTGACTCTTGATTCTGATAAATGGGACTATTCAAAAACAACATCTAAATACAGAAATATATTTTTGAATATGACGACTAAAGAAACACAAGAAGAAATTAAAAACGGCAATATTAAAACGGCTAATTTAAACTAAAAGGAATGATTAAAAGGGCAAGGAAGCCCTAAGAGGTGAACATGTATAAAATTAATAGCACGACAATTTCAAAAAATAGATATAGTAGTATTCAAAGGGTAAGTTTATACCCTACTAAGTACGCTATAAAGGATTATAAACTAGGTATTTATATACCAATAACGACAATAAGCTATGGGCGTTATATCTGCAATTCTAAAAAGTTTAGTAAACTTGCAGATATTACTTGGAGACATTTACAAGAAAGAAAACAACACAAGGAGAAAATAAAATGTATATAGACGAACAGCAAAGGCTCAGAAATAAAGTAATTTTTGACGCTTCAGATAAATGCACTAATTATGATTTAAAAAATGATTATGCTTATATTTGTAGTGATGAACATAAACATTATTTTAAAAAATTAATTGACAATAGAGACGGGGCAAAAAAATATATAAATGTTTTGGTTGAAGACGCTAGAAAATATATATATTAAAAAAGAAAAGCAATCAGAAATGGTTGCTTTTTTTGTGATTGATTTTTCAATGTTAACATTTTTTTATTTATTTTTTTTTAATTTTTTTTATTTGTATAAATATAAAAATTGATGTTATAATAAACTATGAAATTAATGAAAGAGGTAAATTATGGAAGTATTAGAAATGGTTGACAAGATAAAGAGAGTTGAAAAACTTTGCTTACAAACTATAAGAGATATAAAGGTATCCACAAAAAAAGAGAAACATTTTATTCGTGATTCTTATCTAATTCTTTTGGCAGATGAAGTGCTAACAATAATAGAGGGCAAATAACTATATGAAAACAAAAATAAACAAAACTAATGAAGTTAGAAATCATTTATTAAAAGGAAAGACCATAACAAGCTTACAAGCTTTCCAATTTTGGAACGCAACAAGGCTTTCTTCTATAATTTTTAACCTAAGAAGACAAGGTTTGAATATTACATCTACTGATGTAGAAATTGATGGTGTAAAATTTTCAAGATATAAATGGGTTAAAAAAGGTTCAGGTGTATGGAATGGATAATAAAGACATAATAATTAATATTACTTTTATTGTTGGCGTGGCACTTTCTATGCTGATGATATTCTCAGGTTAAACAAATATTAAAGCTCATGTAATGTGAGCTTTTTTTGTAATTGATTCTGATTTGTTAACACTCAAAAAAAATTTATTAAATTAATGATATTTATGTTGACAACAACATCAAACATTGATATTATTTAAGCATAGACATGATTGAGAGTTTAACCTGCAAAGTTAGACTGTCGTTCAAAGAAAAAATTGGACTTTAATGGTGTAGATTGATTTTGTACAGACTTCATCTAAGGATTTAAATGAGAAGATATAATGACTTTGAATGGATAATTAATAAATTGAAAATGTCTTAGGCTAACTACTGCGAATATCTATTGCTCTCCAGTTGCGTTACCCCATAAAAAGCTCCACGACATTAGTGCAGGGGGCTTTTTTTGTTTATGATTAATAAATGTTAACACTCAAAAAAAATTCATGTATTTGGCTTATATTTATCTTGACAATAAAATCAAAGTTTTATATTATTTAAGTATGGATATGAGATATATCCTTTAACTAAAAAAGGTAAATAAAAATGGAAGATATAACAAAAGAAATGTTTGATAGATTTGTTTCTGTTCAAAGAAGTGGCGTTTGTAATATGATGGACTCGCAAGTTTTGAGTCTAGCTAATCTTACTAAAAAGCAACACATGGACATAATTTCCAATTATGAAGCTATCGAAAAAAGGTTGAATAAATAATGCCTATGTTTGAAGCAAAATTTACTAATACTATATACTGTGTTAGAGAATTTGAAGCTGAGAATGAGGACGAAGCTTATAGATTAGCTGAAATTGTCAAAGATAACGCTTATTCCATTGAGGGTATTCAAAAATGTGGCGAAGAATCTTTACAAGGAGTAGACACAACATTCGAAGAAGAAGAATGTGAGGGTTGGGAAGTTGACGAAGTAAGCGAAAGGTAGCTAACAAACAGAAAAGGGCAGGTTTAATTACTTGCCCTTTTTTTTACTACCCTTCAGGGTGTTAACATTTGTTTTTCAATCGTGCATTTTTTTGAATTTCTTTATTTTTCAACCATGAGTTTTCAAAACTAATTTCTTTCCTCAATTCTTTTAAATCATTATTTATTTTTGTTTTTAATACTTCTAAATGCTTTTCTTTAAATAATAATCTTTCAATTTTACTGGTGTAGAATTCATACTGTGTTAATGTTGCCTTTTTAATCACTCTATGACACACCCTTGCCCATTCTTCAATATTTTTTTCTCGTAAATGCTCTTTCAATTCTTTTAAATCATTTTTTAGTTGTTCCTCTAATGTTGTTATTTCCATTTTATTCCTCGTTTCCTTGAATTTCTTTTATTTTTTCAGGGCTACCCGTTCCATACTTTTCCTTTATTCTTAGTATTTCGCCTTTTATAGCCATTAGCCATATGCAATCAGAAAGACTGCATATGTAGATGTTATCAATGTTGCCTAGATAGTGGTTATGAAGCAATCTTAGCCCTTTTATGCCTATCTTGGTGCATTTCTTTTGTATTTCCTTTGCCCTAATCTCAGTATCAGAAAATTCATTATCTTCTGATACTTCTTTTTTTGAAGACATGGACATTATGTCTTTGTCTGACAAAAATTTCACTTTGAAACTTCAAGATGTTCGTCTTCTAAAAAGGTTACTATTTGATAATTTCTTTTTGGGGACATTTTTTGTAATGCGTTTTTTAAATCTATCACCATGTCTTCTTCTTTCCATGTTTCAGTGCTGTGAGTATAAATATTTTTTGAATCATATTCTGATTGGTATACTATTCCATATCTTAGTCTTTCTTCTGTCATTGTCTTCTCCATATTTGATTATATAACCAATCATAACACTAATTGGTTATAATAACAAGTTTTAAAACACACAATACAGAACTTATTTGCTTCATATCTATAATGTTAACATTTAGTTTTTAATCATGTATGACATTAAAGTCGAATGAAGTTAGGTCTTTATTTTGGTTGTTAACCTGTGAACAAAAAAAATGTGTTAACATTGTTTATTTAATCGACTCTAATTTTTTAACTTTTTTTTCTAACTCTTTCATGTAATCTCTTTTATCTGAATTATATTTTTTTTGATATTCAAGTCTGTCTTCTCTGTTTTTCAAATATCTTTCTTTTTGTTTGTGTAATCTAACGGCTCTTTCGCTGTCGATTTCCGTTTCTCTTTTCAACTTAGATTTTTCTAACAAAGATTTTTTTTCTTCTTCGTTTAATGAATTGTATCTATTTTTTTGTCTATCTTTTATTTTTTCAGCATTTTTTTTATAATACTCAGTCCAGTAAGTCATATTAAATCTTCCTTTTGTTAGTTTTTTGGTGTCAACATTTTATTTTAAAATGGCAAATCATCATCTTTTTGACCAAAAACGCTTGTGTCTTTGTCTTGATTGTATTCATTGCTCTTTGGTTTCTCTTGCTTGGTGTAACTTCCCATTTCTCTTTTCTGTTCTTTCTTGTAAGTTACAAATTTCTTTCCGTCTTTTTCATTCAACCACACTGAGATTGATTGTGGTGTAGCTTCAGGGCTTGATAGAAAATTATTGTTCTGAAATAAAGGAAATTTCTTGCCCTCAGAATCATAATATTCTTTTGCTCTTTCAAACAATGCGTCCATTTCCTTTTGGTATTTATCGTTGATAAAAAGGTTTTCAAATATTGGTTTATCAGTCATTTCTTTCTCCTAATTTATTTATCATTTCTGTTTTTCCGTCCCATATTATTTCTAATATTTTTTTTGCCAGTTCTTGTTTTGCTTTTTTTTGGTATAATTCTTCTTTCGTTCCTAGAAGGAATTTTTTAGAATCCTTAATTTCTTGTAAGCAATGCCCCTCTATTCTATTTAAAAACACCGACTGATAAGTTCCAAAATAATCTTCTCTTATGCTCATATCAAACTCCCACCATTTCTGATTGTTTAATCTCAAACTCTATTTCAGAATACAAAGAATAGCCCCTAGAAGTATGTTTAATTTCTCCTGATTCTCCGTTTGTAAAAAATGAAGACTTTAATTCATTATCCATTCTCACAAAATTATCAACAACAGCTTCATAAATCATTCTTGCTAATTCTTCTTCTTTTTGTTTCTTTATCTCTTGAAACATTTTGTATTGCTCCGTGTTTTGTTCTTTTTCTGTTAATTCAATTTTTGGTGTTAACATTTTTTTATCAAAGATTGAATCATAATTATCATCAAAAGATTTTTTATTATATTTTCTAACTCTATCTCCTTTACTCACTTTCAAAATCTCCAAAATATTCTACTTGACAATCATCTCCAAAACTTGTTCCGTCAAAAGTAAAAGTGGTGTCATCAGATACATCTGACAAAACTTCTTCGTCCCCCTCGTTATCAAAGTCTGAGTCTTTAGAATAAATTTCTTCTAACTCGGTTTTTTTTAACTTTTTATCTGTTCTAAGCGTCCATTTTCTAGTATCTTGAGACCATTCTTCGATTGTATATTCATATTCAGGCATTATTTTATTCCCCCTAATCTTGCAGGTATTACTTTTTCATCATTACAGCTACTACAACAATCTGCTGACTGTAATGGCTCGGCATTATTTCTATCATATTTGTCTTTAAATTTTTTTCCACACAAACAACAATTTTGGCTCAGTATTATATCTCCGTACATATCAAGGTCTTCTGTTTTTGTGTCTCCATATTCTTCATAAGTTATTTTAGTCATTTTCAATAACCTTGATTTTATGTTTTTTTAAAGTGGCTTCAAACGAATCTTCTTTTAATTTTTTATGTAAAAGTTTACTTGTTTTGTCTGAGCCAAAAACAATTACGCTGACTTTTTTATCATGCCAACTATCACTTGCTTTTTTAAGTTTAATGTACTCAGGGCTATCTTTTTTAATATATATAGTTTCCATTATTTTCCTTGTTTCATTCAATAGTTAAATTGTATCAAACTTTTATATTCTTGTCAATTTTCTTTCACCATAATATTTTTCCTTTTGTGTCACCTGACAAGATACCACCAGTAGCTTCGTGGTCAGTGTACATGTCATCTTCTTTTAGTTTTTTAATGTAGTCCCAAACTTTATCTGATAACTCCTCATTGAGAACAATCTCATAAGTAGACATGTCAGGTCTTTCTACAAATACGCCCCAGTTTTCTATCTTCATAATATATCTCCTGTTAATTTATTAAGGCGAGGATTTGGTGGCATTTATTTAGTCCTCATTAAGTGTACTTGTCATGACATTACCATTACACGCCTTGTTAATTCATTAAGGATAGATAAGTATTTAACTCTCACTTATTACCTATCTATCCCATTAAACAGACTTCGCTTTCAAGGTACTGAAGTTTTTGTCCTAACTGTTTAATCTATTTTTTTGTGTTAACATTAGTTTTTTAATCACATACCCTAGCTTCATATATTAGACTAATGCTTTTTTCCATATCTCCTTCAAATTTTTCTATCGGTTTTTTTAATTCATCATCTTTTTCATTCAACAATGCCCATGAATATATTTCTAAATATTTTTTAAGATAATTTTCAAAATCTTCGTTTCTTTTACATTCCCAAATTTTGGTATGATTTGGAGTCCAATTTATTAAATGAGTTTTTTCGACTCTTTCTTTTTGTTTTTGGCTTTCTAACCAACTATTCAAAACCATTTGTTGCCCATATACTTGGGGAAGCTTATCTCTTGGAAAAGCTTTGTAACAAGCCTTGCCCCCTTGTGAGCATTTAACTTCGAGAATACAACTAAAATCCTTGCTAATTCCGTCAGGGGTACTACTCAAGCTAATTGTTTTTTCTTGGTCTAAATTGAGCCAATTTGGGACAGAAAACGACTTTTGTTTATCTAGGATATAATTAGGCATTTCTTTTGCCCATACAATCCATTCTGCAATTCCATGTTTTTCATGAGCCGTCCCATAATTCATTATGTATTTTTGCCAACTTCCTGTTATTTCTTGTTGTTCGCCTTTTATGTCTAATTGTAGCTGTTCTTCTCTTGGCAAGTATTTTCCAAAAATATAATTAACAAAATTACTGCTTCTAAGATTTAGATTTTTCATCTTTGATAACCTTTTTGTTTTTTATGTTTTTGACTTCAGCAATAGCGTCAGCAACTTGTTCATCTGTTGTTCTTTCAAAAGCGTCAACTTTATCTGCCATTTGCATTTTTCCGTCTTTTCCTTTTACCAAATCTGCGTCAGAATAAACCACTCCACTTACATTTGTAAATTCTCTAATAACCCTGTCTTTGGCTCTTTTGATAGCCATTGCCCAAATATATCCGTTTGTATTGTTTTTTGGCGAAGATTCGCCATAATCTGTGTGAGTAATGTCGCCTAATGTAACTGAGCATTTGATAACACAAACCCCCATTCTGCTATCAAACTCTATTTCTGTGAGATTGTAATTTTTTATTCCTAAACTGTGTGCTACTTTGAGCCAACCCCTATGTAATAATATTGGGCTTCCATGACAGTCCCAAAATAGGCTTTCATCTAGGTCGTATGTCTCCATAAAAACTTTCGTTTCTTTGTCAAATTTCATTGTTTTCTCCTTGTTTCAAAACCACAATAATACAAAGATTTACATAATGCAAGAGCTTATTTAAATAATTTTTATGTTGACTTTCTATAAGTTATAGATAACTATGTATGTATATAATTATTAATAAATAAACAAATATAATTATTTATAACTATAGTTATTAATAAATAAGTTATTGATAACTAGGAAACAAGGAATATGACTGAATTAGAATTTAAAGCTTTTATTGGGTTAGTAGACAATGCTTACCCTAAACAAAAATTACTAAACAACACTCAAAAAGGATTTTTTTGGTTAGCCATACAATCCTACAAAATGGAAGATTGCGTCAAAGCTTTTTCTGTCCACACACAATCAAGCGAATGGAAACCACAAGTTTGTGATATCGTAAAAAATCTTTCCGATTCAGATTTAGAAGTAAAAAAATATTTATTAGATTTTTTTAACAGAAAAGATGTTCAAGACAAAACAGCAAAAAAAGTTTATCAGATGATGGGTGGTCTTAAACTTGCTAGAAGCTGTGAAAAAGATTACAACAAGATTGAAGAAAGATTTATTGAGCTTTATCGAAGCGAAAAAACAAAAAAGAATTTTGAAGGATTGCCCAGCAAGGTAAAAAATAAACTAATAGGAGTAATAAAATGATAGATGTAAATGAATTTCATAAGCTTTTGGGTTATAACACAAAAGAAAGTTATGAAAAAGCAATAATAGAATTATATTTAATTTATTTAAGCGAATCAAAAGTTATAGTAGCTACAGATTCTTTAGACCATGAAGCATTTGAAGACAATAATGACGCAAAAAAAGAAATATTAGTTCAAATAGAAAATGTTATAAAAAATTTAATGGAAACTAAAAATGATTAAGCTTGGGGACGAAACTTTAGAAAAAGCTGTTCATAAAATATCTGAGCTTGGACAAGAATTAGCTAAATGGGAAAGTTTATATGAAAAATATAATTCAGAAATGAAGTATCATAGAGACATGGAATATTTAAAAATAATAAGCGACAAAATGACACAGAAAGAAAGAGAAGCAAGAGCCAACACTCAAGAAAATGTTGTAAAATATATAGGTTTAGTAGCTGAAGCTAAAGAAAAATATATTGGGTTAAGACATAAAATCAAATCTGCTGAATTGTTTTGTGATTTGTTTAGAACTCAATCAGCAAATATACGAAGAGAAAAGAAATTTTATCAGGAGTTAAGTTAATGAGTATAGCATTTAATGAAGTGTATTTTAACACACTAGAAGAATTAGAAAATTCACAAGACGATTATAATAGGATTTATTCTATTAACGCATTACAAAGAATAGGTTTTACCGATAAAGAAGCTATAGATTTTTGTGATGATTTGGAATCTAAATGGGACATACAAGTAGATTATTTAGCAGAAGTAGAAAGAGAAAATAGCCCTTTTCACGATTAAATAATTAAACTTAATTAAAAAAATGTTAACACTAAAATTTTAATCACATGGCTAGGAAACCTAATAAGGAGACTAGAGAACAATATAAAAAATGTGCGTCATTTGGTTGTGTAGTGTGTGCTAAAGTCTATGGTTGTGAAAATACTGAATGTGAAATCCATCATTTAACAGGGGCAGGATTAGGACTCAGGAACGAGAAAGAATTTTTTGGGCTTTGTTATAGGCATCATAGGGGAGAAGACGGAGTTCATCACAACACAAAAATATTTGAAGAAAGATTTGGTACGCAAAAAGATTTGTTGTTATGGTATAAAGAGAAGAATAATGTTTAAATTATTTTTTTGAAATAAATTTGGTGTGAATTGATTTGGTGTCGATTCATTTGGGGTAAAAATGAAAGCTGAATTACTAGCAAAATTACTACCATCTTCTTGTGATATGTCTTCAACAAGGTCAAAATCTAATGACGCTATTACATCAGAAGATGTTTTAATTAAAATTTCTTATGCACGATTAAACAATAACGAGCTTTATTATGTTTTATCTAAGTTTTTAGATGACGAATCTTCAAGAGGTAAGATGTATTACAACTTAATAGAAGACTTAAAACCTGTTTTTAATAATCAAGAGAGTAATGAGCTGGTGTCAAAATATGTTCAAGCAGGTATAACCGAATCAATAATTATAAAATGTCCATTTTGCAATGGAACTGGAGTTCTTTTGTTTAAAACTTCAGTAGAAAACTGTCTACATTGTAAACAAGGAGACTTTATATATAACAATTTAATAAGGTCTAGCTTTGTAGGAGTAAAAGAAAAAGACTTTGACAAGGAAAAATATAAAAAAGTAATGGAAAAATTACAAGATATAGAAATTAGTGCGTTAGATAAGTTAGGTGATGTATGAAAAAGAATTACTATTGTTATAGAGCCACAGTTACTTTTAGTGGTGCAGTTGGTGCAGTTTCAGAAGAAGAAGCTATAGATAAAATTGTTAAAAATAGCGAAAAACTACCTGAAACAGTGTCTTTTTTACCTAAAGAAGTTCGTGTTAGACTGTTAAAACGCAAACCTGAAAAAGGATTGTATCATGATTCAAAATACGAGCTTTAATGTTTTGTCAAAGATGCTTTATCTTGTGTTTTTTTAACAGTTTTAGTTAATTTTTTTTCTTTTACTTCTTTTACTTGTTCAAATTTTGGTGCAAATCCGGGCATATCTTTCATTAAAACAGTTAATTCTTCCATTAATTCAGCGTCTGTTTTCTGTTTGGTGTCATCTATGTTCAAATTTATAGTTTGTGGGTTAAAGTTACCTAGTTCTAAGACTAATCTTGCTGAGTTTAAAACAACAGAATCTTGTTCAGAATTTAACATATCTTGCAATCTGCTGATAGCATAACTAGAAGTAGAAGATATCCTTTCTTCATTTTTTTTTCTAATTTCGCCTGAAAGTTTTTTTCTTAAATATGCTCCCATTTGGTTAGGGCTTTTGTTTTTGTCCCAACCTGCTTTTATACAACTAGCTTTAGCATTTCCTTGTGTAGAACCATCTGTAAAATATTCTATAAACTTAGCTTCTTTTTCTAAATCTGCTTTCTTTGGCATTTTATTGTCCTAATGGGTTGTCTGACCTAGCTTTCATCTCATTAACTTTTGCATTGAGAACTGCTATTTCAGCTTTGTTAATTGCTATATCTGCGACTATAGGGTTTATATTTGGTGTAGATTTTCCTTCTAAAACTTCTAACCGGTTCATAACTGAACCAATAGACATTAGTACACCTGCTAAAGTCATTACTATTCCTAATCCTACTCCAATGCTTTTAATATCCACGTATTCTCCTTAAATGTTCTTCTGCCCTTATGCGATTGTCTATAGATTCCTGAAGA
>TARA_R110002167_G_scaffold83557_1_pt1 | contig 12609 bp, 11 predicted proteins | sample TARA_R110002167 | Tara Oceans TARA_R110002167 (sample SAMEA4398238) | marine metagenome | biome: Polar Biome; feature: [MES] marine water layer (ENVO:01000295) within the mesopelagic zone...; material: water (ENVO:00002006), including particulate matter (ENVO:01000060) such as...... | reverse complement strand
ATGACAATGCAAGTTGGTTTCTACAGGCCAGCCTCATTGTATTCCTCGTTTCGCGATTCGTGATGACTTATCTGTTGGGTATAATTCGGCCTTCAAAACTCCTGTTAACCATGGCCGTCATTGGTGTTGTTCTCGCTAGCTTCGCCACAATTTCCCAGAATTACGCAGGGCTTATCGCTATTGTGAGTATCTCTGCATCGCTTTCGTTGATGTTTCCTACCATCTATGGCGTCGCGCTAGAGGGCTTGGGAGCTGACACCAAGTTCGGTGCGGCTGGGCTGGTGATGGCAATTCTGGGTGGTGCGTTGCTGCCGTTAGTGCACGGTGCGGCGGCTGACGTAGCTGGTCATGCCGTCGCCTACGCGGTACCTGCTGCATGTCTGGCTATTGTTGCTGGGTATGCTCTCTTCGACCTGAATTCACGCCGTATTAGTCATGAGGGTTGAGCAGTATGGCGAATATATCGCTTCCGAGGACTATGTCATAGCTCAAAGAAATGAATTCGGTTATTGCAGTTAAATCGATGGCTAGCGTTCACCGCTCAAGGGATTGCGGTTGGACGCTGATAGGGAGTAAGGTCATGCAAGCCAACACACATATCCTGATCAGCGCTGAGCATAATATTAATGTAGGCAACTGGTCGCTCAGCGGTGACGGTTGGTCCGTAATCAAGTACTCGCTGCACGGAGGGTTTCAGGAAGGCGTGGAACTCATCGAAATCGACAACGGCGTGCTGGTGATTACTATCATCCCTACGCGTGGTATGAACGTAATGAGCGTGAGGAGCAAAAACATCACCCTCGGGTGGGATTCACCCGTTAAAGAGATTGTGCATCCACGCAACGTTAATCTGACCATAAACAACGGTCTCGGTTGGTTAGATTCATTTAACGAATGGATGGTGCGTGGGGGAATCGAATACTCTGGTCACCCGGGTGACGACAATGGTCGCTTACTAACCCTGCACGGTCGCATTGCCCATATTCCTGCCTCTGAAGTGTCTGTAACTATAAGTGGTGATTCACGGCAACAAATCACGCTCAAAGGGGTTGTTCGGGAAAGTTCGTTTAAAGGCGTCCAATTTGTGATGGAAACGAAATTAACCACTGACGTCGGATCTATGACGTTCCTCTTCGACGACAAAGTAACCAATAAGGCAAGTAATGAAAAGGAATTTCAGATCCTGTATCACGCAAACTTCGCCAAGCAACTTCTCGAAGAGGGCTCCAGGCTACATGGAACAGTAGATGAGATTCAGCCATTTAACGACTATGCGGCGATGACACTGAAGTCATGGAATGTTTATGCCCCTCCGGCAGAGGAATGGGTAGATGAAAAAATTTATCAGATCAAACCTTTTGCCGACAGTGAGGGACGTGCGCATTTTCTGCTGCAGAATGCCGCAGGCGACAAAGCCGTGTCGTTCAACTATAACCTAGACAACTTACCCTATTTCTCTCAGTGGAAAAATGAGGATAGCATCGCGAATGGATATGTTACGGGGCTTGAGCCTGGTAATACCTTCCCCGCTAATCGCGCTCATGAACGCAAAAAGGGGCGTATCCCGAAACTAAAAGGTGGTGAAAGTGCAGAATATCATCTGGTTTATACCCTGCATGATACAAAGAGCGACGTGAACAGTGCCATCAGCAAAATTGACAAGCTGAATGCGGGTAAACGTATCACGTATGTCGAACAGCCTGAAAAGAAATAACGTAGACGTTATGTGAAATAAATCTAATGATTGATGGCGCATTGCATCCGCGTTTTCCTATGAAGAAGAACTCGGCGAGCCTTCCACTCGAGTCCTTTTAAATAATTAGCGACCCTCGACGCCTTTATTATTTTCACGACATTTGACGCGGTATTGAATGTCGTGTCAGTACATTATCGCCGAAAAATATTTCAATTCGATGTTACACTGCTTCGAACATAACAAAGCACAATAAATCGTGAAAATCTTCCATGCAGCCAGATAAGCATCTACTTCACATACTCATAGTTGACGACGATGAGGACATCCAAGATGTCGTGAGTCGTGAAGTGCAGCAACATGGCTGGGTTGCTGTCAACGCCGGCAGCGAGACAGCTATGCGCGCTGCCCTAAAAGAGCAAACTCCGGACATAATTCTCCTCGATATCCGTCTACCTGATCAGGATGGACTGACTATCGCACGGCGCCTACGCGCTACATCTTCAATTCCGATCATTATGTTAACCGGCATGGGGTCGGATATCGATCGGATTGTTGGTCTGGAACTCGGCGCGGACGACTATGTGGTCAAGCCCTTTAACCCGCGGGAACTCATCGCCCGAATCAAGGCCGTGTTACGACGTACCTCGAACCAACCCATGGAAGGAAGCCCGGCTGAGTCGCTGGGTCATGAATGCCGGCGCTTCGCCGGCTGGTTCATAGATCTGACAGCCCGAGTGCTCACTGACCCCAGTGGCAGCCCAGTGTCCTTAACCAACACAGAGTTCCTGTTGCTGGCGGCCTTCCTCAGCGCCCCGCGTCGCGTAATGAGCCGAGAACAACTCGTCGAGCGCACCCATTCAGATGAGGCAGATGTCTTTGATCGCGCCATCGATGTACTAGTCCTACGCCTACGAAGGAAAATCGAGCCCAACCAACACACACCAAAAATTATCCGTACCGAACGGGGCGCGGGTTATGTTTTCGATGTGGATGTCGAGAAACTCTAATCGCGCAGCAACCCTTGTTTTAACCATCGAGTATACGCCGTACCGAAAACGCCAATTTATCTAGTGGTACGGGTTTACGCAGAAGTTCTGTAGAGCGATCTGAAATCTCCTGAACCTCACCTGAGGTATAGAGAATGGCAATACTCGGCCGTCGCAACTGCACCTCTCGTGCGAGGTTAACGCCATCCCACGGCGCAGGCATTGTTAGGTCAGTGTAAAGTAAGCGGACGGCAGATTCGCCTGCCAGTTTTTCAAGCGCCTCAACCCCATCTTCGGCCGTTACTACCTGGTAGCCAATTCCCTGGAGTTGATGTGCACTCAATTTCAGCAGTTCTTTATCGTCATCCACGACCAGGATGACCTCTCCTTTGCCTTGCGGTAGCAATGCCTCTCCGGTATGAGGAATGTGTTCAACTTTCACGGCCGTCTCCCTATGCTTTTCTACGACCGGCAGCCTGATCCAGATACTGGTGCCTCGTCCCGGCTCGCTATTTATACCGATTTCCCCTCCAGACTGCTTTACGAAACCGTACACCATGCTGAGTCCAAGCCCACTGCCCTTGTTGGCCTCCTTAGTGGTAAAAAAGGGCTCAAAAACCTTGTCGAACAACTTGGGAGCGATACCGTGTCCGGTGTCGCTGACTTTGAGTTCGATGGTATCGGAGCTGCCGTGAGCGGTGCTAATGGTTATTCTCCCCTTGCCATGCAATGCATCGGCGGCATTGAGCGCTAGATTCATCAGCGTATTCTCAAGCTGTCCGGGATCGACGCATACCGAGGGCAGCTCCGGTGCCAGTTCCGTGACCAAGGTGACGCCGTCGCCGAGGCTGTATTCGATTAGATCGATCATGCCTTGTATCAGCTGATTGATATTCACCGTCTCGGGCTCAAGCCGTTGGCGTCGTGAGAAGGCCAACAAACGCGCCACCTGGCGTGCTGCCCGGTCTGCTGCCCCCATTGCCTTCTGCCAGGGTTTCTGGAGATCGGGAGTGGCCTTCACTCCGGCCTCCAGCTGGGTAAGATTGCCTAGGATAACGGCTAGAATATTGTTGAAATCGTGAGCCAAGCCACCGGTCAATTGACCCACTGCCTCCATCTTTTGTGCTTGGAGGAGCTGGCTCTCGATCGCTCTTCGTTGCGTGATGTCTGTATGAATGGTGACGTAGCCACCATGCGGCATTGGATTACTGCGCAGCTCCACGCGTTGTCCATCAGCGCAACGCACTTCAAATTGCTGATCCTGGTGACTACGTCCGGTGGTCAAGGAGTGGGGCGCGACCTCCTCGCCAATGTTTGTAAACGCCCTAGCGCCGCGCTCTGCCAACAATTGGTGGACCTGCAAGAGCGGCGTGCCGACGGTGATTTCGGTGTCCAACAGGCCATACAGTTTGAGGTATCGTGGGTTCCAGGCCACCAAGCAATTTTGTTGGTCACACACGGTGAGGCCGTCGTTCATATTATCGAAAGTGGCCAGCAGCAGATTGGATTTTTCGGCCAGCTGCCGGTCAAGTCGCTCAATACGAAATACATTGCTCTTAAATACATTGAACACGCGGGCCAGGTCGCCGATCTCATCGCGCCGCTCCATGGCCGGTACCTGGGCATCCCTTTCTCCGTCCGCTAGCCGCCGCATGGCTCCAGTCACCGCGCGTAGGTTTTCGCTGATATCCCGTACCACGAAACGGTAAGATAGCAGTGTTGCGAGCAGCACCACCGTTACGCTCACGGCCACCAACAGGATCGTGTTGGTGAGAATGGTATTGCCCATGGTGTCCGCTGCATGGGCAATGTTCTCGTTAGCGGAGCGCACGACCAGGTCAATGCGAGTTTTGAGTTGCGTGGCGATGCGGCGACTGATGGTCCCCAGCTGGTCCGCCTGGGCGCGTGCCGCAAGCTCGCCCTCACGCATTGAAAACACACCTCCGTCCCCTGACTGGTCAGCTAGATCTGCAACGGCACTCGCCAGTTCCGCTCGCAGCCCTGAGGGGAGTTGCGGAATCAGTGCCCGGAGTTGATATTTGACTCGTTCGAATGTATCACGTGCCTGTTGCAGCTCATTTACAGTGGACATCTCGGCGGCGAGCAGCAACACGTCAATGGCTGCCCCTACGAGGCGCTCTGCCTCCAATAGAGGCCCCTGTACCTTGGCTGCGCGTTGGAATATCTCGTCGTCCTTCGTTTGTTGGCCGCCGATTACCTCAGCAACCACGAGTATCGACGGACCCAAGATCTGCTTCACTCGCTCGCGCAGTGTAATGTGTAAGTCGCGTTGGTCCTGTAAGCTGTTAACGAAGCCGGCCTGCAACTCCAATTGATCGGCCAGTTCCCTTAGGTTGTTTGCCAATGTCGTTGCAAACGGCGGGATATCGCCCGCTCCGCCACTGTCATCTGCGATCAGATGACTGAGGCGCTCTGTCTCGCTGGCAAGCGACAGCAGGTCATTGTTGATCAATGCCGTCTGCTGTCTGCGCGCCTCCGACCCTTTTGCCGCCATGAGCGCCAGCGTGCGGTCCTGCAGCCGCTCACCTACTCTCGCCAGCACAACTGCGGCAGTGGTGGCGGGTAGCTCCCTGTTTATTACTGAAGTAACCTCGTTACGAATCTCTAGTAGTGTCATCAAGGCCACTGTACTTGCTGCACCGATCGCTAGGGTCGTCAGACCCAGGATCAACAGCAGCCGGCGCCGTATACCGGCCGCGCGCCAGACAGGCCGAGCTGGTTGGGTCATTGAACCCTTTCCTTCAGTCCCATGGCATCACGATAGTGGCGACGTTGACTGATTCGACCCAGTCGGTCCGTGAGTGCCTCCCAGTCCCTGGCGGCCTCGCGCAGCCCCGCCTCAGCGGTGACCTCGCCAGCCAGAACCCGATCCAGCTGTCTCTCCAGGGCCGCGATATAGGCTCGATAACCCGGAATCCGCAGATCCGGAATCGTTTGTGGTGCGGACAGGCTGGCCTGCAGTACGCCCAGATAGTCGGGCGCTTGCCTGTTGCCGGGCAGCTGCCCCCAGCGAGCGAGGTCGCGCAAGTGTGAGCGCCGATAAGGATTGATGCCTGTGGTGCCGTCAAGGACGTCTTCTGTGCTGTGCTGCGGATTGGCATACCAGGCGATATAAGACCAGGCCTGCTCCACTTCGAGGCTAGCCGCTGGGACCACTGCGATCCAACCGCCAAAGGCTAGAAAGGTCACTGACCGTGGTTGCGCGATCCACTCCCACACGCCTTTTTCGGGATTCCACACATCGCGACTACCCGGTAGCGCAAAGAAGCCTAGTTTGCCCGCGACTTGGGAGTGTGCTGAATTACCAGCCAGCACAGCAGTGTCAGCCCAATCGATGTTCATCGCAGCCTGCCCTGCTGCAAAGCGCGTGCGGACACCCTCGCTGTCCAGACTGCCGGCGTCCACCGGACCAAATTGGCGCAGCTGCAAAAATTCATTCAGTGCCCGCACCCATCCAGCGTTGTCGATTGCAGGTCGCATGCTGTCTGGATCGAAAAACATGGCACCGGGATGGTCTGGGTGGTTGGTATAAGTCGCCGCATGACTGAACAAATACCAGATCCGTTGCCCTCCGGGGGCATAGGCCTCCAGCGTCCCCGCTAGCGAGGTACCGTCTGGTAATCGACGACCGTTAAAAAAGGCCGCGATATCCCGATACTCCGTCCACGTTCTCGGCGGCACAAGCGCTCTTCCATAGGCTTGTCTGAACTCCTTTTGCGTCCCAGGCTCATCGAACAGGTCTTGGCGATAGGCGCCTAGGTGGATATCCCCATCGATAGTCAATGCCATCCAGCGATTTTCCCAGCGCATCAGCGCGCGATAGACCGGATGTATATCGTTTAATTGCGCGCCGTCGAGGATCGAGTCGGGTACAGAGGAGAGATAAGGCGCAAAATCCGCCAACCAAGCCGAGGGGATCAGCAGAATGTCAAAGTCCATTTGACCGGTGACGAAACCGAGCATGATGTGATCGTACAACTGTTCGAACGGGACTTGGCTTACAGAAACGCTGGTTCCAGACATTTCCTCGAAACTGTGCCCGTGGCGCTGCGCCGGTCCGCCAATAGCGCTCGTGTCGCGAGTCAAAACACGCAACGTTTTGCTCTCGTCGGCCTTCCCAGGCACGCTCATCAAGGGCAATGTTACAAATATTACAACAAAAAGTAGCTGGCGCAACATCATCCGTTCATCTGGCTGGGTTTTTATTAAGCTCAAGGGCATGGGCAGTGTGAAGGCCTTTAGCACTGTTGAGTCAGAGTCCAGGCGCTGACTACGAGTCTAACTATCCTCGACACAGTCGTCCAACCTTTACTGTTCAACCCAAATTCCACGAGCCGAGCCCAGCGCCGGTCGTTATCAACTTGAGGAGAGGCACAATGATAAAAACCCTTCTTTCGCTCGTATTGGTCAGCACAAGTTTGTTCGCTGCCAACACGCTGCACGCCAATACAGACTCGGAAGGTAGATTGAATGAAGAGTATTTAACCGGTAATTGGCACGCGCAACGCGCAACGCTGGAGGAGGAAGGCTACCGCTACTTTGCGTACTACAACACGATCGCTTCAAGCAACGTAAGCGGCGGTATCGATTCCGGATCAGATTTTGCTGGTGATCTGTTTGCGGGCATGCAGCTCGATCTTGATAAGATTTTCGGCTGGGAGGATTGGACTTTTAACTTGAGTGGTATTGAACGGCATGGCAACAGCATCGATGACCATGTCGGTGGCATTTACAGTGTTATGCAGTTAGTAGGCGGACAGAGCAGTTTCCTTTACGGTCTCAGCCTAGAGAAAACCTGGGCGAACGAGAAGTATGCCTTTAAGTTTGGGCGTATTACGGCAACCGATGATTTCGCGGGTTCTCCATTTTATGGCTACTATTTGTCCAACAGTATTAACGGACAGATCCGCGCAGTGCTGTTCGATGGAGTGATGACATCCTATCCCTTCGCAGTATGGGGCGCGCGCTTTCAGTATACACCTAGCGATAATTTCCGTGTCAGAATCGGTGCCTACCAGCTCACCGAGAAGATGTGGGACTCTGAGGAGCACGGCACCGACTTCGGGTCTAGAGGTAGCGATGGCTTGTCGCTTATGACTCAGCTCGATTGGGGTTGGTCATGGGGTGGGAAGCCCGGCCATTTTAGTTTCGGCATGAACAATGTCCATTTTGATATGCCAAACTTTAACTCGGATGGGGTAACTGAAAATTTCATACGCTACTACGTTCAATTGGACCAGCAGATCACCCAGGAGACGGATGCTTCCGAGCAGGGACTCTACCTGTTCGGCACTCTGGCCTATACCGACCAGGAGGAAGCTGCCCTCGTTCCCATGCAAAGCAGCTTCGGCGCCCAGTATGTCGGTCCATTCCGTGGGCGCGCCAAGGACCGGCTGATCTTTGGGACTACCTATGGTGATCTCTCCGATGATTACGCCGACGAGCAGCAGGCAGTGGGCGCTGGCCACCCGGATTATGAGTGGATTTTCGAGCTGGGCTATCGCGTCCAACTGACCAAGTACGCCTATATTCAACCAGACATCCAGTATGTGGTGCAGCCTGGCGGTACCAGCGACATTGATAATGCGACCGTCGTCGGCGTGCAGTTAGGCGTCTCGTTCTAAGCTGCAACATTCAAAACAGACCGAAAGTGGTAGGGCCTGGAAGTGCGATCAGTGGAGGAGCCGAATGCGCAATTCGCGCCCTTCCAGATCTTTGGGTGGTTGGTGGTAATCAGAGAAACTTTCAAAACAGCGACGATTCGACCTAGGCTACCTTAGCGCCGCCGCGCTCACAGGCCCAAAACACGCCTTCTAATTGCTGAACGCCAGTTTCGCGCGCCGCTATGGCCATTTGTTTCGCTCGTTGCTCGCCAAAGCGTTGGATAGAAAATGTTGCTTTACCGAACTCACCTGGCTTTTTGTCTGGCCAATGGGCTTCCCAATACCACAATTCTTTAACACAGCCGTCTTTTAGTTTGTAACGTTTCGCGTATCGATAGACGCCGGGTATCCCTGATGTGTTGTGGCGCCTTGGGGTGCTGCAAAATTGTTGACGGGTTGTTGGGGGGTATTGGTCAATCATTTTGTCTCGGTAGGCTTTGCTGGCGATCAGGGCCTTGCCTTTGCCACCGTAGGATTTGTCAGGAAAGTTTTTAACTATTAGCGAGTTTTGACGCCGGAGGCTAACTCGCCACGCGTGGGTTCGATAAATTTCGTCGTCGATTCTGGAAATGCCGTACATGGTTTTACTTTTAGACATGGGCCCTGATTGTCTCTATTGCTATGGTATTAATTTGACTAAAGCAAAATTGATACCAGTACCTGCTTCGTTTTGATAAAGCGACCTTAAACTCCAGTCATAGCGAGACCTAGGGCTGCTTTGTAGAAGTTTTTTATTTCTGAGTAATATTATTTGCACTGTTTTAAACAAGGATAACAGCTGAGGAAATACGAGGGCGCATGAAGTTAGTGCGCGCAGTATCAATGCTTTTGACGGGTGTACGGGCAGATTAAGACGCGGTGGTGTTCCCTACTCGGCCGGCTACGTCGTTCTTAAGACCGCTAGGTGCTTGGCGACTCTCCGTGTTGCTAAATGCAATATTGTATATATGAGTATGGTAACGGCGCCTAATGATAAGCCTATATAAAGAAATAAATCGGGTGCTTTCATCATGGTCGACATCAGCGATTCTCGGTAATAGAAGAACCATTGGTGATTATCCGGAAATATAAGCTCGTGGAGCTTGTAGAAGACAGCTACCCACCCTACTGCCGCTATGAGTACGCCTGCGCCAGCAAGCCAAATTCCATTGGAAAGCAATATCTGACGGTAAGTGGGCGTCGGCCATGACTTTGCCAAAAACAGCGTAATCAGCCCGATCCAGAGCATAAATAGTGCTGGCTCCCATTTTTGCAGGGCGGTAATTAAATTGGCAACGTCTTGTAAATGTATGATTTCCGCTCGATGCAGAAGTGGCACCTTGGTTCCGGTGCTTGCGACCACATAGCTGATGTCTGCCAGGCCGGCGCCGTGGTTGCTAATGGCGTGGCAAATCTGCGCGAACAGCTCGATACGCTCTGCGCGACTGGTATCCGCAAAGCCGCTACGATAAATGTTTTCTGGTCCGAATTGGCGAATATTCTCGGCAATCCCAATGTTGTCGTGCCAAAACCCGTATAAAAAATTACAGGCCAACAACAAGTGCCACGCTATGAATAGGCTTACGCACAGCGTGAGCAGGTTGTAGATGGTGGTCCGACTAATAGTTGCAATGTTTAACACGGTATTGGCGCCATTAGGCTTAGTCTCTGCATTGATTCGCCCGCAAGCTTAGCTGATCTTGTCGATGCTTTGTATACTCTTTGCCAGATGAAAATTGATTTACGGAAGCGCTGACCGTTGTGATTAAAACCCTTGTAGAATGGTCGCGGTATAGCGCTAAGCAAATTAATTGAGACCTTTGATGAATAAGCAAATAATGAAAGCTGGCTCATTTTTCAGTAACCGCCTTCACCCTAAGCAAATTCTACTGGCCTTAGATGACATTGACGCCACCTCTCCAAGTTACACTCTAAGTCGGCCTGAAGCCTTGCGTCGGGTGTTTACGGTCTTAGCTTGTGTATCGGTTTGCTTGCTAATGATCCACTATTTAAAGTACTCGTCGGTTTTTTTGGCGATGTTAAAGGCCTTGAGCGAGTTTATTGATGAGCCAGCCAACTATTTCTACTTAGCTCTTCGCCAGACCGGTTTTGTGGAATTGATTAGCTACGCATGGTGGACCGCGTGGCATATCGTTGGCTATGTCTTGATCCCCGCGCTCGTTATAAAGCGATATATTAAGTTGCCCGTGGCTGATTTTGGATGGCGTTGGAATGCAACAACTGCGCATTGGCGTGGTTATGCCCTGCTACTGTCACCGATTTTGGTGTTTGTTTTCATTGCCTCCTCGAGTCGGGATTTTGTAGCTCACTACCCTTTTTACCGCTTGGCTGGACGCAGTTGGTTCGACCTACTCGCGTGGGAGATTCTTTACCTTACTCAATTTATTTGCCTGGAGTTCTTTTTTAGGGGTTTTTTCCTGCAAGCCCTGCGGCCCGCTGTCGGCGCGAATGCGGTTTGGATAATGTGTGTGCCCTACTTAATGATCCATTTCCCAAAGTTGTGGCCAGAAGCCGGTGGCGCAATTTTATTTGGTTTGTTTTTAGGTATTTTGGCCCTGCGATCCGTATCAATATGGGGTGGTTTTTTTGTGCATGCGGGTGTGGCGGTAGGAATGGATCTGGCATCGCTGCTAAAACAAGGACGTATGCCCGAGGTGTTTTGGCCTTTCTAAACTGAGTGTAAAAAGAGAGGCCCAGCAGATTATAGGGAAGTATTCGCCTAGCGGTATTGCCGGTATATTTCGTTCACCCAAAGGCTAACAGGGTGTTCCCGGTAGCGCTCGCAAAATGCCTGTGCCTCAGGGTCAGGGATGTCTCCCCATGGAAAAGGATGCTCTGGTGGTTGCGTTAGCAGCGACAGCATAGCCGCGACAGATAAGTCGGCACGACTAAATTTGTCTCCCACCAAGTAAGGTTTTTGTTCAATTCGCTTTGCCATGATATCCATGGCAATCTCAAACTCATGGTGGGCTTTGGCAACTTTCTCGGGCGAGATGACATAAATCTGATAAATCGCTTTGTGCAGTTTGGGCGCTAGAAACCGATAAGCGAGTTTCTTGTGGCTGGGCATTGAGTGTGTAAAACATTTACGAATGAACGCAGGGTAATCCAGTAGACTGCTGTACAAAATACGACGAATATTCACGCCCAGCTGTACGTCCATGGTTTTTTCGATTGCAGCGCAGGCCTGCCTTTCTTCCTCGGTAGCTGGGCTCAATTGACGGTCTGGGTAATTTGCATCGAGCTGGTCGATTATTGCGCTGGAGCCTTGGATTACTGTGCCATCATCATTAACCAGCACTGGTACGGAGGATTCTGCTGCAATTTTGCGGACCGTCATTAAATGAAGTCCGGGAACAATTGCAACAGCGTCATGGCCAATGCCTTTGTAATCCAGCGCCCAGCGCGCTTTCTCGCAAAAATGTGAGTGTGGGAAAATCAGCAATTTTGGCATAGGGCATCTTATTTTTTGTTTGAAGCTATATCATGGCAATAATTCACCGAATTACAAGGATCAGCGCGCGTAAGTTGCCCTACGCCTCTAGCCGTAGCTGGCCGATTGAATATAGGCCGCTCGATCTTGTAACTTGTTTAAATAGGCCAATGTAGCGGTTTTGGTGCTAAGTAACCCGTGATGCTCGGCGATTTCCAAAATCATACACATCATAATATCCGCTGCGGTGAACATATCGCCGGCAAAGTAGGCGCGGCTGTTCAACGTAGCTTCTATATAATTAAAATCGAGTGCTAGCTCTTTGCCAATATAACCGTCTAATGGCTGGTTACCCGCCCGCTCCTCTTTTTTCATGATCATATTGATAATAACGGGCATTGCTAGTGAGCCTTCAGCAAAATGCAGCCACTCAAGGTAGTCATAGTAGTTTTCATCCGTTTTGGCTGGGCGTAGCGACTGTTGCGCGGTGTGATCCAGCAAGTATTCCATCACCGCAGCTGATTCACACAGGGTGCGGTCACCATCAACAACAACGGGCGATTTTGCTAGGGGATGGATTGCCGCCAGACTTGCCGGCGCGAGATTAGTCTGTGCGTCGCGTTGGTGGTGCACCACTTCGTAAGGCATCTTTAATTCTTCTAATAACCAGATAATTCGTTTTGAACGCGATTGATTTAAATGATGGACGGTAATCATCGTTTTGCCTCGGTTTAGTGGGCTAGAAATAGTTGCAAGCTATGCCTTGGCGCGCCTAAGGCGCGCACGCAAAACCAGCGCGATTTACAAAGC
>TARA_R110002167_G_scaffold6962_9_pt1 | contig 12655 bp, 10 predicted proteins | sample TARA_R110002167 | Tara Oceans TARA_R110002167 (sample SAMEA4398238) | marine metagenome | biome: Polar Biome; feature: [MES] marine water layer (ENVO:01000295) within the mesopelagic zone...; material: water (ENVO:00002006), including particulate matter (ENVO:01000060) such as...... | reverse complement strand
CGGGCGTCGTGGATGTCCTGACCGGCGCAGCAGGCCCCCTTTTTCTTCAGGGCCGCGCCGTGATCGTAAAGCTGAAGGGTGACGCCGACGACGTCATAGCCGGCCTTGTGCAGCAGGGCGGCAACCACGGTGGAGTCGACACCACCCGACATGGCCGCGACGACGCGGGCTCCGACGGGCAGGCCGACCGCCGCGCGCGCGGCGGCGATCGCCCCGTCCATGTCGGCGGGGGCAAAGGTCGGGACCGGGCAGGTGGGCTCAAGCAACGTCATGGAGCCCATTTAGGAGGAAAGCGGTGCGAATTCGAGGCCGGGACCCGATCCGGGCCCCAAACGACAACGACCGCCCCCGTTTCCGGGAGCGGCCGCTGTCTTCGGGGGGAAGATTTCGGGCGGGGACTAGCCCCGGTAGTGCTGGATGCGCGTGGTGCGCAGACCCTGCATGCCCCATTTATCGATCGCCTTCTGCCAGGCGAGGAATTCCTCGGCCGTCAGTCGGTATTGCGTCAGGGCGTCGTCAAGGCTGAGCAGCCCGCCGCGAACGGCGGCAACCACTTCGGCCTTGCGCCGGATCACCCACCGGTCGGTGGATGGCGGCGGCAGATCGCCCAATGTCAGGGGCGTACCCGTTGGTCCGACCACGTATTGTTCGCCTTTGCTGTTAAGGCGTCGCTCTTGCAGCATGGGCTTAAGCCTCATTCACCAATCACCATCTGAGGTGTGAATGTAGCCCGACGCAGCTAAAGGCCGTTTAAGGGTCGTGGTGAAGGAAAGAATAAAATCCTTTTCTCCACGAACGCCAGTACGGCTAAAGGTAAAGCGACGATTCATTGACTCTAACGATCAGTTACTTGCGGATCAGCGTTTGATGCTGATCAGCTCGGCGAGCATCTCGTCGGCGGTGGTGATGATTTTCGAAGAGGCTGAATAGGCCCGCTGGGTGGTGATCAGGCCGGTGAACTCAGCCGACAGGTCCACCGTCGAGGCTTCCAGCTGGGACGCACCGATCAGGCCCGCGCCGCCACTGCCGGCCCCCTTGAGGTTGAAGGTACCGGAGCCCTGGGTGACGCGGAAAGCGTTGCCGCTGGCCTCTGACAGGCTGTCGGGGCTGGGGAACGTGGCCAGGGCGACCAGGGCGATCTGACGGGTCACGCCGTTATCGAAGATGGCGGTGACATAGCCCTTCTCGTCGATTTTCACCTCGGACAGGTTCCCGAAGGCCGTACCGTTGGTCAGCGTGGCTTGAACCACTGAGGCGCTGTCGTACTGGGTCAGGCCGCCTGCACCGTTGGTGAAGTCGAAGCTGACGGACTGGTTGTCGATACCCAGGCCGGCGGCCCAGTTGAATTGTCCGGCTCCCGGGGCGGCGGCGTCGGATGATCCGAAATCCAGGGTCGCGACCGTGGGATCGGCGAACAGGCCTTCACCCGGGGCCATCGCCAGCATGGCGGCCACATCGAGACGGCCGTCCTGGGTAAAGGCCACCTTGCCGAACTTGAGCTGGCCGTTGCTGAGACCGGTGCCGGTCACGACGTCCGTCTCGGGGATGGCGCGGATTTCCGCGTACCACTGGTTGGGCGTGTCGCTCTTCAGGAACGACAGGGCGAGGGTGCGCTGGCCGCCCTTGGAGTCGGACACCGGGATGGTCAGTTCGAAGTCCGGTTTGACCCCGGTGCCGGTGTCCGGATCCCACATGGCCATGGAGTTGGTGGCGGGGTCGTAGGCGAGGGGGCCGGGAATCGCGAGCCCGGCGTCGACCGCCGCGGCAGAGACGGGCTGGCTGGATTTCAGGTTGGCGTTCAACTGAACCCGCGTGGTCGCCTCGGCGGTGCCGCCGACGGAGCCGACATTGATGGTCTTGAGACGGGTCAGGTCCGAGGGGTCGGTGTTGATATTGCCCTCGCTGTCGATCGGCCAGCCCTGAAGATAAAGGCCGGCCGTATTCTTCAGATAGCCCAGGCTGTCGACGCGGAAGGCCCCGGCGCGGGTGAACAGACGGGTATCGGCCGGCGTCAGGTTCTCGGACTTCTCGGTGACGACGAAGAAGCCCTGACCGGAAATGCCGAGGTCGGTCGAGGAGGTGGTGCGCTGGAGCTGGCCGTTCTGGCTGGTGAAATGGCGGGCGGTCGTCAGAACGCCGCCGGCCGAATAGCCGGCCCCCTGGCTCTGGGTGTTGACCACGGTCGAGAACTCACCGGTCGTGCGCTTGTAGCCGACGGTGTTCACGTTCGCGATGTTCTGGGCGATGGCTGCGAGAGCCGCCGAGTTGGCGGTCAGGCCGGAAACGCCGGCCAGAAGGGCGCTGTTGATACTCATGGCGTTGGACTCCTTACGTAATCTGAATCAGGTGATGGGGCGGCGCGTGGCGATCAATGCGTCAGGCGGTACCGCTGGCGGTTGTGGGGGTGACGTGTTCCTGCAGGGCGATCACAGCGGACAGCGGCAGGATGGAGTTGCCGACGGTCAGGTAGGGTTCGCCGGCGTAGAGCTCGACACCGGTGATGCGGCCGCGCACGAGGACCTGGCTGTCGACCGTCTCGTCCGCGCCGGTCTTGGCCGTCACCTGCAGGGTATAGACGCCGCCGTCATCCAGCTGACCGCCACCGGTGGTCTGACCGTTCCAGGTGAAATCGTGAATGCCTTCGGTCTTGTCTGGCGCGGGGCCGCTCCACACGACCCGGCCGGCACCGTCCAGTACCTGCATGGTGGCATCTGCGGCGTCGGTGGCCAGTTCGTAGCTCCAGGTGGCCTCGCCACCCTCGAGCTTCATCGCGGACCAGGCGGCCGTCGTATCCTTGCCGATATAGTTTGCGGCACCGGACAGGCCCCCGCCCTGTTGGGCCGCCAACAGGCTGGTGAGCAGGTCGTTGGTCAGCAGTTGTTGCTCGACACCCGACATCTGGGTCAGCTGGCTGGTGAACTCGTTGGAATCCACCGGCGACAACGGGTCCTGGTTCTTCAGCTGGGCGGTGAGCAGGCTGAGAAAGGTCTCGAAATTGGTCGCCATTGCGGTGCGACCGGCGGTCGTCCGGTCGGTGGCGGCGGCAGTTGTGACGGCGTCGACCATCGGTCAGACCTTCATATCGACGCGGTCAGGCGTCAGGGAAAGGGACATCCAGCGCGGTGCCGCCACGGGGACGGCCGCATCTGTTTCAGCGGAGAGGCGGGAGGCGGCGGCGAAGGCGCGGCCCTGGCGACGGTCAAACGCCTCGCCGGAGGACCGGTCGCGTTCGGTAAACTGGAAGGCGTCGTCGGCGAGCTGGAATCCGGCCTGCTCGAGCTGGCGACGCAGGTCGTCGACACGGCCCTTCATGTCGAGGGCGGCGGCCGGATTATCGAAGGCGAGACGGGCCGCGAGGCGACCGTTCTCGTCGATATCCAGGCTGACATCGACCCGTCCAAGGTCATCGGGCGTCAGGGCCATCTCGAACCGGGTCGACCGGGAGTCGAGCCGCCGGATCATCTGGGCGGCCATCTGGGCGGTGGCCTCGACAGCGGCGCTGGACACGTTGGACAGGCTGTAGGTCTGCGACGCAGTGCTCGTCTGTGTCGCCGGGGCGGGCAGGGCTTCGCCCGGCTGCTGGTCGAGGCGTGACTTGACGTCGACGTCCGGTGTGTCGGCGACCGGGATCGTCGGGGCGCTGACGCCCGGGGTCAGGGGTCGATCCGAAAGCGTCGTGGCTTCGGGTACGGTGGATGTGCCGCCCAGGGTCGGAGCGGCGGTGCCCGCAGGGACAACCGTCGCGTCGGCGACGACCGCAGCCGAAGCCTTTCCGGTGCCTGAGTCACCGGTCGCCCTGACGCTGTTCGAGACCGTGCCGGCCCGCTCGGTCAGCGGGCGCACGGGCGGGGGGGCGACGGCCGCCGGTGCCATGGCAACTGCGGCTGCGGCCGCTGCCTTGGTGCCCGCCGCCGTCGCTGCGGGTGTGGCCGGTTCGGCTGCCGGGTCTGTGGGGTTGGGCGTTTCCGTGCCTGGCAGGATCTGACGGTCGGCGGACTTGCCGGTGACCGGCAGCGGAACGACCCCCGGCAGGATCTGTGGCCCTTCGTTCTTGGCCGGGGCGGCCGGCAGAACCTGTGGCCCTTCGGCTTTGTTGGTGATCGCCGGCAGCACCTGGGGCTCGTCAGTCTTGCCGGGAGCGCCGGGCAGGACCTGCCGGCCGTCAGTCTTGGTGGTGATCCCCGGGAGAACCTGAGGCTCGTCTGTTCCCTTGCCCGAAACGACCGGTTCCGGAACGGGATCGATATCGACCGGCCCCGGCAGAATCTGGGGGCCGCCCGCGACTTTGGCGTCGTTCAGCGGTTGCGCCGGGGATGTCTCGATCGGCGGTGTAACGGGGACGGACGGCGGGCCCGGCAGGATCTGCGGCGCGTCGATATCCTTGTCGGCGGCGGCAACCGGCAGGACCTGTGCGTCGTCGTCCCTGATCTGGCTGTCGGCGGCATCCATCGACGGAAGGGTGGTGGCCGCATTCGATGCCGATCCGGCACCGCGGGTACCATCGTCGTCTGCAGCGGTCGCGTCGGTGGCCGGTGCGGAACCGGTGCCCGTTCCGGTTGCGACCTTTATCGCTGAGGCGGAACGGGTGATGTCCGTCCCGCTGCGGGTCAGCGGGGTGTCGGCCCTGCCGACGGCGCGGGTCTGTTCCGGCTCGACGTCCATCGCCTCGTCCAGCATCCGGTCGAAGCCGGACTCACCCCGTGCGTCAGCCGCCTTTGAGGCGGCGACCGGGGTGGGGGTCGGGACGACGATGGAGAAGAGACTGTCAGCGGACATGTGTGGCGATAGCCTGGTTGGGTCGGCGCCTGCTGCGCCCAAGGGTTCGGAAGGGTGTTCGCAAGTCGCGGGCCACCTTGGGAAATTTCAGTAATGTCTTGATGTTAATCGTTTAAATCTCACGTCCGGCGTCTGGCGTTGCGCGGCTTCGAGGTCGAAACTTGCCGCGCCATGACGTTTTTTGCCCGGCTGTCGTCCGGTCGTCGCGGGCCGCGATCCGGCGGCGACGCGACTGGCCCGCCCCTTGCGCTCCCTACCGGGTATGGACGCGGTAAAAATCGTGATGACGAATATATTCAATGACCTGGCTGGATCGTCGATCGATCGGGCCGGGCAAAAAGCGCATGTTGGCTGGCAGGGATTGCCGGGCGACGTGATTGCGCTGTCGTCTGGAGTGCTCTGATGTCGCTCGGTTCCATCATGAACATCGCGTCATCGGGCCTGGGCGCTGCCCAGGCCCAGCTGCGCGTCGTTTCCGACAACGTCTCGAACGTCAACACGCCCGGCTATGTCCGCAAGATCGGCGACCAGGTCGCCGTATCCAATGAGGGCGTCGGTGCCGGTGTTGCCGTTACCCGCATCCGTCTGGCGACAGACCGTTTTCTCCAGGCGGCCAGTCTGAACTCCGGGTCGGAGGCGGCGCGCCAGGGCGTTCGCTATGAACTGTATGACCGCATCCAGTCCCTGTTCGGTGATCCCGGTGGCAGCGGCTTCTTCTCCCAGGTGGATGACATCTTCTCCGCCTTCGCCGCCGGGGCCGAGGACCCGGTGTCAGCACCGCGTCGCCAGGAGGCGCTGTTCAAGGTGCAGGCGACCTTCGATGAGGCGAGCCGTATCGCCGGACAGATCCAGTCCGTGCGCGAGGACGCCGATGGTCGCATCCAGAGCTCGGTCGAAACCACTAACTCCCTGCTGGAGCAGATCGAGGCACTGAACGTCGAAATCGCGCGCGCCGCGGTCGTGTCGGGAGACTCCTCGGGGGCGGAGACCGCCCAGGCAGCCCTGATCTCCCAGCTATCCGAACTGGTCGATATCCGGGTTTCGACCCGGCCGGTCGGTGGGGTGTCGATCCGGACCGGCGGCGGTGTCCTGCTGGCCGGACAGGGGCATGCGACGCTGGAATACAATCGGGCCGGTTCGGTCAATTCCGAGACGTCCTTCAACGAAATCTGGGTAACCGAGCCGGGAGCCGAAAAGCGCCCGCTGCTGGACAGTGTGAGCTCCGGTCAGATCAAGGGTCTGGTCGAACTCCGCGATACCGAGGCCCCGGAGACGGCCGCCCGGCTGGGCGAGCTGATGACCCGGATCGCCGATGAGCTGAACCGTGCCCACAATGCCAACAGCGCGGTGCCGCCGCCGACGACCCTGACCGGGCGGAACGTCGGCCAGTCCCTGGAGACGGCCCTGACCGGGTTCACTGGCAATACCACCATTGCCGTGACCAATGCCGGCGGGGTGATCCAGGCCCGCGCCGATATCGTGTTCTCGGGCGCGACCATGACGATCAACGGCACGGCGGCGACGCCGGCCACCTTCCTGTCAGTGCTGAATACCGAACTGGGCGGCGCGGCGACGGCGACCTTCACAAACGGGGTCCTGAGCCTGTCGGCCACGGCGCCGAACGGGGTCGCGATCGCCGACGATGCGACAACCCCGAGCGACAAGGCCGGGCGAGGGTTCTCACATTATTTCGGATTGAACGACCTGGTCTCGTCCGATCGGGTGGCCCTGTACGACACGGGCCTGTCTCCGACTTCACAGCACGGGTTTACGGCCGGGGAGACCGTCGCCTTCCGCTTTGTTGACGCAAACGGCACCAAGCTGCGGGACCTGACCGTCACGGTCCCCGGCGGGACGGGTACCGTCGCCGAGCTGGTGACCGCGCTGAACGATCCGGTGACCGGAGTCGGACGATACGGCAGCTTCACGCTGGATCCCACGACCGGGGCGCTGACCTTTGCCGGGGCCGGGAATCCGGCGCCGACCATGTCTGTGGTCAAGGACAAGACGACCCAGGTGCCATCTGGCGTGTCCTTGACCGAACTGTTCGGTATCGGGACCGGCGTCAGGGCGTCGCGTGCAGACGGGTTCGGCCTGCGCATCGACATTAACCGGGACCCGTCCAAACTGGCCCTTGCCCAGTTGAATCTGTCAGCGGCGGCCGGCACCCCGGCCCTGGTCACCGGTGATGGTCGCGGCGCGCTCTTGCTGGCGGATGCCGGACAGCGGACGGCCCGGTTTGAGGCCGCCGGCGGATCGACCGGCGGATCGATCAGCGTTTCGCGATATACGTCCGAGCTGTCCGGCGAGATCGGCGGCAAGGCCAAATTGTCGAAGAGCCGGTCTGACAGTGCCTCCGCCCTCCAGACAGAGGCCAGTACGCGTCAGGTCGCGTTCGAAGGCGTCAATCTCGATGAAGAACTGGTGCTGATGACGACCTATCAGCAAGCCTTTAACGCCTCGGCGCGCCTGATATCGGCCGTCAAGGATATGTATGACGTCTTGCTGGGAATGGTCTGATGACTCGAGTCTCGACTGCCGGAAACTATAGCTCAGCCCTGGCTGAGCTGATGAACACCCAGGTTCGAGCCCAGGAAGCGCAGACGCGTATCTCGACCCAGAAGCTGGCGACCGACCTGACCGGGTTTGGACGGGGCTCGGAAACCCTGACCGCGTTGAAGTCGATGCAGAGCCGTATCCAGGGCTTTATCACGACGGGCGAAACGGTTTCGGCCCGGCTGGCGTCGCAGGATCTGGCTTTCGAACGGGTCGCCGACGGTGCGGGCGGCGCGCGTCAGGCGATTGCCGATGCCCTGGCCTCTGGCCGGCTGGACGGGCTGATGCAGCAACTCCAGAACGAGTTTCAGGTCAGCCAGGACGGACTGAACACCAAGCACCAGGGCCGCTATCTGTTCGCCGGCGGCGATGTCGAAAAGATTCCGGTCGTGTCCATGACATTGGCCGACCTCGCCGCGGCCCCCTCGGTTGCGGACAGTTTCGTCAACGATAATCTGAAACAGACGTCCCGTCTGGACGAAGGCACACGGATGGAAACCAGTTTCCTTGCCGATGAGGTCGGCACGGATCTGTTCCAGGTCTTCCGCGACATCCAGACCTATCACGGAACCACACCGATCAGTGATCCGATGAGTGACGCGACGCGGGACTTCCTGACCAGCCAGTTGACGCGCTTTGACGATGCCCGGACGTCGATTACCGACATGGCGGCACGCAACGGGGCCATGCAGAATCGGGTTGACGGTATCCTCACATCCCAAGGCGAGCAGAAGACGTCGCTGGAAGAGCTTCTGTCGACCAAGACCGACGCCGACATGGCGAGAGCCATCACTGACCTTCAGTTGGCGCAGGTGGCAATCCAGGCTTCTGCCCAGGTTGTCAGCCAGTTGAGTCAGGTTTCGTTGCTGAACTATCTCTGACGGTTGCGGCGGCTTCGGCCGCTCCAGGCGGGTCGGAAGCGCAACCGGCGGGCGTGGCTGAACGGTAACGCCCGGCGTGCGTTCATTTCTCACCCGGAACGAAGTGCATGGGCAAAGCCCCGGGTGCCGTCTAGTGAGAGGCATGGCCAGCGCGGATTTCCAGATCGAGGACGACGGGGGGGGGCTTGTGCTTCACCTCAGTGGCGACTGGACTACGGCCGGTCTGGGCCGGGCGTCGCGTCGGCTGGAATCGGCACTGAAGGGGCGGGTCCCCGCGCGGCTGGATCTGAAAGAGATGGGACGGTTTGACACGGCCGGGGCCCTGTCGATCGTCCAGACAACCGGCGAACCTATGCCGTCGTCGGTCTGGGCAGCGCGCCCGGAAGCGGGCCGCATCTATGCGATGGTGGAACGGCTGGAGCGCGAGAGTGTCGAACCGCGCAAGCGGGCCGGAGGCTTCACCCGGGCCTTCGGAAAAATCGGGCGCGGGGTTGAGGATATCGGCCACGAGGCGCTCATGTCCCTGGCCTTTCTCGGCCGACTGATGGTCGCCACCGGCGCGGCCCTTTCCAATCCGGGTCGAATTCGCTGGCCTGCCTGGTTCAGCCAGGGCGAGCGCGCCGGTCTGGACGCCCTGCCGATCGTCGCCACCACCAATTTCTTCGTCGGTTCGGTCATCGCCTTCCTGGGTGCCGACCTGCTGACCCAGTTCGGGGCCGGGGTCTTCACGGTGCAGCTGATCGGGGTTGCTGTGTTGCGGGAGTTCGCGGTGGTCATCACCGCTGTCCTGCTGGCGGGGCGGTCGGCGTCGTCCTTCGCCGCCGAGATCGGTTCGATGCGGATGAACCAGGAAGTCGACGCCATGCAGGTGATGGGGGTCAATCCGTTCCAGGCCCTGGTCATTCCCCGTCTCGCGGCCATGCTGTTGATGCTGCCGATCCTGACATTCGTCGGCATGATTTCGGGCCTGTTTGGCGGTATGCTGGTCACCTGGGCACAGCTGGACCTTGGACCTGCCTTTTTCATCCAGCGGATATCCGACACGCCCGACATCGGCACCCATATGGGGGTGGCGATGATCAAGGCCCCGGTGTTCGCTATCGTTGTGGCGGCGATCGGTTGCCGTCAGGGGATGTCTGTTGAGGGTGACGTCGAGTCGCTTGGGCGCCGGGTTACCGCGGCTGTGGTGCAGGCCATTTTTGCTATCATCCTGCTGGATGCCGTCTTCGCCCTGATCTTCCTGGAGCTGAACTGGTGAACGCGCCCGTCCACCCTTTTGCCCATGTGGAATCAGCGCCTGAGGTCCTGATCGAGGTCCGCGGGCTGCTGAGCAAATTCGGTGACCGGACCATTCATGAGGACCTCGACCTCGATTTGGTCAAGGGCGAGGTTCTGGGCGTGGTCGGCGGTTCGGGCTCGGGCAAGACGGTGCTGCTGAATACTATCCTGGGGCTCAAGGAGCCCGACGGCGGCACCATCCGCATCTTCGACCATGACATCACCCAGATGACCAAGAAGCAGGCGGCCGACGTCGAACAGCGGACCGGCACCCTGTTTCAGCAGGGGGCGCTGTTCTCGTCCCTGACGGTTTTGCAGAACGTGGCCTCGCCCCTGGTCGAGCACACGCGGCTGCCCCGGCAGATGATCCGTGAGCTGGCGGAAATGAAGATCGCCATGGCGGGCCTGGGGCCGGAAGCCCATCATCTGAAGCCGGCGGAGTTGTCGGGCGGGATGCGCAAGCGGGTCGGCTTGGCACGGGCGCTGGCGCTGGATCCCGAAATCCTGTTCCTGGATGAGCCGACGGCGGGGCTGGACCCGATCGGTGCCGCGGCTTTCGACACACTGATCCGGAACCTTTCTGACGATCTGGGGCTGACCGTCTTCATGATCACGCACGATCTCGATAGTCTCTATGCCATCTGCGACAAGGTCGCGGTGCTGGCCGACAAGCGTGTGATAGAAAAGGCCACAGTGGCCGAGCTGGAACGGTCCGATCACCCCTGGATCAAGGAATATTTCCTTGGGCCGCGCGGACGCGCCGCCACGAAAGCCGCCTGAGGAGAGCGGAGCGATGGAACGAGACGCCCACTACGCCGCCGTCGGCATTGCCACGATCGCCTTGCTGGCGGCCCTGGCTGTGTTCGCCATCTGGCTGGCCCGCCTGCAGTTCAACAACGACTACGACGTCTATGACATCGTCTTCTACGGCCCGGTTCGCGGGCTGTCGGAAGGCGGGGACGTCAATTTTAACGGCATTCGCGTGGGTGAGGTCACGGACCTGCATCTGGATGCCAAGAACAGCGACGAGGTCATCGCGCGTATTCGCATCGACGCGACAACGCCGGTTCGTGTGACGTCGCGCGCCCAGCTGGAGCCGCAGGGCATCACCGGGCTGAACTACATCCAGATCACGGCCGGCACCCCGACAAGCGCCCTGCTGAAGGCGCAGTATCCCGACAATGTCGTGCCGGTTCTGCAGAGCCAGCCGTCGCCGATCGCCGAGCTGCTGTCGGGATCGGGCACGGTTCTGGCCCAGACGGTGGATGCGCTGAACCGGATCAACCGCGTTCTGTCCGACGACAATATCCGCTCCTTCTCGACCAGCCTGAAGAATGTCGAGTCGCTGAGCACAGAGTTGGAAGCCCGCAAGGGGATGATCGAACAGCTGGAACAGTCGCTGATCAAGGCCAATGCCGCGATCGACGAATACCAGAAGCTGGGGGCCAGCCTGCGGGGTCTGGTCGAGGGCGACGGTCGTGAGGCCATCAGCAACATCAACCAGGCGACCGCCGACGCGCAAAGGGCGGTGGCTTCGATCAACCGCACGGCCAATGCGCTGGAGGGCCCGCTGGGCGATGTCGCCAGTGAAGGCGTGCCGCAGCTGATGCAGGCGATCCAGAGCCTGGAAGACGCGACGGAGTCGCTGCAGAGCCTGGTTGACGAGGTTCGCGCCAGTCCGCGCGATTTCATCGGGCGTCCCCCGTCCACCGAACTGGAGGTCCGGCCATGATCGGCATGTTTATTCGTCTGTCGGCGGTCACGGCCGCGGTTGCGGTTCTGGGCGGCTGTGCGCTGCTGAAGGCCCCCGACCCGGTGCAGCTGTACCGCTTCGGGGCGACGACCGAGAGCGCCGATGGCGCGGTTCTGGTCGAGCCGGTGCAGGTGGCGCTGCGGCGGATCGAACTGCCGGCGGCGTCGAAGGGGGACCGGATGCTGGGCATCACGGGGGCGGAGGCGGCCTATATCGGCGGCGCGCGCTGGGTCTCGCCGGCCGAGGACCTGTACGCCGAGAGCCTGAAGGAGGCCTTCCTGGCGCAGGCGACCCGGGTCCGGCTGATTGCGCGCAGCGAGCTGACGCCGGCGACCCGGACGCTGGACGTCAATGTCCGGACCTTCGAGTCCCGCTATGAGCGGCCGGGGGCGGCGCCGCTGATCGTTATCTCGGCCACGGCGCGCATGCTGCGGTTGCCGGAGCGGACGGTCGTGTCGGAGCAGACCTTTACCGTGTCACAGCCGGCGTCCGAGAACCGGGTGTCCAGCATTGTCTCAGCCTTCGATATCGCCACGCGGGACCTGAACACGCAGATCGTTGACTGGACCGAAGCGACCGTAGGTCGCTGATCCGACGAGAAATTTTTCTCTAGAGGGGGCGGCGCAGGGCCTCGATGCGGGCGGCGATCTCGTCGCGTCGTGCCCGGGCGCTGTCCAGTTCTGACAGGGCAGCGCCGATCCGGGCCAGCAGGTCATCGCGGGTTCGGGCCAGGCGGGTCTGGTCTGGCCGCACCCGTTTCGGCCGACGTCCGGCCAGGCCGAGTCCATCGATCCAGTCCTCACGCCAGGCCTCGATGCCCTGCCGGCACAGCGCCAGGCTGCCGGCGAGGCGGGCGTCGGTGTTCTGAACCGCGCGGATCAGGGGCAGGGTCTGGAGCGCGGCCTGACGCCCGGCGGTCAGGGCGGCCCCGCGCTGGTGCAGCGGCGACGGCTCCTCGCTCGGGGTGAGGCGGTCGAAGACGGCGCTGAGATGGGTGTCCAGATCGCCGACGGCTTCGCGCAGGTCGGTCCAGGTCTTGTCGAGGGTGCCGTTGCGCCGGGTGACGCCCTCGATCCGCTCGGCCATGTCACCGGCCACATCGGCGAGGGTGGTTTTGACGGCGGTGAACCGGGCGCGGAAGCGTTTGAGGCGGCCGCCGTGGCTGTCGAACAGGCCGGCCAGCCCCTTGCGGGGCTCCAGGGCGGCGGGGGCGAGGTCCTGGAGGACCGAGCGGGCGTGGGTCAGCTGGGCGGCGGCCTCCGTCAGGTCGCCGGTGCGAACCGCGCCGAGGGCCCGTTCCAGACGCTCTATGGCGGCGGCGCGGGCGGGCTCGGCGAAGGCCTCGTGAGCGTCGGTGTCCAGCGTGGCGGCGACCGCCGCGACGCGGTCGGGATCGGGCAAAGGTGCGCCG
>TARA_R110002167_G_scaffold69811_9_pt1 | contig 12656 bp, 12 predicted proteins | sample TARA_R110002167 | Tara Oceans TARA_R110002167 (sample SAMEA4398238) | marine metagenome | biome: Polar Biome; feature: [MES] marine water layer (ENVO:01000295) within the mesopelagic zone...; material: water (ENVO:00002006), including particulate matter (ENVO:01000060) such as...... | reverse complement strand
TATTGCTCTGGATAATATGTTTGTATAATACCTCTACCGTCTTTAAAAGTGATAGGGTTAATTTCTGGATCTAATTTTTTTATTCTTTTAATATCCATTACAAAACTCCTTGTCTGTAGACATATATAGTCCCAACATTAGTCTTCTACGTTGTTGCGATCTATTTGGCATTGTACTGTGCATTACTCTGGCATGGAAGAACATAACTGTGCCTTCATCAGCGATAACAGGAACACCATTTTGTAAAAAATGTTCGTTATAGTCTCCTGCTAAAACTTTTTCATAATCAAACTCTAAAGTTTGACTACCAGGCCATATCATAGTACCACCATTTGTATGATCGAACTTATCTACTAGTATGCATCCTTGCATACATTTAGTAAAACCAAAATCGTTATAATATTCAGGTCTATCATAAGGAGTATCAAAATGCGGAGCAATTTTTCCTCCTCCGGAATTTGTAACTTTAAATCCAACACCCCCAACAGAATAATTTTCACTACCGTTAAATAGTATATCAGCAATATATTTTTGTTTTAGTCTAACTATATCTAAAAATTCTTTATCAGCTTGTGCTACACTATGACTATAGTCTGTCCACCATTCTTCACTATCAACATTTACGCCTTGTGGTATGGCATCACATATATCTCGTAACCTAAGTGCTTCGTTGCTGTCTAATAAATTTTCAACTATAACATATCCATCACGATTAAATTTTTCTAGTAAGTCTACATCGATATCCATTTTATTTCCTATAGTACAATTGTCTATGAGTTTCAAATAACTCTTCGCACTTTAATAATCTAAACTTGTGAATCATCCAACTGGCTGTATACCAGTCCGTTAATGGTTCACTATTAGTTAACATAGTGTTTAATGTATTTATAAGTAATTGACCACCCAACTGTTCACTAGTAAATTCTTCATTGTCTATACGAAGGTGCCAATTACTTGTCTCACTAAGTCCGCTTGAAGATGTTATAGTAAATGAAGTTTGCTCGTTTACAATTACATTTATATGTGTTTCTCTCTTTTTATACTTGTATTGATGTACATATATTTCACATGTTGGGTCATACCATATAGATAATAGATTAATAGCATGGCTCCATATCTCGGCGATATGATCTAGTTTATCTCTATTCTTGACATTATATGTAAAACTTATATTTTGAGGACACTGCTTATTTTTTCTCAAATGCTGTACCTGAGCAAGCCAATCGTTTTGATAAACTGATCCTTTGATCTGGTTGGCGATGGTAAAATCTTCGTGTGTATTATATAATACACTGGGTTTCTCTACAAATATAGTCTCTGCATCAGCATATTTTGTTAACATTTGTGCGTGTGTATTACTGGGTGTAACGATGTGAACATTTTTGTCTTGTGCTATTGGCTCGTTATCAAATTCAATCGACATTAGCGGATGACTATCTGAAAACTTTTGTTTTTGTTCATTAGTCCATGCTGACTTTTTAGCAAGCACACATTCTGTTATGCCCATCTCTACTAAACATCTGATATGCACATTACTAAATGCGCCTGCTCCTATAATTATTGTACTAGTATTCATTATGATAAATTATTGCCCCAAACTTTAGCGTTTGGTATACCAAGATTCCACAAATCAACAATTATACTTTGTTGGGCTGGTTGATATTTCTCCAGTAATTCTTTATTTGGGTGTGCCAATAATACAACTGATGGTTCTTTTGATATGTCGTCATACGTTACGCTTGCGCCCAACTCAGTACAATATTCTCCAACCAATACACTATAACTACCCACAGTTAAATCAACTCCTTGTTTAAAACTTTTACCCAGTATTATAATTGGTAACTTATAGCTAACTAAATGTTTGGCTAGTGCGAGTGCCTGATCTTGTCTTACTTGTGTTATATTTTTAAGTAATTGACTTTGCATTTTAAGTTCGTCTGTTAACCAACTAAGTACCACACCATCTCTGGGATGACACGGTCCGCCATTACCACTTCCGGGTGTTAAATAGGCAGTTGTGTTAAAGTTTTGCTTTTCATTTAACAATGCTTCCATTATATTCCAACTACTAGCATTGAAGTTGCCGTACTCTATCATTTCACTTATTGTATTTGCAAAAGCAATTTTAACACTACTAAAGATATTTCCAAACATTTTCCACATTTCTACTTCTTCATATGTACCTTGCTTAATTACAGTGCCAGGACATAATGATCTCATAATAGTACTAACTTGATCAAATACGTGTTTATCCTGTGTTCCAATGTAATAAGAGGGACTACTTATAAAGTCCCTAGCAACACTACCTATGTGTATCATTACTGGCATATAAACAATTCTTAGATCGTTATGTTGTTGTGATAGTTGTTTAATTGTTCCTGGACTTACTGTGCTGCTAACAACTACAATACCCTTATACATATTATTTGATAGGTCAAGCAATACACTTCTTAAAGCAGTATAGTCATAATCTTCCACAGTGGATAAGTCAATGGGAATACTTCCATCTAGATTTTTATTAATGTGTGGAGTTTCCACCAATACAAAAGTTATATCGGCATCCAATAAGTTTGTAATATCGTCCGTATAAACTTTTGATTGCTTTTGTAGTAAGTCATATGCTACTACATTATAAGATTTGTTTATAGCTTCAGCTATTGGTAATCCACATTTTCCTAATCCAATCCATCCTAGTTTGGTCATTCGTCTCTCCTACAATAATTTAACGTCATAGCAACCTGTGATAATAAACTTGTTCTTAGATGATCTTTGTCAAATTCATAATGATTGCGATTATGAATTAATGTATCAAGCATATCAAATAAATCCTGTGCTATGTCTTCTTTACTTCTCATATAAAACTGTTTAGCAGACTGTATAGCAGCCGTTAATCGAGTTTGGTTATCCTGTATACTGTCATATGATTCATCTATCCAGTTATCAAATGTTTTATATCCTCTATTTTTTAACGATAGTATATGATTCGGTCCTGCTACAATTACAAATGGTTGAAAATGAAGCATAGGCTTATAAACTTTTTCAGTAAGAAAAATACTACCGTCTTCTATACCACCAAAAGTTTCTGTAACTATATTTAGGCTGCTATCAAAAAACTTTTGTGTATTGGGGTCAGGCACAGGATTAATAATAGGACTACCGTCATCTTCTAACATTATTGGAATCTTATCTATCAAATTATGTTTTTCATATAGACTATATGATTGAGGATAGTTATCCTGTAAACCTTCTTTAACATACCAACGCATCGTTCTATTATTTTTTATATTATTTCTAACATAATCTATCCATTGTTGTCCTGTATGATTTAATCCAGCTATGGATTGAAATTCATCAATACCAGGCGTTCCATAATGTACACACATTGAACTTATTATTCCGTGTTGTGTATCGTCCCAAAGCTCGGCTACAGCAGCATGTCTGTGCCAACGTTGGACTCTATTTAGACATATGAATTTATTCTTTCTCTGTTCTTTTTTGCGAATTTTATCAATAATAGTATCTTGTATTGTTGATGAAAAAGGTTCAAGACATAACAGACTTGATTTAACATGATGTGGTATTCTTTCATCACTACTCAATAACTCATTACATGAGGATATAATAAAGTGATTAAAATTTAGACCCCATACTGCGTATCTAGAACATAGTACATTCATAATGTTAATATATACTGTTGCTTCCCACGCTTCCCAATTATTGTATAGGCATATTTTACCTCTCTTTTGATTACATACTAAGTCCAAAACTTCATCATGTATTGTAATACAGTTATTCCAAAATTTGTATGCTTTGTCATTTATATTTGGCTGATCAGTTCTAGCCCCATGAGCCAAAAAGGGTTGTATTTTAATAGGATAGATGAAAGGTTCTTTGTTTACGTTCCAACTTCTAAATTCACTAGTGTTATCGTTAATGGAAGAAAATGGGCTTTGCTTACCCAGATTTATATATGTTGGTGATGTTAAATCTTCATATCTAGCATTTAATGCGTCTAAAGTATAATTGTTTAGGTCATGCTTAGTAACCCCATTTGAAAATTCAAAGTAATTATCTGGATCTCTTTCATAATCCCAATATGTAGGAATTTTATTATCAAACATTATAGTGCCTCTGCTTGTTCTTTAGACAGACTATTGTATTTTAATAAATATTCTGAATACCAATTCCATAATTCAGGAAATCCATCCAATACCATTTTGGCAGGATCAGAATTTCGTATACTACCTAACCATTGAATGTGTTTAACAAATCGCATACTTAATCTTTCAAACTTACCCTTATCAATATCTTTCCATAACTCATACTCAATTTGTTCAAGGCTTCTTTTATTTTTTAGACTTAGTAAAGGTTCTTTAATATCTTTCCAAACCCGTTCTTTAACATTTTGCGGCAACACATTTATACTAAGCCATTCAGGGTTATATACCAGATTGTTTGCTAGTAACTTACCGTGTTCGTCAGCCCAATCAAAACTTTTAGCCCAAGATATAGTATCCTTGAGTCCCGCTATGGTTAAATTACTAGTTGTAATATTAAGTGCTACGGCATTAGGTAATTCGTTGTGAAGTCTTGTAAAATTCTCATTGACTTTATTCCATTTAGTACCTGTTCTAACTGTTTCAGCTCTTGTGCCAATTGCGTCAATACTACATCCAACATACACATTCTTAAACTTTTTCCAATAGTCAATTATATTTTTACCTTTGTAATCAAGTTTGAGTAGATTTGTGTTGTAGGCAAGCTCGACATTAAAAAGCCTACGCTCTATTAACTCTTCTAATATTGCCCAATGCATTGGACTAATTAGCGGCTCGCCTCCAGCAAAGTAAAATTTATAAGTTTTGTCTATATCATTCTTAATAATATCAAATATATTATCTTTGCTAATTTTCACAGCATCAATTACACCAGCTGCTGGTACCTTTTGATCTTGGCTTTTTAGTATATCTCGTTGCCATAAACTACTGTAATCAGGTCCACACATAACACAATTCATATTACATAAATTGGTTTGTCTGACATCCCAGTATATTATGGATTCGTCAGTTAATTTACCGTCTCCGTCAAATTCAAAATTTTCTGCATATCCTGCATCATTAAACCATTGGTTATGGTAATGTTGCCTTAAACTTAGTATACCTTGATTTTCCAAATTCCAGCAATCTCTACAACTTTTATGCTGATTGCCATTGATTAAATCTTTTCTAAGTTTATTTGACCAATCGTTATTCCTTGCTTGCGATATCGTCTGATTACTAAGGTTACCAGCTTCTATTAAGTCCTTATCAAATTGATTTTGAACACAACAATAGCTAAATGTTCCGCTTGGCATAATATGGGCACCGACCCATGGTAACGGACAAAACAAGTTATTTTTTGGTAAATCTAAAAATTTCATCGATTATTCAACCAGCTGTGTACGTTCTCTGCCATTATTTCGCAACCAGTTTCGCTTAGATGAAACGTATCTTGTTCTGAAAATCTTTCGTTCTCTGCAAACCCTATTTTATTATCTTTAAAAATTTTGTTTTTAAATTCTGGAAGTGTACTATAATTGGCTTTATCCCACCACGAATAACAGTTTACAGATAATATATATGCGTCTATATTGTAATAGTTGAGCAAAGTTTGAAACTGCAATTGTCTTTGATTAAAACTATAATTGTCATATTCGTCCATGCTTGCGTACAACTCATAATTTTTTAGTAATGAAGATATATTTTTATCCCTATACCAAAGGTGGGATTTATCTTTGTATCTTATTAAATACAATTCTTCAAACTCACTATTCCCAAACTTTTCTTTTACATGGTCTGCCATTGGATTTGTCCAAGTGGCAAATTCCTTTCTAGTATTATCTGTATACTGTATGAATACTTTGTCCTTACTAGTTATTTCACCGCTTATAATTTTGTCAGTTAGTACTCTCCAAATTCTAGAATTACTGCCGCTAGATACTACTGCATCGTGGTTATATTCTAAATTTAACTTTGATGCTAATAGTTCTCCCCAACAAATATCATTACTATCAAATCTATCACTGAAGCTACATCCTCCAACAAATAAGGTATGTTTAGTCATTGGTTCTCTCCTTAGAGTAAAACTCTTTTGCGGCCTCTGGCAGTTGTCTGGATCTATTACCGTTACTATCTTTATGCCAATATTCAGGGTTACCGTCACTGTCAGTGTGTGGATCGTGTGCTTCCTTACATACATCGTAAAAGTTTTGCATTTCAGGAAATGTTTTTAAAAAGTTTTTGTCTCTTCTCTTATCGTATTCATTAACGAAAGAATAAAATCTTGCTCTGGATAATTGAACCTTGTTTGTCCATTCTTGATCGTTTCTGTGTAATTGAAAAGCTAAACCTTCAACTATTCTTTTTAACTTTGCTGTCTCCTGATCAGTAAAACCTTGAAACTTTGTCCAATCGGTATTTTCATTGTTTCTATACATAAAATCTAGAGCTGGTATCAGATAATCAATTACTAATTCTTCTGTGGCAACTGTACCCACATCTAAAAAATCAGGATATCTTACATATGCTATATCTATACCAACACGTTCATTAGGGTTTTTTCTAGCAAGATTTTTACGTTCTGTCATGGAACGTACCGGTCTATCATCTAAACTCTCATTTAGAATGCCATCTAATTCCCAATTCAATTTTTTTAATAAATTAGTAGATTGCCCATTGGTTGTTTCTTCCATCCAATGAAGTAATCCATTAAAGTTAAATTCTTTTTTCAATTGTAATGTATAATGTAAGAAAGGCATAAAATTACTAACTGCAAATAAATTAAAAGCAGACATGAATACAAGTCTTGTGTTGTGTGTACTTCTTAAAAAGGCTTCTACATTTTTTCGAAATTCATCGAAATCCATACCATCTCTACTGTATTCGGATCTTTCTCCCCAACCTTCGCAACTAATAAAAAGTGTGAATTTTTTAACTTTATCCTGGTTACATATATCAGTGATAATATCTAAAAAACGTTTCCAATTTTTAGCAGGAGCATTTCCATTTGTATTGATACTAAGTTCCATATCAGGAGTAGGATTATCTCTGATTTCTTCTAACAATTTAAAAGTGTGTTTACTCATCAATGGTTCACCACCTGTAATTCTTAGTGTATGAAGATGTTCTTTTGCTTTTGGAAACCATTTCCAAAATGCATCTGTATATGGATTATCCTCAGATTCAGGTATTTGAACATTGTCAGTAAAATTATATCCTTCCTCTGGTAATGTATACCATCCATGTTTTTTAATTTCTTGCACCCATTTACTACTGAAACTGGGACCACAATATGAACATTTAAAATTACATACATTACTAAAGCTGACCTCTAAATATGTCGGATATATATCATCTTCTTCACCAGTAAGATTTATAATTTTATCATGTTCGCCTATGCTCCATGAATCTAAACTTTTATATACTCTATCACTGTAAGTTTCACTTCCTGTTTCTTTTGCATTATCTTCTATACGCCAGCAATAATCACACTCAGCAGGACGCTCTCCGTTAAGCATTTGCTTACGGGCTTTTTTCTTAACACTAGTGTTATGTAATGCTCCTGGATTCTTTTTTAGTTCTTCTAAATCAATCTTGTGTGGCGTTGGATGGTGACAACTGTGTGTTAACCCTGTGCCCAAGTGCATAGTAACCTGTGACCATTTTGCCACACAAAAACCACAACCCTTGCTGTCCAACAACTGTTTCATTTTTTTACTGTTAGCATGATTAACACTAATTGTGCTGACGCCGTGTCTTTCCCAATCGACATCATCAATTTTTTTATCACTCATTGTTAAATAGTATCCTCTACTTGATCTTCACGTACTTGTGGGCCTAGTCTACTAGGATTACGATAAACTGTTTTAAAGAATCTTGAGCCTTCAAGCCCAATATCTGCTAGTTCAAGATCAAGTGTGCTACGTAACTGATCACCTAGCTCAACTGTTTTTGCTTTTAGTTTATCCATATCCCAACTATAGCCAGTACGTGGACATAGCTCAGCACCGTCAGCAAACTGTGGTGCTAGTTCATCTTCAAAGTATTTTGTTAACCAATCAAAGTCACGCACATTTTTCCAATCCCAGTCTTTTCTAGTAACATTAGTCATGTATGCGCCTAGTCGTGCGCCATATATTGCCCAAAGTCCGTTGGTAGTGTCCTCACCAACAGTCATCCATACCATAAGACGTCTATAATTTTCTCTATGAATACGTTTTATTGCGCTAGGATCAACAACGTCACCGTTTTCCAATCCCATCTTAACACCTTCACGGAAGCCAGCACGCCATGCTTGTAGTGGAGATCCATTATTGTGTACCCAACTATACCAGTTGTTCATTTGGATGTATTGAATATTCCAACAAAAGTCTACTTGCGCTCTTTTGTCTGTCGCAGGTGCCGCTTCATGTGTACGCATACGATTAACAACATCAACTGGCCACATTTTAATACCACCGTTGCCGTACACTAATCCGTTAATTTTATTTTTAGCAGCAAAACTAATAACATGTTTCTCTCCAATTTTATCCATGTCTAACTCGACATTGAAAAAATCTTCAGTAACAATATTATCAGCATCTACTGTAATAAAACGTTCTGTTTCGCTCATTGCGGCGGCGGCTTTGTGTGCGGCATCACTACCCCACACGCCATGGCTTCGTTTGGCCCATGGACATTTGTCTAACAGGTCTGAATAGTTTTCATCAGCATTTGGTTCGTCGTAGCTAATATAAACTATGTCAAAATCGTTAATACTTACCAGGTTTGACATATTCTAATTCCTCATATTTGAATGACACATTTTTTCCTTCTTCACCAATTAGTAACTTGGACGTTAAGAGTTCAGCATCTGTGTGTATGTTAAACTCTTTGTACTCGCCCATTTCACTAAGTGGTATTACGATACTATCTTTTAAATCAAAAGGTGTATCTCCAGTAATATAAATTTTCATATCGCTGTAGATTTTTGCCTCATGTGGGTCTTTAAAATTACTTTTAAATATCCAGCCATTGGTACTGTTGCTGATAGTAAATGTTGATTCATCATCAGTACTATAAATTTCTTTGTGATTTCGTCGGCTATTCTTTCTTTTAATATACTCAACTGTAGTATACTTAGTCTTAGTTTTTAACCCATAACTTTTGAAAATTCTACGAGTTAGTATATCGATATTGTTTAATCCAATGACATTTGTGTATTTACTAAGATCGTAAAGCATATATCCTTTGTTGATTAAATCAATAGGATCAAGTTCAATAGTGTGTATAAGACGTAATGGGTTATTCTTTTCAGTGATGTAAAAGTATAGTACACTATCATTTGTATTCAGTGCCTTACTAAATTTTTGATTGAATCTTCTACCTGTCATACGATACAGTGTGTCACCACTGATATTAATTTCTAACTTCATACTCTCAATATAGCGTATAATGTTAATTTCCATGTCAACTGACAATGGTGTTTCAGCAATTTTACTAAGCTGGTCTTCATGACTTTTTATTACTAATGCTTCAGATTTAGACATGATAAAAGTACCAGTACTGGTATCATTTACTATATATTTCTTTGGGTTTAAATGCCCAACAAGAATTTCTGCAGCGGTATTATCCTCTGTTAGTAAGTGCGGATTCTTCGATTCCCTGTACTTGCTTGATACGTTTATGATCTCACCAGACCATTCATCGTAATAAACGTAGTACTTAGGAAGCGGTTTTTCTCCGACTACTGATATCAATGTTGGTTCTGTATTCATTAATGATTTCTTCTGTGATAAAATTTTCGTCTCTGTAGTGTACTATTCCTGATGAAATAATACTATTTTCAATTATTAGTCGTTTGTTTTCTGGGAACCAATAATTAAGTATGTCAGTCCAGTTGTCTGGAATGTCTTTGTTCCATAGGTGTTGACTATGAGTGTGTAGATCATATAAATTATTAAGCGACACACTAACTTCATTTTTAACATCAAGTAAGTGAGTTACGATATTACACAACACGTTTTTATTAAACGATAGTGGTTTTTTGTCATTCATTAGCTGTGTATAAACATCTCGCCAATTTTGAAACACTGGGTCTGCCATCTTGAACCAGTCAATTGCTAATTGGCTGTCTTTCTTAAAGTAGATAAAATTACTGTAAAGCATTGGAAATTTATAATGATTCTCAAACTCAAAAAGTTGTCTTCTATCCAATGGTTGATTTCTAAATGATCTTGATATATTAGGCATAGCAATATCATAGACTTCAAGATTTTCCCATAGATGATCAATATCTGTGTTTAAAAATAATGTATCATAATCTATGTAAATTGTTTCGTCATATGGTGTTGCTTCTCGTAGTTGCCAAATGTTTGATCCGTGGAAACCATCTTTATATGCTGTATTACCAAATGGTAACTCAATGATATAATCAAATGCGTTTTCATACCCACTAGTTATATCTTTTTCTATGTCATCAACAATTAAACAAATACTTGCTTCTGGATCACATGTTTTAATGCTTAACGCAGTGGTGTACGCATATTTAATTTGATCTTCATCAGTATCAATACCAAGTAGTAGAAATCCTTTACTCATTGATATTCTCCATCAGTTAGTTTACTAATAATAGCATCAGAATGTCTAGCTATTGCTAACTTGTTCATTAAGTGTAGGTTAGTATCAGTTTGTCGAGTTAAAATATTCTTCCAGGCTTCATTTCTGTTATGACTTAACATAACGTAGTCATTAACATCTTTAACTTCAATGATATCGTCTTTTTGGTCCATGTTAATTAATGGCATGCCACCAAAATCATTCATAAAGTTATTTTCATTAAAGCCATTCATCACATGGTTTGCTATACTCACGCAGAAGTCTGTTCTAAATAGACCTGGTGGGAATTGGTATAGTAAGTGATAATAATCCCAGTTGTCTTTAACATGTTCCCATGTATCAAAAAATATGCGGCTCTCTTCACTTTGGTCAAAGTATACTACTGTACTCCACCAGTGATGAATTCCTGCTTCATTAAGTGTTTGCTCATTTAGGTATGGTGGCTGATGCTCCATATAACGAGCATATTTGTGCATTGCTATTGGCACGTCAGTTTCAAAGATATGATCATAAAAGTCGTTCATTATAAAGTAATCAGTATCAATTAGCATTGTTTTTTGAAACGGTGTTAAATTAATAACATCATGCTTGTTACTATTACTAAACTGTGTGCTAAACTCTGTCCACGGACTATCAAAATGTCTACGTGGGTTTGCTGAATGTTCTACATCTTGTATCACAACATGGTCAAAACAACTCTCGTGAAACTCGGCAGGTATAGAATCTTTAAGATACCCATACGACCCATTATCAGTGATGAGACAAGTTTTGTTATTTTTCATATTACGCTTTACATATGCGGCTGCAATATGCGCAAACTTAATATAATCCATCTTGTCATTGTTGTATGCGAACATACAAATGCCAGATTCTTCTTTATTTTCTGTCATTACCAGTCCATAATTTTCTTAATATTTCTAGACTTTTTAAGTTTGTCCATTTGGACTTTATATTCGTTAACACCTTCAGTATACGCACCAACTAATAGCTCTAAAAAGTCTGATAGGTTAGAAATTTCGATTGGGTTTTCTTTAGTATCTAGTATAACACTACTAGTTTTCCCTACTGAAATAAGAGCTTGTACAAAGCTAATTGTTTGTGGATTTGCTATAAACGACCCATTATTATAATGAACTAGCTGTAATGTTTGCATACGTGCGATTACATTTTTCTTTTGATTACTAAGTGTTGTGCGGTAATTACCGAACTCCAGCGCTTTTTCAAGCCTATCATCCATATGATGTTCTCCTATAAGTTAACTACTATTATAATTATTTATGAGGGAATGTCAAGTGTTTATTTTTAGCTGTCGTCAGCTGTATCAAAATTATTGGTTATTGCGAATACTGGGTCTGGATTAACATCAAAGGTAGCATCATTGAGTGTTATAATATCTGGCATTAGATAACTTACGCTTGTTTCAAACGTTCCATCAGTAAATTGAGCAAATGCAGTATCATCTAATTCAATTTTAAGATCAACGTCTTTGCCGTTATCTGCCCATTTTCCATAAAGTTTCATGTAACGGTTAGCATAACTACTATAGCCATAACCGTATCCACTAGCATCGCCTAATGGGTAAGCACTTTCAAAAGCATTCTCATGTATATACAACCCAGCCGCTTGATACCCATATCCATATCCATATCCACTTGGAGGTGCGGTAACACCACTACTAGTAAACAGTAGTTGATATGAATTTGTTAAGTCATAAAATCCTTTACCTTCACTAGTACCTTGTGTAATACTACTACTTTGTACTACGTTGTCCCAAGTTAAACTTAGTACACCAATTTCGTTGATAATATCTGCCCAGTTGTTGTATCCAGCAGTACTGCCGCCAGTCATTTCCATATTTAAACGCAGTTGTCCACCACTGTTAAAGAAATAACGAGCATGATTATAACTACCAAATGTCCATTTATGCTCACCAACTAACTTATTATTCCAAGGAGTTGCTCTAGTATATGCTGTACTTGGAGTAATTACAAAAGAACTGGCGTTTGTTGGGTCTATTGATAA
>TARA_R110002167_G_scaffold8869_3_pt1 | contig 12668 bp, 12 predicted proteins | sample TARA_R110002167 | Tara Oceans TARA_R110002167 (sample SAMEA4398238) | marine metagenome | biome: Polar Biome; feature: [MES] marine water layer (ENVO:01000295) within the mesopelagic zone...; material: water (ENVO:00002006), including particulate matter (ENVO:01000060) such as...... | reverse complement strand
GCCTTGCCTCTAAGCCTTTTAATTCTCGCTAAGTGGTGTATTCATTATTTCAATTGGTATAACTTCATGACTGGCGGCTTTGGTGGCTTTCCGTCTACCAAGTTTTATTTCAACTTATAAATATCAAACACTTTGTGGTTTATCTTCTTAACTCGAAGCTTATATGCCGCAACTTTTCAGTTTACTAGTCTTTAAAATTAGTAAACTGAAAAGATTGCTCTAAATCTGACTCGCGCACTAAGCGCATTACCGCTTGTAAATCATCACGTTTTTTCCCTGTTACGCGTACTTGTTCACCCTGAATCGCCGCTTGCACTTTAAGCTTTTCGGTTTTAATTAACTTAACAACCGTTTTGGCTACGTCTTGCTCAATACCCTCTTTAAAAGTGACCTGCTGACTCCAATTTTTACCTGTTGCTGACGCACTACCGACAGTCATCGCTTTAGCATCAACATTACGCTTAGTTAGTTGGCTACGTAACATGTCACAAAGTTGTTTCAACTGAAAATCACCCTCAGCTTTCACCGTTACTATGGGTTTTTTCCACTCAAAACTTGCTTCTACACCACGAAAGTCAAAACGAGTACTAATTTCACGATTGGCATTATCTACCGCATTACGTACTTCTTCTAAATCAGTTTCCGATACAATATCCATTGAGGGCATAATTATTCTCTTTTAATTAAAGTTTTACTACCTGCTATTATACCTAGCAAGAAGTGCCAAACAAGCAGGCTTTAGTAGAATTTATCATTCACATTTATTATCCACAATTATCATTAGCATGATATTATCTATACATCATATGCCTATGTCTAAATACTTGTGAAAGCACGACACCATCTAACCTTTTTTATGCTTATCCTTCTCGGGGCTAGTTTACTGTTTTTTTCCAGTGAATTATTGCTGCCTGAGGCAATTAAAAAATTAGTATTTCGCTCTCCTCAAATAGACACCATTGGTCACTTTATTGGATTTTTCGTGTTAACTTGGCTCGTTTCATCAGTAATAAAACTCTCATTATTAAATTCTTTATTCACTTTGTTTTTTTATGCCGCATTAAGTGAGTTAGGACAATATCATTTAGGATTTCGTAATGGTGAGTTCAGTGATTTTTTTGCTGACATTACCGCAATTAGTCTTTATATTTTTCTTAAATATACTTATTTAAGATATAAAGTTTTCATGCTAAAAAGAATAATACAGGCAAGGAAATGTGTAAAAGTACAACTAAGTTAATGAATATTGTTATTGTTGGTCAGGGCGCGATGGGGTTACTTTGGTATCATCATATTCAACAATTGATAAAAAATAGCGCAAAATATAATAATGCACAACTGCATTTGCTTACTTCAAATAAATACCAACACCAATGCCAACAATATACGTTTACTGACCATGACAGCCAAACGCATCGCGGCACCATTAGCTATGCTCAAACTAAAAATATTAACGCAGCCGATGTGATTATCCTTTGCCTAAAAGCATTTCAAATAAGCTCTGTTTTAAAAGATATTTCACGTGCATTAAAGCATAACGCCTCTGTTATTCTTGCTCATAACGGCATGGGGACATTAACCGAATTACCTCAAAGCATTAGTGATACAAATAACTTTTATAGTTTGCTTACCACACATGGCTGTTTGCGCACCGCACCTTTAACTATTACTCATACAGGCGTTGGCAGCACTGACATTGGTCTACTTTCAGGTGTTAACGATTTAACGCAACAACAATTATTAACTACCTTATTAAACACGGCTCTTCCTTGTGTAACTTATCATAAAGAAATAAAGCAAAAACAATGGTTAAAACTTGCCATCAATTGTGTCATCAACCCCTTAACAGCGCTGAATAATATAGAAAATGGTGAAATAAATAGGATTGAATATTTACCAACTATTACGGCTCTGTTAGAAGAGCTCATTGCTGTTGCAAATATTGAAGGGATTAAATTGAATTTAGTAGCGCTAAAACAAACGGTAGCAAACGTTGCACAAACAACCGCTAAAAATAGCTCATCTATGCGTTGTGATGTATTAGCAAAGCGACTGAGTGAAATAGATTATATTAATGGTTATATTCATCACTTAGGCATTAAGCATGATATTGCCACACCTGAAAATACCAAGATGTGGCAAGCCGTGAAAAATTTAGAAGCTAACACCTAAACTCAATAAAAATCAAGTTAAAAGTTAAGGACGATATACCTTCACATTTTTAAAACCATTACCTAAAAGGTATAAAGCTTGTAATTTACTCATAACTCCGTGATCACAATAAAGTAAATATTCTTTAGTCATATCTAAATCACCAAATTGTGTTGCCAATTTATAAAATGGAATATGCTTCACTTCAACATTGTCTAGATCTAATGGTTTATCTTCTTCTTCCTCAGGGCTACGGATATCAACAACAACGGCATTCGCTGGAATATTTTCAACAAGATCTACCGCATGAATTTCTTCTTCGCTTTCTTTACCAATATCGCGAATGTCAAACACACGCGTTTCGCTAATAACTTTATCAAGAATATCAAAATCGAAATTACCTTCCTCTTCTTCAACTTTTGATAATACCGCTTTTACTGTCGGTTTTTTTGAAATAACACCACAATATTCAGGAATTGTTTTAGCAAAATCTTCCGTGCCAATTTTACGGGCAATATCAATAATATCTTGCTTATCATAAGCAGCTAACGGACGTAAAATAAGCGTATCAGTAACACGATTAATAACATTTAAATTAGTTAACGTTTGACTCGACACTTGCCCTAAACTCTCGCCTGTCACTAAGGCCTGAATTTTACCCTTTGCAGCAATTTTACTGGCAGCTCGCATCATCATACGTTTGAGCACTACACCCATTTGACTGTTTTCTACTTTTTCTAAAATCTCTGCAACAACAGGCTCAAAATCAACCGCGAAAAACTTAACTTTGTGAGATGCGCCAAACTTATTCCATAAGTAGTAGCTCACTTGTTTAACACCTACTTCATGTGCAGAGCCACCAAGGTTAAAGAAACAGTAATGAGTACGAGCACCTTTTTTGATCATTTGATAGCTAGCAACGCCAGAATCAAAGCCGCCAGACATTAACGATAAAACATCTTCTTGTGTGGCAATAGGGAAACCTCCTAAAGCTTTATGGCGCTGAGTAACAATGAATAAATCTTTGTTTTTTATTTCTAAACGAACAGTGACATCAGGTTTAGTTAGTTTAACTTTTGCACTTTCTACTGCTTGATTTAAACCACCACCAACGTATTGCTCAACTTTCAGAGAATTAAAGTCGTGATTTCCCGTTCGCTTCACACGAACACAGAAAGTTTTATTCTCAATCGTTTGAGCGTGAACGGCTAAGGTTTTCTCAAAAATATCATGAACATCAACAAAGTCTGTTTGCTGAACTTCTAAAAACATCGGCACGCCAGGAATACACTTAAGTGCTTCCACTAAGCGTTCTCGATTTTCAGGGCTATTATTTTTGGTGTTTACTTCAACATTATCCCAGTTCATGCGCGTAGTGACTTGCTCATCAATACGGCGTAAAACATTTTTAATGTTCGACTCTAAAATCTTAGTAAAACGTTTACGAACAGGGCGAGATTTAATGGTGATTTCAGCTTGCAGCTTTACGATAAATTTCATCAGTAATGACCTAAAAATAATGGCGATAAGATTAATGGCGCACATTATACACAAAAAAAGCCATCAGTATTATGCTGACAGCTTTTTAATATCGACAGGAGATAATTTTATTGTATCACTTGAATAGGAGCACTTTCTTTTGCTTTACCTTGGTTAATTGAAATTTCAACCCGGCGATTTCGACGACGATTTAACGCATTAGTATTAGGAACTAACGGACGCGTGTCAGCATGCCCAGCAACGACTAAACGGGTTTGATCAAAACCTGGCACCTTAATCATCTCATGTGCAATAGCAACGGCTCGCTTGCTTGATAAATCCCAGTTTGAATTAAACAACTCAGAATCTACACCGCGGTTGTCAGTATTACCTGAAATCATTATTTCACCCGGCATGGTATTTAATATCTCGCCAATCTGCCGAATAATAGGCTTGAATTGAGGTTGTAAAAAAGCAGAACCCGATGGAAATGAACCATTTTCTCGAATGCGAATAATAACTTGTTGCCCTAGAGATTCTAATTCAATGGCACCATCTAGAATCTGTTGTTCAAGCTGCTCTGCAACTTTTTTAACCAAATCATTTACTTGCTCTTGAGCTGCTTTTTCCATTTGTTCTTGCGCTTTTTGCAAAGCCTGTGCAGACAATGCATCTTCAGTATTTTGTGCTTGACCACCACGCTCTTCACCACGTTGTTCTTGGCGACCACCCGCAGATGTTTCATCTCCCGCTTGAAATTCCAACATTTGCTGAGTCATTTCCATCGTTTGCTGCTGAATAAGCTCAATGGGCGTTGGCTCTGGCTTACCTGGACGAAATTCTTGTGCAATAATACTCGTCCCTTTAGGAATATCTTTTACTTCAATTTTATTCTGTACGCCAAAAGCAAATTTCATTGAACCTGCAATTTGCTTAAATTTCATCACATCCATTTCAGAAAATGACAACAACAAGACAAAGAAACACATCAATAATGCCATGAGATCAGCGAAAGTCCCCATCCAAGGAGGTAACCCAGGAGGTGGACACTTACATTTTTCTTCAGCCATATGCCCCCCTATACATAAATCCCCTACTACTCATCATCAGTAGTACCAACATTACGCTTACCTTCAGAAAGGTAGTTTTTCAATAAGCCTTCAATAACACGAGGATTTTGTCCATCTTGAATACCTAACACCGCATCAAGCACTAATTCTTGATTCATTTTTTCTTCAGCCATACGTAACTTCAATTTAGAAGCAAGTGGAATAGCAATAACATTAGCTAAAAATGCTCCGTAAAGCGTTGTTAACAAGGCAACCGCCATTGCTGGACCAATAGATTTGGGATCATCCATATTGGATAACATAGCCACCAAACCGATAAGCGTACCTATCATGCCCATAGCAGGCGCAACATCCGCTAACGCCATTAACATATCTGAGCCTGTTTCATGACGCTCTGTGGTGAGGCTTATATCTTTTTGCAAGGTAGCCCGAACAACATCAGCATCATGACCATCAACCAGCATATCTACACCCTTTTGCATAAAAGGGTTGCTTATTTCTGCTTCTTCAAGTGCAAGAAAGCCACCTTTACGTGCAGCGTCAGCCATATCAACAGCTTTCACAATTAAATCTTCAGGTTTCTCTAATTTAAACATGAAGGCCTTGGCTATGATTTTCCCAATCCCAAAAAACTGACCTAAACTGTAGTTGGATAAAACAATAAAAGTTGAGCCACCAAACACAATTAGCACTGATTGAACATCAACAAACATCATGAAGTCACCAGCTAGTAACATCGCCATAACTAGAAAGCCAATGGCCCCGAGGATGCCTATTATCGTTGCTAAATCCACAAAACTCTCCTAAAACTGCAAAACTCAATTCGATCTAATAAAATAATAGTACATTATGAGTAAACTATTCGCCATTACTTATATCTTTATTATCGCCCGTATAGTCAATAACTTAATAGTTTATTTAGAATAATACTTTATAATAATAAACGCTGAAATATAGACTCGTTTCATTGACCATTGTGCTTAGCTAAGGTAAGTTTGCGCCTAGCGTTTGAAGAGTCTAGTGTATGAAGATTCTGTTGTTTAAAAAGAAGGTTAAAGATGGCAAAGAAAAAATTAGAAAACCTAAGCTTTGAAGAGTCTCTTAACGAGTTAGACACGATAGTGAAAAGCTTAGAACAAGGAGATTTAGATTTAGAAGAGTCGATGACGCTATTCGAGCGAGGCTTAACATTAAGTAAACTAAGCCAAGATAAGCTTCAAACAGCAGAGCAAAAAGTTAACATTTTACTCGAAAAAAATGGTGAGCAACAACTACAAGATTTCAATTTAGTTACAAATAAATCATCCTCTGGTGACCTTTCGTGAGCAGTTTAGTTAACCATGATATTTTACAGCAGCGCATCAACCTGTTTTTAGAGCAACGACTTGCGCAATTAGTCATCAATGACAACAAACTTCACCAAGCGATGAGCTATGGATTATTAATGGGTGGCAAACGCATACGCCCCTATCTAGTTTATATAACAGGTGAAGCATTAGGCGTTAGTTTACATGATCTGGATGGTATCGCGGGTGCATTAGAGTGTATACACGCCTATTCGTTGTTGCATGATGATTTACCAGCAATGGACAACGACGACTTAAGACGCGGGCAACCAACTTGCCATAAAGCGTTTGATGAAGCCACAGCAATTCTTGCAGGTGATAGTTTACAAACCCTCGCCTTTGATATTATTGCTAATCATCATTTTTCACAGGCAATAAAACCTAAACAAATTACGTTAATTCAGCAATTAGTTACCGCCTCTGGTTATCAAGGAATGTGCGGTGGTCAAGCGCTTGATTTAGCAGCGACAGATAAAAAGATAAATTTAGCACAACTAGAAACTTTGCATTCGTTAAAAACAGGCGCATTACTTGAAGCATCTGTTTTAATGGCGGCAGAATGTGCAGAGCACATATCAACGCAAGACAAACAAACATTAAAAGAGTATGCCCAGCTGGTCGGTTTAGCTTACCAAGTACAAGACGATATTATTGACATAACATCAACCCAAGAACAGCTTGGAAAGCCTAGTGGCTCAGACCTTGCGTCGAATAAAAGCACTTACCCCGCACTGCTTGGTTTACAAGGTGCGCAACAAAAAGCTGAAAACTTATTTCAACAAGCACTTCAAGCTTTAGCTCGTTTGCCTTACAATACACAATCCTTAGCTGATTTTGCTACCTTCATAATTAAACGTAGCCATTAAACATCGTCATTGAACGAAATTATTAATCAGTTAACATATAAAAACAACTATAGAAAAACTATGACAATAAATCTTGCTGATTACCCATTACTTGCTCAAATAAACTCGCCTAAAGACTTGCGAAATATTTATCAAGATCAATTACCGCGAATAAGTAATGAGTTGCGTAGATTTCTATTGAATTCGGTTAGTAAAAGTAGCGGCCACTTTGCTTCTGGCCTAGGCACCATAGAACTGACTGTGGCATTGCACTATGTCTACAACACGCCTTTTGATCACCTTATTTGGGACGTTGGCCATCAAGCATACCCGCATAAAATTTTAACAGGTCGTCGTGATCAACTTCGCACTATTAGACAAAAAAATGGATTACACCCATTCCCTTGGCGTGAAGAAAGCGAATACGATACGTTAAGTGTTGGTCATTCAAGTACATCCATTTCTGCTGCATTAGGTTTATCTGTTGCGGCAGAAAAAGAAGGACAAAATAGAAAAACAGTTGCTGTCATTGGTGATGGCGCCATGACTGCTGGCATGGCTTTTGAAGCACTTAATCATGCGGGTGATATTAAAAAAGACATGCTAATTATTCTTAATGATAACGAAATGTCTATTTCAAAAAATGTTGGTGCGTTAAATAATCACTTTGCAAAAATGCTCTCTGGTAGCCTTTATACTGGCATTAGAGAAGGTGGTAAGCGGTTACTAGAAAATATCCCTCCCATTAAAGAATTAGCCAGCCGCGCGGAAGAACACCTTAAAGGCCTAGTTGTGCCGAGTACCTTTTTCGAAGAGCTTGGTTTTAATTATATTGGTCCAATTGATGGCCATGACGTTAACGGTTTAGTTGATACCATTAAAAATATGCGCAACCTAAAAGGTCCTCAGCTACTGCATATTGCCACAAAGAAAGGTAAGGGCTATCACGCCGCAGAGCAAGACCCAATTAAATATCATGCTGTGCCAATATTTAATCCTAGTGATGACAATTTACCTAAATCTAAACCGTCTTTGCCTACTTACTCACAAATTTTTGGTGATTGGTTATGTAAAATGGCAGAGGTAGACCAGAAGCTAGTTGCTATAACGCCTGCTATGCGAGAGGGCTCTGGCATGGTTGAGTTTAGCCAACGTTTTCCAAATCAGTATTACGATGTTGCCATTGCAGAGCAACATGCCGTCACTTTTGCGGCTGGGTTAGCTATTGGTGGTCAACACCCCGTTGTGGCTATTTACTCAAGCTTTTTACAGCGTGGTTATGATCAATTAATTCATGATATTGCTATCCAAAATTTACCGGTAATGTTTGCAGTAGATAGAGCAGGCATTGTTGGCGCTGATGGCGCAACTCACCAAGGCGCATTTGACTTAAGCTTTTTACGCTGTATCCCTAACCTTATTATTATGGCACCCGCTAATGAACGTGAATGTCAGTTAATGCTAAATACTGGCCACAAATCAACTTCACCTACTATAGTGCGCTATCCGCGTGGCAACGGCACGGGTGAAATATTACCGAGTGTTGATGAAGTAATTGAAATTGGTAAAGGCAGAGTGATTATTGATAGTCTTTCTAACGGTACTGGTATTGATGTTAAAGAACAAAAGAACAAAATAGCCATTTTAAGCTTTGGCACTATGCTAGCAGAGGCAAATAAAGCAGCAATAGCATTGGGTGCTACACTTGTTGATATGCGCTTTGTTAAACCACTAGATACGGGTATTATTGATAAATTACATACAAGCCACGACACTATTATTACGGTAGAAGATAATGCCATAGCGGGTGGTGCAGGTTCAGCAGTAAATGAATATATTCTCTCGCAAGGCGTAACAATAAGAATATTAAATATAGGCATTCCTGATCACTTTGTTAAGCATGGTACACAAGAAGAAGTTCATCAAGAGCTAGGGCTTGATAGCCATGGGATAATCGCTAAAATTAATAACTTTATAAGTTAACCTGTTCTCGGCTTGATTTAGATTTAAAGGACTGGAGCATATTGTCCTGATGCCCGTTCAGCGCTGTATCGAATAAAAAGCCTCGAAACACTTGAGTGACTGTTTTTTTCATAAAAAAATATCAAAATACAAAATCAATAGCTAATGGGCAAGCCACATTCGAGACATTTGATATTAAGTGGAAATATCGACATCGGATGCCTAAATTAATTCATATGTTTCAATGTCCGTTAGATTCCCCTGACTTTGAATAAAATGTCTACTTTTGCTCCTACTCTGATTTAGGCTTTTAAAATTGAATTTACTGAATATTGCGTATCAAGATACTTTTTTTTATTCAAACTAGATTGCTACTGTCACGAAAAATTACTATTTCTGAAAACTAATGTTAGCTACCAGCTATACAGCTGATGAAATTTGTTAAAATGTGGGGTAAAACGCTAATTAAAATCAGTAAAAAAAAGATGAACTATAACAACGGTTTGATTTAAATTGATTTTATATAGTTGGTTTGACAATTGCTTAACCTAATTATTAAATTATTATTCAATAACATGGAAACACAATGAAATATAAACATATTGTCGGCATTATAATAATATTATTAACATCATCTTGTGCTGTGGTAAATCCCTCCCCTAATGTAAGGGTTGGACCTATTAAAGAAATTAATCTAACTATCAAGGAAGATACCGTAATTGCTCTTAACATTACTGCTGGTCATGTTGTCATCGAAAACTCACCTACAGATCAGTTAAGAGCAGAAATGACAGTTGAATGCCCTGGCATTAATAGTCAATGTGCAAAGCGCATGACTGGTCTAGAGTTTGTGTCATTGGTCGATGGTAAGCACCTAACACTGACCACCAATAGAGATTCACTTTTGCAGCACTATAACGCCCAACTTAGCGTTAATTTTTTTGTTCCTAAATCTCAGCAACTTAATATTGACATAGACGCAGGTGAGCTTAGAGTAAATAACATAAATTCTTGCTTGAATGTCGATATGTCAGCAGGTGCAATAAATATCAATATGCCTGAATCTATGATTGCTTCTGTTGAGCTTGACACTGCGGTTGGTGAAGCCTCTCTCAATGTAAATGGACTACATCAAAATGAAAATCGCGCGTGGTTAGTTGGTGGAGAAGTTAATTGGAACCGGGGAAGAGGACATTGTCATATTAAAGTTGATTTACAAGCGGGTGAAATATCAGTGAACCTTGGCGGCAAGTTATAACACCTAAGGAGATAGGATCGTGTTTGTCTTTTGCTTTTTAATACAAGAAAGAAGTACCCGCCCCATCCTAAATATTTGTTACAATATGGGTACAATATATTTTCCCTAGCTTTGTTCCCCTTAGCGCTTTAGAAGTATGAAATTTAAGTCAACTATATGATCGGAAAGTTGACCTCCATATTAGTGGAACCTTTATGTCTTCAATGCGCACTAAGTTGTCAGTTTAAATAAAGCTCTGTTCTTGATTTAGTCAACTAGCATTGAGACTACTCAACTTAAAAAAAAAGGAAGGTGACTTATCACCTTCCCTCTCAATTTCAACTAAACATAAATCTTAGTTATTAATCTCAACAATAACACGACATCACTACAAGTTTTCTACATCTATTCTATTTTGTAAATTCTGCTCAAGCGCCGCTTTGCGTTCACGTTCTTGACGCTTTTCGCACGGATTATCGCAATTACATTCTTTCTCAATGCCAACACTGGCTAAACCGCCGCAACTACCTGCTAACGTTTTTTTCTGAAAGATATAACCAACAGCCATGGCTGTACCAACAGCAAGAAAAAAACCAAAAGAGATCAAAAATATCATCATAATAAATACGTGCCTATAAAAAAATGCCTATAAATAATTCGAACAATTGTCAGACTGAAGCCTAACCCACAACTATTTCAAATATTGTTTAAATTTTACCGTAAATTGTTCGCTAAAGCCATTTTCAGTTTTAGAAACAAACAAAGCAGCTAAGTCATTTTTCGTCGCAAACGCCATGCCTTGCTCTACGCCCATCACCATCAACGTGGTCGACAAGCCATCGGCAGTCATTGATGATGGTGCTATCACAGTCACTGAAACAAGGTTATGATTAATAGGTTTACCTGTATCTGGGTCAATAATATGAGAAAAACGTTGCCCGTCTGCTTCAAAGTAATTGCGGTAATCTCCTGAGGTAGCAACAGCATTATCTTTGGGAATAATCACTTGCTGCACCGCTCGATGCTCACCTGATGGATCGAAGATAGGCTTTTCAATGGCAATTGCCCACAATTCACCTGTGTGCTTAAAGCCTCTTAAACGCATTTCTCCGCCAATTTCCACTAAATAGTTAGTAATGCCATTGGCTTCAATTAACTCTGCTACTACATCAACACCATAGCCTTTAGCAGTGGTAGATAAATCAATATAAAGGTTTGGAATATCCTTTGATAATTGGTTACCGTCTAAATGAAGATTTTTTAATCCAACGCGTGCACGTGTACTAGTTAATATTTCATCACTCGGCACTATTTCTGGGCGTTGCTCTGGGCCAAAACCCCAAAGGTTCACTAATGGACCCACTGTAATATCTAATTTACCACCGCTCAACTCGCCTAAACGAATAGATTCAGCTAATACTCGCGCAAAACCTACCGATAGTTCCACAGGTTCAAGTGACGTTGATTGGTTAAAACGAGAAAGTTCTGAATCAGGAATATAAGTCGACATCTCCTGATTTACTTGTTTTAGCACCGCATCAATTTTTTGCTGTAATTGTAAGGTTTCAACCTGTTCAGTAGTCGCCACGACTTTTATATTATAAGTCGTTCCCATTGTACGGCCTTGCAATAATATTTCTTTTTTAGCTGAATCATTGCTAGGAAAGCAGGACGTTATGCTAATGGCTAAAAGCACAATTAGCATTTGTTTGATTTTATTCATTTGAATTTTCCAAATTTATTATTTAACTAATAAAACTATTTTTAATTTAATTAGTTAAATAATAAAGACGACCGAAGTCGTCTTTAAATTTTACTTAAACACTTCATCTATATTTTAAAATTAAGCGATGAATAGTGGTACTAATTCAAGGCGGATGCACGGAGTTGACGCTAGTCAATGAGTACATCCAACGCGGAAGTAGTGCCAATAGGCAAGCTTAAACTAAAATATTAGCCACCGAAGTCATCTAACATGATGTTCTCATCTTCTACACCGAGATCTTTCAACATATGAATAACCGCAGCATTCATCATTGGTGGACCACACATGTAGAATTCACAATCTTCTGGTGCTTCATGATCTTTAAGATAGTTTTCATAAAGTACATTATGAATAAAACCCGTCATGCCATCCCAATTATCTTCAGGTTGCGGATCACTAAGCGCTACATGCCATTTGAAGTTATCATTATCGGCGGCTAAACCGTTGTAATCATCTTCATAGAACATTTCACGTTTAGAGCGAGCACCGTACCAGAAACTCATCTTACGCTTAGATTTCAAGCGTTTTAGTTGGTCAAAGATATGTGAGCGCATTGGCGCCATACCAGCACCGCCACCAATAAAGACCATTTCATTGTCAGTTTCTTTAGCGAAGAACTCACCAAATGGACCAGAAATAGTTACTTTATCGCCAGGCTTAAGACTGAAAATATATGATGACATTTTACCTGCTGGTAAATGTAAACGACCAGGAGGCGGCGTAGCAATACGCACATTCAGCATGATAATGCCCGCTTCTTCTGGGTAGTTAGCCATTGAATAAGCACGTAATGTATCTGTGTCTACTTTTGAC
>TARA_R110002167_G_scaffold178598_7_pt1 | contig 12677 bp, 12 predicted proteins | sample TARA_R110002167 | Tara Oceans TARA_R110002167 (sample SAMEA4398238) | marine metagenome | biome: Polar Biome; feature: [MES] marine water layer (ENVO:01000295) within the mesopelagic zone...; material: water (ENVO:00002006), including particulate matter (ENVO:01000060) such... | reverse complement strand
ACCCTGGGACTACCGAGTCTGGGTAAAATAAACGATTATCGTCTTGAGTTATTTTAGGCAATAAAAAGCCGACATAAGTCGGCTTTAAACATGGTTTGTATAAAAGTATTAATCAGCGCGACTGATAAATTTACCTTCTTCAGTATTGACTCGCACTTTTTCACCGCTAGAAATATATTCAGGGACTTGAATAACTAAGCCTGTAGTTAATTTAGCGGGTTTGGTGCGCGCGCTAGCAGAGGCACCTTTGATAGACGGGTCGGTCTCTTCAATCACTAAATCGACAGCTGCAGGGAGTTCAATACCTACGGGCCCACCTTCGACTAACAATACTTGTAAGCCTTTGGTTTCTTCTGTGATAAATAAAATTTCGTCAGCGATGGTTTCTTTGCCCAAGGGATAAGAGCTGTAATCTTCATTATCCATAAAGAAATATTCATCACCATCAATATAAGACAAGGTGACTTTACGGCGACTGAAGTCGACAGTTGTTAGCATTTCATCGGCTTTAAAGCTTTCGTCAGCTTTCGCACCAGTCGCAACTTCGTACAAGCGCATGCGATACAAGCTAGCACCGGCACGACCGCTGGGGGTTAATTTATTAATATCTTTGACTAAGTATATTTTGCCGTTGTATTCAACTGCGGCGTTCTTTTTAATTTCACTGGCTTTAGGCATAAGCGCTCTCCAAAAAAGGGTGCGCCAGAAAATAACATGAAAACAGAAATTGGCAATACACAAAGCGACTTTTCATCGAAGGTTCAACGTTTCTTTTATAAAATATTAGCGTTCAATGCCAAAGTTTAGCGGCTAGCAATCAAGTATCGTTTAGTTAAACCGGTTTTTTTTGCGCAGTGAGGTGGGTCTAAGTCCTTTTAGAAAATGACTTTTCAACATCAGTAGGGAAGTGTGATTATTGCACAGGGCAGTATTGATATTAAATAAGATACAGTGCATGAAGCGTTGGATATGAGCTTATAAGATGATAAACCTTGCGCCGAACCGAGCTATATTATAAAGGGTGCTTAGGTGGGTGCAGAAAATCTACAAGGTTTGGTTTTTTGTGAACAGGAGGGAGAGGTATGACTGCAATTGAGCGACATGTTAGATTGCAATCTTCAGTGATACTGCTAAAAACACCTAACCTTTATTGTTTGCTATTTAGTGGTTTTTCCACAACTAACTTGTTTTTAAGCTTGGTTGAGTACATCGCTTTATCTGCAATATTTAACAAATCATTTTTTGTGCTGGCATCGTCTGGGAAGACGGCAATGCCAATACTACTGCTGAGGTGTATTTTTTGACCCTCTATGAGGTACTTTGTATTAAGTGTTTGGTAAAGCAACTCAACCATATGAATGGCATCTTGCCTATCTGATATGTTTTCTAGCAAAATAACAAATTCATCGCCGCCAAATCTGGCCGCTGTATCAGAACTGCGTATTGCACCTTTAAGACGAGAGGCTATTTGGATTAGCGCTTGATCACCAAATGCGTGGCCATTACTGTCGTTGAGGGCCTTAAAGTAATCTAAATCGATGAACAGAAGGGCAAATTTACGTGCGTCTCGGTTAGACTGAGCAATTAAATGTTCAATACGGTCAATCACCACATAACGGTTTGGTAGATTGGTAAGATGGTCAAAATGTGCCAAATGCTGCAAACGTTCTTTCTCATGGATTTTTTCGGTAATATCTCTGTTGACACCGATAGCCCCGATAATTTGTTGCTCTTCATCGTACACAGGTACACACATCGACTCAATCCAACCGATACTGCCATCCTTTCGTAACATTCTGATTTCACCAGACCATTTACCCTCGACTTGCACCGCAGCTATCACCTTAGTCGTGATATCGTTTGAATCCTCAGGCACATGTAACATACTTACATGCTGGCCAATGGCATCCTCGCTGGAGTAACCATATAAGAGTGCTGAACCTTGATTCCAGTCGATTATCCTACCTTGTAGATCAGTCACGACCACTGAATCAAACAGATAATTAAATGCTTTGGCGCGTTGTTTTAAGAGGTCTTGATTCATGGTTATCGTAATTACTCCAATTGTCCAAGATAAAAAGCTAAATCAGCTGATGCTCAATGGCTTATATTGAATGACTTAGCAAAATATTTCACTGCGCTACAAGCGCAAAGCCAACTAACTTACTCAAAATAATGAAACGAATACCCACCTTAAATAAGGCTTTATTAAAATAACTACAGCGGTTTAAACTGCATATCCATTAGGGAGGCCATGTTACTTTAACGTTTACCTCGTATTTGCATTATTGATTGTCATTACCTTATCGATTACAGAAATCGAAATACCGCGTTTTGCACTTTTTAACTATAGGGCTTCAGTGCAAATCAACAGCCATCCCTATAAACTGTCATTTAATTGAATAGACCTTTGAGTTTATCGCTGGCTTTGTCCAACAACTTTTCTTTTTGTTTGTCGAGTTCTTCATTGACTTTTTTCTTAGCTTCTTCTGTTAAGCGTTTTTTTGCTTCAGCTTTAGCCGCAGCAATGACGTTATCGAGCATGGCGTTGACTACCGCAAGCCCTACTTGATCTGCTGGCATGCCACTAGGTTGACCGATAGGACCCGCATTGAAAGTGGGTAAGGTAACTTCATAGATTTTTTTATCTATTTGGATGTCACCGGTAGAAAATTGTTCAAAATTGAAGCTCAGTCGTACATCACTCACTGTCACATTTTCAACAATTAATAAAGGGTTGGCCCCTTCTTTTGCGGAGGGGGCATTTTCAGTTTGTGGCAAATTGGCGACTAAGTTGTTTTTCAGTACGATTAGATTACCTTGGCCACTTGCATCCACCTCATACAGAATCTCTGGTGCATTGATGCTAATTGTTTGCACCACGTAAGGCTCTTTGATGTTATCACCTAAATCTAGGGTGATTGAATCGACACTGAAGGCGTTTGTATCACTGAAACCTTTAGGGTTTTTTATGTTCAGCGCACTGATGGTCATTCGCCCCTCAGTCAGAGCTAAGTCTACCTTGGCCACTGATACCTTAGCGTCAAGATATTTGCTGCCCTGTTGTTCAATTTGGGTCCGAATTAAATCGCCCGCCCCACTCAACAAATACCAAGCACCACCAGCAATCAGCAGTACTAAGCCAGTAAAAACTATTAGTGCTTTTTTCATCTAAATCTCTCTTAATTAATTAGTTTGGTTATTGTAACAGCACATTTATTCATTTTATTTATTACTAAATGAGCACCGAGGTGCCATAAGACTCAGTATTATTGCCAAACGTGAGTTACACAAGATAACTGAAAACATAACACGTAGTTTATGCTGTGGTCTTTCATTACCCAATTTATTTTGATGAGCTTTTGGTAAAAGATAAGGAAAAACTAATTTGAATTGACCTTGTTAAGAGGGAATACAGAGGAAATTACGCCTGCTATTTTTTTTATGTCATGCAGCTCTTGCTCACCCCAAACTGCGCGTTTTCCAGCGCTTTCACAACATATAATGCCTATAGGTTTGCCGTCTTTATACAGTATGTAATCGAGTAATGAGTGAATGTGATTAGGGATAAAATAAGAGTCGTGAAAATCTCGGGTTGCCTGATGCTCACGAGCATTAGGAGCGACCAGCAGTTCTTCATTTATTATGGCATCGAAATAATCAGGAAAATCTATTCTAGCTAAACGTAAGCCTGAAGAAATGCTTGTATCAATCTCATCATAACTTTTTAAACACACTATCTCATCCAATTGGGGGGAGAATTGCCACAAACTCACGCGATTTGCGTGGGCCATGAGCTGTGTAATAGTCATACAAACTTCAGCGAGCTTGTCGTCAATACTTGTATTTTGTTGCTTAACGATTACTTGTAACTGAGTAATTGAATCCACTTAACACCATGATTAGTAGAGCTTAATTTATTGGAGTATAGCAAGGTATTAGTGTTTTTCTGTGACAAAACCTAAGATATTTACTTTATGTTACATGATTGACTTAATTCGCTTTTTTTCTCGTTTGTTGCCCTTGTTTTTGGCATACTTAGGATCGAAATTTTCCAGTCACTCCTCTTAATCAGGTCTTAATGTCGCAATCTTCTCTTTTATTCGTTGCCGATGGTTGTCTTTCAACTGCCATTACAGGTTTTGTGCCTAGGCAATCCCAGACCGACATGGCCCAAGCTATTGAACAATGCATTGAAGATAAAGTGCCGCTAATTGTTGAAGCGGGAACCGGCACAGGTAAAACCTTCGCTTATTTAGTGCCAGCTATTGAGTCAAACAAAAAAACGATTATTTCCACTGGAACTAAGAATCTGCAAGAACAGCTTTTTCATCGCGATTTACCTTTGATTAAAAAAGCCTTGGGGAGTCATACCAAAGTAGCATTGTTAAAGGGGCGTTCAAACTATCTTTGTTTACATCGCCTGCGCCAACATGGAGGTAACAGTACTTTGCTGGATGTCAATATTCTAGGCGAGCTTAGCGAAGTTCGTCGTTGGTCGTCTAGCACTAAAACCGGGGATATGGGCGAAATGAAAGGCTTAGCAGAAGATGCCAAAGTCTTACCTTTTGTGACGTCGACTGCAGATAATTGTTTAGGCAAAGATTGCCCCGATTATGAAGATTGTTATATGGTGAAAGCACGGCGTAAAGCTCTAGATGCTGATTTGGTGGTGGTTAATCATCATTTGTTTTTCGCCGATATGGCCCTAAAAGATACGGGCTTTGGTGAACTTATACCAGAAGCCGATCTTGTGGTATTTGATGAAGCCCATCAGATCCCTGATATTGCGAGTGAGTATTTTGGCGAGACATTTTCAAGTCGTCAGTTACATGATATTTGTCGCGATATTGATGTGGTATATCGAACTGTATTAAAAGACGCTAAACAGCTCAGTGGCGCTGCAGACAAATGTAAGATGATCGTAGCCGATTTCCGATTGTTTTTTCCGGAAAATCCACAAAAAGGCAATTGGCGTCAGATGCTCCTTAATAACGAAATTCAGCAGCATATAAGTAAATTGACCGATAGTTTAAACATCTTGGCCGAAGTGGCTAAATTGCATGTGGGGCGCGACAAAGATTTAGATAATTTGTATGAACGGGTGCATGAAGCAAAAGGTAAATTGGAACGTTTAACCAATGTGGAACAACTGGGTGTTAGTTTATGGTATGAGACAAGCCATCGACATATTGTTCTGCATCTAACCCCTCTGAGTATTGCCGCAAAATTTGCTAAATTTATTGCTGAGCCAAAGCGCAGTTGGGTGTTCACCTCGGCCACCTTGATGGTTGATAATGCTTTTACGCATTTTCAGCGTCAAATGGGCCTAAACGATGCCAAAACTCTGGCATTAGATAGCCCTTTTGATTATCCAACCCAGGCGATGTTATGTGTACCGCGATTTCTGCCTGAACCCAATGCCAGAGAAATGCGCGAAACGCTGTTAGATATTTCTATTCAGTTGATCAAAGCCAGCCGTGGGCGTTGTTTTCTATTATTCACCAGCCACGCTACGCTCAAAGCTATTGCGTCTCAATTAGAGGGTAAAGTCGATAATCCTTTATTAGTGCAAGGCACAACCACTAAACGTGCATTATTAGATGAATATCTCAGTAATAAACAAGCTGTATTGCTTGGCACAGGTGCATTTTGGGAAGGGGTGGATGTGCGCGGCGATGATTTAACCTGCGTACTTATCGATAAACTGCCTTTTGCCTCACCAGATGATCCCTTGTTACAAGCCCGTATCGAAGATTGTCGTAAGTCTGGAGGAAATCCCTTTGCGCAGATTCAAATTCCGCAAGCCGCTATTGCCCTAAAACAAGGTGCCGGTCGCTTAATTAGGGATGAAACTGACAGGGGAGTATTGGTGATATGTGACAATCGTTTGGTGACCAAAGATTATGGCAAAATATTTTTGGGGAGTTTACCGAATATGCAGCGTACCCGTGATTTGGCCAAAGCGGTGGACTTTTTAAATAAACTTAATAGTGCAGAGGAAAATCTATGAATTGTTTGTTGCTTGACACCGCAACTGAGGCTTGCTCGGTAGTATTACAGTGCCAGGGGCAGGTACTTAGCCGCTTTGAAATTTGTCCACAACAGCATAGTCAACGCATCTTACCCATGGTCGATGAGGTATTAAAAGAAGGGCGGGCGGTATTAAACCAACTTGATTTTTTAGGTTTTGGCCAAGGGCCTGGCAGTTTTACTGGCGTGCGCATTGCTACCGGCATATTACAAGGGCTGGCCTTAGGTTCTGAATTACCGGTAGTAGGTATTTCAACTTTAGCTGCGATGGCACAACAAGCTATAACATTGTACCAAGCACAAGAGATTTATTGTGCTATCGATGCACGTATGGGCGAAGTTTATTTTGCGCATTACAGCGAAGTAGAGGGTTTGGCGACCTTACAGGGGATTGAGCAAGTGATACCTCCCGAAGTAGCTGCTGAACTCATTGATTCAACTTTGCTCGCCTATGGTGTTGGCACAGGTTGGGCGGCTTACCCACAAATTATCCCCCCACAAAATTTTACCCTCGCCACTGACATTTTGTATCCCAATGCAGAATTTATGTTGCCACTCGCTCATGCGCTTTTTATTCAAGGAAAAGCCCAAACAGCAGAACAAATACAACCCGTTTATTTGCGAGATACAGTGACGTGGAAAAAGTTACCTGGCCGCGAGTAGCCAAGCTGGAACAAATTTTGCGTTAGATTTCGGATCAAAGGCGAATATGTGCCATGAGTCAGGATAATAATATTTGTTTTAGGCAAAACGTTGCCACGGTGCAGTAATTAAGCAAGTGAGGGAAAGTTGGCTATAGAGTCTACTGGATTATCATCGATTCGTTCTATAGGTGTGCCTGCCACAGGGAAGGAACTTGCTCGTTCTGCACAAACGTCACCAGAAAAAGAAAATGCTAAACCTAGTTCTGCGCTTGTTATCGCGCGTCAAGGCAGTGAGCCGGTATTTAAGCAAGCTGATGCATTCAGGCAAACGGTAGGTATTCAAAGCGCGAGTGGACAAAAAGAGCGTATTGCCATTGACGCCTATGAATCCATAGCCAAAGAACAGCAGCGCCAAAACATCCAACAATTACTCGGTGTTGATACATTTGTTTGAACTTAAACCGTTGTTTTTCGTTCTTATATAGTGAGACTGGCAGTTTTTACTTGCAAAAATATGCTAGCTTATAGCCTATATTAATGAGTCGAGGTTCCATATGTATAAAAGTATTTGCTTAGTGCTGGTATCACTATTGGTGACGGCCTGCTCTACTCTTCCTGAAAAAATTCAATTGCCAGAAGGCACTAACTTAGTCAGTTATCAAGACGCAGCGTCGCAGTCAGAGCAAATGACCGGACAAAAAGCCCGCTGGGGTGGCGTGATTGCAAAAGTTGACAATAAGGCTCAAAACACACTTTTAGAAGTGGTTTACTATCCATTAAAAAGCTATGGACGACCAATTGCTGGCGACGAAAGTATCGGGCGTTTCAGAGTTTATATTCAGGGCTTTATGGATCCGATGGTTTATAAGGTGGGCCGCTCAATGACTTTTACCGGTGATTTTACTGGGGTAGAAGAAGGTTTAGTCGGTGAACATAAATATGTTTTTCCAACTTTACAAGGTAGTGGCTACTATTTATGGCAGGACATTCAACAAGTTGATGTGACTTCAGTGCATGTATGGCCCTATGATTATTGGTATGGTTGGTATCCACGCCCTTATTCTCGAAGTATTTACATTCGCAGTTCAGGACACTCTAACTTACCAGCCGGTGCAGCAACTAAACCACTGCCGGTTAAAACAGAAAGAGCAAAACAGTAGTAGGCGAATTTCTGCCATAAAGGCGGTGAGATATAGTAATAAGCGGCAATATAGTGCCGCTTTTTTATTGCCGGTTGTTTGCTAAATGCAGTTTAATTTTAAGAATTAAGAGCAAAGGACTAGGTATGCAAGAATTGAGTTTTAAGTTAAGTCACTTAACAATACGAGGATTGGGATTGGGCGATCCTAACAAACCCATGATATTGGCCTTACATGGTTGGTTAGATAACGCCGCAAGCTTTATTCCCTTATCACAATATTTGCCAGACTATTACATTGTCGCTATCGATATAACTGGACATGGATTATCAGACCATCGCCCTAAGGGCTGCCATTACCACCAAATGGATTTTGTGTATGATATTCATGAGCTAGTTGAAAGTCAGCAATGGCAGTCTTTTATTCTATTAGGTCACTCAATGGGGGGCATTATTGCTAGCCTTTACGCAAGTTGTTTTACTGAAAAAGTGACTAAGTTGATCTCTATTGAATCATTTGGACCAATGAGCAAAGACGCAGTTAGTAGTCCAGTTCAGCTTAGAGAGTCAATTGAAAATAGGCTCAAAGCCAATGCTGCAAAACCCAAGCACCCGAGCAGTATTGAGTCAACCATTCAAGCGCGAGCCAAAGCAGGAGATATGAGTATCTCGTCTGCTACTCTATTGATTCAAAGGAACATAGAGCAGCGCGCTGGGCAATACTTTTTCAGAACCGATCGCCGCTTGCGTACTTTTTCTTCGTTGCGTATCACTGACTCTCAAGCAGAAGCCTTTATGCGCAATATCATTTGCCCGATGTTGGTGATTATGGGTGACAGAGGTTTTGAGTCGATGAAAAAATCCTTGTCACACAGACTTAAGTGGGTTGCAAATTTGCAAGTTATCGAGTGTGAAGGCCATCATCATTTACATATGGACGGACCGATACCGGTGGCACAGCAGTTAAATGCTTTTTTATTAGACAAAATTGCGTAAATGTTAATCGATTGTTTATTAGTTGATTTATCTTTGCGATTGCTTTGGTTAGAATCAACTGGTCTTACCCCTTAATAATTTATCTTCGCTTTAATCAATCTTGCTGGTGAAAAGTGACATAAGAAGTGCCTGGAGGCAAAATGGAAAAAATCTGGTTAAAAAATTATGATCCCAGAGTACCGGTTGAAATTGACCCGGATCGATATTCTTCCATTGTTGATATTTTTGAGCAATCTGTTGAGACCTTTTCGTCAAACATTAGCTACATCAATATGGGCAAAAGCATCACCTTCGGTGAGCTAGACAGATTGTCGCGTGATTTTGCTGCATACCTTCAGGATTCAGGTTTAAAGAAAGGTGATGCAGTTGCCATTATGATGCCTAATCTTATTCAATATCCGGTGGCTTTATTTGGGATATTACGGGCTGGTATGGTGGTGGTAAATGTCAATCCACTTTACACCGCAAGAGAATTACAACATCAATTAAAAGACTCAAACGCACAAGCGATTGTGATTGTTGAAAACTTTGCCAAGACACTCGGTGATGTTATCGAAAATACTGAGGTTAAAACGGTATTGCTCACGAGTCTTGGTGACATGCTTTCCCCGCTTAAAAAGTTAATAACTAACTTTGCAGTAAAGTACGTTAAGAAGTTGGTGCCTGAGTATGTTTTACCCAAGGCTCAGAGTTTTACTCAAGCATTGAAGCGTGGAGCCAAGAAAAACTATACCAGACCACTAGTTGAAGGTTCAGACTTAGCTTTTTTACAATATACTGGCGGTACAACAGGGGTTTCTAAAGGGGCGATGTTAAGCCACAGAAATATTGTGGCCAATCTTGAACAGACGTCAAATATTTTAGAAACTATTATCGATCCAGGTAAAGAATTGGTGATAACCGCCTTACCGCTTTACCACATCTTTGCTTTGCAAGGCAATTGCTTGACCTTTGTGAAGTTTGGTTGTCCTAATTTGTTGATCACCAATCCTCGAGACATGCCTGGTTTTGTAGCAGAAATAGCCAAATATCCCTTTACTGTGATCACGGGGGTTAATACCTTATTTAATGGTTTACTTAATACTCCTGGGTTTGACGCTCTTGATTTTAGTAAGTTGAAGTTTGCCTTGGGCGGTGGAATGGCCGTGCAACGTTCGGTAGCTGAGCGTTGGGAAAAAGTGACCGGTAAAATTTTACTAGAGGGTTATGGCCTTACTGAATGCTGCCCAACGGTAACCGTAAACCCGCCACAGATAGAGGCTTATAAAGGTTCAATCGGTATGCCAGTGCCATCAACAGATATCAAACTGGTTGATGATGACGGTAAAGAAGTTGCCATTGGCGAAGCGGGTGAAATGCTGGTTAAGGGTCCTCAAGTCATGGTGGGGTATCTCAACCGTCCAGATGCGACAGAAGAAATGATTGTTGATGGATGGTTGGCCACGGGCGATATCGCTCGTTGTGACGAGGATGGCTACTTTTATATTGTTGATCGTAAAAAAGATATGATTTTAGTTTCTGGATTTAATGTTTTTCCAAATGAAATTGAAGAAGTCGCTGCGATGCATCCTAGTGTAGTAGAAGTTGCCGCAGTGGGGCAGCCAAACGAGGCTACCGGCGAGCTGGTCAAGTTATTTGTGGTTAGACGAGATGAATCATTAAGCGATAAAGACTTGATCGCGCATTGTCGATTACACTTAACCGGTTATAAGGTACCGAAAAAAGTTGAGTTTAGAGACGAGCTTCCTAAATCTAATGTTGGTAAGATACTGCGCAGAGAGCTTCGTGATAAAAAATAGAAACGCAAGCCCAATCAAATAGCGGCATGTAGCATTACATGCCGCGTTCAATGACAGCTTAGTGCCAATGCCGAAGCTGAGAGAATTCTTAGGCGAGCAAAGGTAGTCGATGGCACTACCCTGTTTGTCCATGAACACCGTCAGTGAGGTATAGCTTATTGCTATGGGCTGCAACTAAAAATAGGGCAGGCATAGGGTAGTAGCTCCAGAGGTCATTTAAGTAACGTGTTCAGATTTAAGCCTGCATATAATTCCATCGACAGTGTCGTTTACGGTGTATTACGTCAAATGTTCAACACATTCAAGTTTATGTTGATGCCTCAAAAGCTGTTATAAATTAAAATTTTTGAAAGTACCACTGAGCCTTGTCATTCCTTTAGCAACTTATAAATCAAACCATGAGAAGTGTCTAATATTGTGACTGATTGTGCGCAGCAATGGTGGCTTTAGATTAACCTAAATACCATGGACCTAACGTAAACCAATGATGATACCCATGTGCCAGCCTGCAGGTAATTGATCATCGTAACTGCACGCTGATAACGCCATAATAGTCGCTAAACGTAACCGATCATTTTAGACCGTTTTTGACTGCCTGACTGAGATCTAGTTTAGCAACAATAACAGGGCTGACTATTCCTGCTGGGACCTTGTGGTGTGTTTTGCCATTGTTATTGGCAATCAACACCGTTTTTCGATTTTTCTTGAGTAATGTGCCAGTGACCGTTGTGCCATCGTGAGTAAATTGCACTTTCATACCTGGGCGCAGTGATGCTAGCGCCTCTTTATCTTGTTTCTGCTGTAATTCGTCAATACGCTCAACCACATACTGATTGAGTACGTATAATTGGTCAATGGATAAGTGGCTGATATCGATGGTCGTCTTGGCTTCTTTATCTGTCATATTGTCTTTTCTCTTTCAACGTCAGAGCGCAGTCGCTTATCTGCGAACAGCACTTTCCAGCGCCTAGGGGTTAAGTCGATAACGTCCTTTGCCGGATGTTGAGACACGCGCTGCAATACATCCACCAAGTAATGATACGGATTGATATTGTGTAATTTGCAGGTCACGGTGAGTGTGTGTAACACACCTAACTGCTGTGCGACTAGTTCACTACAACAAAATAAATGGTTCTTCCTACCCATAGGGATAACTCGCAAGGCCCGCTCTAAGTGGTTAGTATCGATGCACACTTGAGTATGCATCAAGTAAGTCTTTAATTCATTATACCGCTCATAAGCATACGCCAGTGCCTTACTCAAGGGGTCTTTTGGCAGCAATTCAGGCCGCTGACGCTGCTCATATATCCAACTAAAGAGTACCGTAACGATACGCTCGTGGTGCTTGAGGCGATATTGCGCCGTATCTTCTGCATTAAGTGTCTGTTTACGTATGTGCGTTTCGAAGTAACGGCGTGTATACGCCCAACAAGCCGCATCGGTGATATGTTAACCTTGGTTGTTTAGTGTGTCGATGGACTTGGCGATAGACACCATATCCATCGCTTAACAAGGTGCGGTTAAAGCTAGTGGCTTGGTCAATTGCATGTTGTTTGCCACGTCAAGACGACCAGGAAAACGCCACTTCATCTTGCTCACCGTAAATCGGCCAGAAGTAAGTTTGTTTCATGGTGTTATGTTTGCGGCGAGTCGAGGATTGACGACCCGCCTTCATCGGTGTTTCATCCATACTGATATTCCCCCCGCTAATGATATTGCTAAGCACCGCTTTGGCAATTGGGGTGCGTAAATCAATCCCTTGTTTGACATAATTGATTAAGGTCGCACGCGACACAGTCACACCCGATTGTAGCATACGCAGATGTTGGCGATGCAGAGGTAAATGATACACTGCTTTATCCACCATCAGGCCGGCCATTAGTGATACATCAGCATAAGTGCCTTCTAGTACATTGGTGGGGGTTGAGGGGGTTGAGGCCGTGAGGATGTTGCCGTTGTCTTTTTTACGGCACATTTTCTTGCGGTAAATTAAAACCTAATAGCTACCCGGCAATTGCGCCAAGCGATGTGTTTCTTTGCAGCCAATGACTTTATAGTTATCAGCAT
>TARA_R110002167_G_scaffold122547_2_pt1 | contig 12677 bp, 8 predicted proteins | sample TARA_R110002167 | Tara Oceans TARA_R110002167 (sample SAMEA4398238) | marine metagenome | biome: Polar Biome; feature: [MES] marine water layer (ENVO:01000295) within the mesopelagic zone...; material: water (ENVO:00002006), including particulate matter (ENVO:01000060) such as...... | reverse complement strand
GAGTTATTAGTTGAAGCAATGCCTGGCATTTTAAAGCAGATCCCAAATGCCATGTTATTGCTAGTTGGTGGTGGCCCACAAGAACAAAACTTAAAAACGCAAATCCATAGCTTAGGATTACAAGATAAAGTCATCATGCCAGGACGTGTGCCTCATGCAGATGTAACCCGTTATTACAGCTTGGTCGACTTATTGGTTTATCCACGCAAACCCATGCGATTAACCGAGTTGGTTACACCACTTAAGCCTTTAGAAGCAATGGCACAAGGTAAGCTAGTACTCGCATCCGATGTTGGTGGCCATAAAGAATTAATTGAAGATGGTAAAAATGGCTGGTTATTTAAAAGTGGCAGTGTAACCGAGTTAATCAACAAAACTGTACAGGTGCTGGATCAACAGGCCCATTGGGCGAAAACTATCGCTAATGGTAGAAAGTATGTCGAAGATGAACGTAACTGGGGAAATTCTGTAGCGAATTATCAGCAAGTTTATCCTAAATTAGTAGCCCTAAATAAATGAACCGATTTTTTCACTCTTTAAGTATTGATAGTGGTGTTGAAACGAACCTTTGCTGGCTAGTGGAACGGTTGTTAAAGCAATGAAAATATTGGTGCTAACCACTCTTTATCCCAATAGCCAACAACCTAGACACGGTATTTTTATCGAAAACCGTGTTTTGAATTTTAAGGCGATGTTTCCCGATACTGAAATAAGAGTGATGGCTGCTATCCCTTGGTTTCCAGGGGCATCAGGAATATTTGGTGAATATGCAAAGTATGCGCAAATTCCCAGGACCGAATCGCGTCATAATTTAACTATCTACCATCCTCGTTATCCAGTGATACCCAAAATTGGCATGAATTTAGCGCCAATGTTAATGGCGATGGCGTTATTACCCAAATTGAAACAATTACTGCGAGACGGGTTCGATTTTGACATTATTGATTGCCATTATTTTTTCCCCGATGGTGTTGCAGCAACTTGGTTAGCGAGAAAATTAGGCAAGCCCGTCACTATTACGGCCAGAGGCAGTGATATACATTTGATCCCACAGTACAGATTACCCAAAAGGATGATTAACTGGGCACTAAGAAACTGTACTCAAGCGATCGCTGTTTGCAAAGCTCTGGCAGATGAGATGCAGCTTCTGGAGCCAAACTGCCAAGACGTTAAAGTCGCTAGAAACGGAGTGGATTTAGTTAAATTTTCCCCCGAAGAAAATAGAGATAAATTGCGCAGACTGCTGAATATTAGCGGTTTTAACTTATTGTCTGTGGGCAACTTAATAGAACTAAAAGGCCATCACTTAATAATTGAAGCGTTAACGAGTTTACCTGATATTCATTTGTGTATTGCGGGTAATGGTCCACTGGAAGGCAGCTTAAAAAAACAGGTTAAAGAACTTAACTTAGAAAATAGAGTGACCTTTTTAGGTTTATTAAACCAACAAGAATTACGAGATTATTATGCCGCATCGGATGCATTAATACTGGCTTCCAGTCGGGAAGGCTGGGCAAATGTGTTACTTGAATCTATGGCCTGTGGTACTCCTGTTATCGCAACCGCTATATGGGGAACTCCTGAAGTGGTTGCCAGTGATGATGCCGGTTTACTAATACCTGAACGAAGCGTTGAACACATTATATTAACCATACAACAATTAGTTGATAATCCACCTGATCGTTCGGCGGTAAGAGCATATGCTGAAAAATTTTCGTGGCAACAAACCAGCCAACTTTTATTTGAAATTTATACTCAAGCAATAAGCGTCCAAAATCAGGAATCAATTTCCAAGGTAAAGACATTATGATTGATAGTTTATATCTCGCACTAGATATACTTTGTGTTTGTTATTTGTTTAATTATGCTTCGAAGAAGGAAGATAATTAATGCGTGATCTTGCGTTAACATTTCTTCTTATTGCAATAATTTACTATTCGTTCAAACGGCCTTATATAGGTGTTTGTGCGTGGATCTGGATTGCGTTGACTGCGCCTGCCGAATGGGCTTTTGGTTTTTCAACCAACTTTCGTCTAAATCTTACAGTCGTTATTATCACGTTTCTATCTTATTTATTTGTAAGCAAAAATAAAACATTTAAGTTAGGCGGTATTGGGGTATTAGTTTTACTGTTTGGTTTTTGGACACTGGTATCGTCTTTGGCCAGTATTACTTCTTTTCCGGAGGAAGTATGGTTTCGCTTTAGTGAATTTTTAAAAGTTCTGATGCTATTTTTCTTTGCTATTTTAATTTTTAAAAAGCGCTTACATATAGATACGTTTGTTTGGGCTATTGTATTGTCAATTTCAAGCTATGCGGCCATGGAAGCCACAAAGTTTATCCTGTCTGGTGGCAGTCACCGTATTGTGGGCGTTGCAGGGCAGATTCAAGATCGTAATGATCTTGCGGTTGCAATAAACATGTGTATTCCATTAGTTATTTATTTAATCCAGACTTGCGAACATAAAATCCTAAAAAATGGCTTGTGGGTATTATTGGGGTTGAACATAATTGCTGTTGTTGGGACATATTCCCGTGGTGGTTTTATCGGTCTTATTATTCTGGCAATTGCTTTTTGGTGGAAATCAAAACATAAGTTAATGCTCAGCCTTGCTGCCGTATGTATTATTCCTATTATGTATATGAATGCACCACAGGAATGGAAAGATAGACAGTCAACAGTTGAGACTGCAGCAATCGAAGATGGATCCTTTATCGGCAGGTTATGGGCCTGGAAAATTTCCACGCTAATTGCGTTAGATAACCCTATGACAGGTGGAGGATTTCGAGCCGTTACCGATCCTTTTATATGGGATTATTATAGACCGCTGACCCCCGACTTCTCCTTTTTAAAAACACCACCTATTTCAATAGAGGTCGCTCCCAAAGCTGCACACAATATATATATGCAGGTATTAGGAGATCATGGCTTTGTCGGTCTTGCATTATTCTTAGCTATCTTGTTAAAAACATTGAGTCTCAACAATCGAAATAGAAAGTTAGCGAAAGAATATGGAAATTTATGGTGCGAACATTTAAGTAATGCCCTCAGCCTATCCTTAATAGGCTTCTGCATCACTGGTGCAAATGTTAGTCGAGCCTATTTTGACTTGTTGTACGCGGTAGTCGCAATAGTTGTGGTTATAAGCACCAACCATTTAGCAAAAAAATCTAATATTAAAACCGTAAAAAATACTGCGGCAATAAAAAATGTTGAAGCATAACAAATATTACATAGTTGATTTAACTTTATGCCTGATAAGAGTATTGCCAAGCAAATAGCCACTGGCACAATTTGGTCTGTTTTAATGCGCATGACCATTCGCATGCTAGGCATTATCAGTGTGCTGATTCTGGCACGAATCCTAGTTCCTGCGGATTACGGTATTGTTGCAAAAGCCATTTTATTATCTGGTTTTTTGGAATTGGTCACTCAATTTGGTTTTAATGCAGCGTTAATACAAAACCAAAATGCAACCAAAGATGACTACGATACTGTTTGGACCTTAAGCATTATTCGCGCCACGGCCTTGTCCATTGTAATGCTCATCAGCGCCCCATGGCTAGCAGACTATTTTAATGAAGTTGCCATTGTTCCACTAATTTATGCTTACTCTATTTCAACCTTCATCCAAGGCTTTACAAATGTTGGTGTAATTGATTTTCAAAGAGATATGAATTTTAACTTTGATTTTAAATTCAATGTATTCCAAAAAATCAGCTCCTTCTCGGTCACTATTGCGGTAGCCTTAACATGGCAAAGTTATTGGGCTTTTCCATTAGGTGTCCTTGCTGGTAGCGTTGCCGCACTTTTCGCTAGCTTTTTAATGTCTGCATACCGTCCCAGATTTTGTTTAACGACTTGGCGTAGTATTTTAAACTTTTCAAAATGGATGTTTCTTTACGAGACTATGGGTGCTATTTCTTTAAAGTTAGACACATTTTTACTTAGCAAGTTTGCAAGTGCAGAAGAGCTAGGTGTCTATACTATTTCTTATGAGGTATCCGGAATGCCATCCACAGAAATTGCGATGCCAGTAGCTCGTTCAGCGCTACCTGGCTTGTCCAAGTTAAATCAGAATTTAAGTAAATTAAAAGAGACTTATATTGATATCTTGGCAACAACTTTAATGGTCGCTATTCCAGCTGCTGTGGGTCTAAGTGTTCTGGCTGAAGATATCGTTAAAGTGGTCTTAGGTAATAATTGGATAAGTGCCATCGCCATTATTGAAGTTTTAGCTTTGTTTGGTGTTACGCGGGTCATCAGTGCTTGTTCTGTGTCTGCTCTAATCGCGGCAGGTAAAGTAAATGTTCTAGGTAGATTCTCATTTTTTATGATGCTTATGAGGTTAGCCATTTTGCCCGTCTCGGTAATTTATTACGGCATTATGGGGCTAACCTATAGTGTCCTTATTACCGGACTGATAGGTATGATTCTAATGTTATGGACACAGCAATTCATTGGTTTATTGTCTATTAAAGCTTTATTATTGCAAATATGGCGCATTATCATTGCCGCTAGCGTTATGCACATTTCACTAAATTTCCTTGTTCCATTAATACACAGCTTTGAATGGCCACTGCTCATTGTTTTATTGTTAGAGGTAGTAATCGGTGTTTTAGTATTTTCTATCGTATCTATCGTACTTTATAATCTGTCAAACTCAAAAGTTGGGCCTGAGCAAAGAGTTTTAAATATTATATATTCAAAGATTAGTAGAAAGAGTTTGTAATTATATTCTGACAGTTAAACGGATATCGATCCCCTAAAATTAATGGAGAACCAATTTGACCGTATTTGCAGGAGTAATAAGCCTTTCAAATGAGCCACCATCTTCGCAATTGTTAACGGATGTTAGGAAGCAATTTGCAGTGCTCTGCAATCAAAAGGCAACGTTCGAACAACAAAAATCGAACACATTAATACTTCAATGTGATGTTCAGGCATATGACAATGTTACAACTCTGCAAAGCGAGTTACACACCACAGTTATCGCTGGCGAACCATTGTTACGGAATAGTTATCGCACAAGTTTGCATGACGACGTCACGCAATTACATCAGGCGGGGGCTGATAACAACCTATCCAAAATATTAAAAACGGCTAGGGGGGTATTTTCTGGTATTCACGTTGATGAAGCAGCGAATCGAATTCAATTGTTCTCCGATAAGTTAGGTATTAGACCTGTTTTTTACTATCAAAAAGATAATATTATTGTTTTTTCATCGTTGTTTTCACTATTTAAATATTTACCGCAGCTGGATTTGAAAACTGACTTCACAGGATTATGTGAATATTTGGCTTTTAATTATTGTTTAGCTGATCGAACCCAGTATCAATTTATAAAACGTATTGACGTAGGCCAAATTCTCAATATAGAAAAAGGAACGGTTAAAACCAGTCAATATTGGAATTGGGCAGATATTCAAGCTAAGAGCGAGGCCTTAGCAATCGATATTGAGCAGTTGTATAAGAGCTTCGAAGATGCCATTAAACTTAGGTTAAATGACAGTAATGAAGCCATTGCATTTTTAAGCGGTGGATTGGATTCACGTGCGATAGCCGCAAGTTTAAAACAGCATGTAAAGACCTTGTACACTTTTAATTTTTCTACTCACCAATCACAAGATCGTGAATATGCTCGGGTTTTTGCCAAAAGTGCACAAATTGATCACCACGAAAAGGTATTTGAGTCTTTGTCCTTTCCAAATTGGACTCAATTAATTGCTGATGCAACCGATGAAAGTGCTGCTACCGGAAAAATAAAAAGTAATCAAAGGTTAGTATGGTCTGGTGACGGTGGTAGCGTGGCACTTGGCTATGTTTATATCGAAGACGTTATGTTGGATGCATTAGATAAAGACAATAATAAATACGCTATCGATTTGTTTATGGCAATGGCACAGACATTTGTTCCTAAATCTTTCTTTAAATCAAAATACGTGCAGTTATCTAAGGGGGTAATTGAGGCTTCGATTCTAGATGAGTTACCAGAACTGCACTTTGGTAAAACTAGGTCAATGTATTATTTTTTGATGAATAATGACCAAAAACGTCATTTAAGCCTGCATTTTGAAACAATATGCCAACACAAAACCGAATTGCATTTACCTTTTTTTGATAGTGATTTTTTGCAGAATATTTACGGCTTCCCTGCTAAAGAGATGATGTATCACAAGTTGTATATGCAGTGGTTTGAATACTTTCCAAAATGCGCTAGGCAAACCCCTTGGCAAACCTACCCTAAACATGTTCCCTGTCCAATAAAAAACACTTTATCGTTATCCTATCAATGGGATAAAAGCACAACGAATCATCAAAATAGAAAACAAGATTTTTCGGAATATTTAGCTTTGCGGAAAAATAGATATATACAAGAATTCTTCAACTCTCAAAAGTTGATGATTGCGATGGTCTTGCATAGAATCGGAGTTAAAGATTATTCATACTTAATCGATAAACTCAAAAGGTTAAAGGTGTTAGTACATAATTAGTATTCTAATTTCAAAGCAACGTTGACTACTTCAGTTGCGCCAATTTTCGTTTTAAACCGTCTAATGGGAAGCCCTGCCCATAAGCTGTTTTTGCGTGTTTTCTGGCCTTGTCGATGTCTCCCATGTCTAAATAAAGCAGTCCAAGATTATAGTTGATCTCGGCATTCAAAGGTTGATACTGCAGTGCAATTAAATACTCTGTCTCTGCTTGATTAGTTTTGCCTAGTTTAATCAAGTGCATGGCGTATAACATGTGTGATATGGCATCTTTAGGTTGAAAATAGATAGCGCGTTTAAAGAAACATTCGGCGGTGTAATAATCTGGGTTATAGAGTTCGCCATTTTTAAGTCTATTTCTATCCCGCATTTCTAATTTTGACATAGCATATAGTGCACGATGATAGTTAGGGATGGCAGTTAGTGTGTAAATAATATCGCCATGAAGGTTGGTAGAGCTCTTTCCTCTAATCAACCGTTCTACTTCAGGAGTAAAATGTGCACCTAGTACAATTGGGAGCTTAGAGGCATGCTCCGGATTAGTGAAATCCCACGGACCATACGAACTAGATAAAGGTTGATTATTAACAATGCCACAGGTTGCATTATTATAAGTTTTGGCTAATATCGTTGTGGAAAATAAAGAAATAGTTAAAATAACAAGGCTGTAAAATCGATAAAAGTACTTCACTTAATTATTCCTATTCTTTCGATAAATTTGCGTAGACTAATAATATTGTTAACTTACCATTTATTGGTTGAATAAATGAAGAAAAATAATTTCCTTATCCATGTATCAAAAATTTATTGTACACTCCCTAGGCATCCATCGTAGAAATTGACCTGTTTTTAGGCTTGGATTTTGAAGTTAACCAAATGCAGAAATCTGAACATGACAGCGCCATTATTTCTAAATGCGAAACATGGAACTGTAAATAAATCCTTAATGACAGAATGATTATCCGCATGACAAAATATTGAGGCTAAAATTTTATCTGTACGGTTAAATACAAACAGCGTATTTAAAATTAAATGGCAAGCTACCTTTTTAGTACACTAGGTGATGATTAACTATGAAGTACCATGGGCTAATTTGAATATCTTATTTACTAATTTTTTTTCTGCTGAATAGGGTTTGCCACTTATCCACCACAGTCCAATTAAACTAATCGCATAAATCAGCGCTCCCAATAGGGCGTATGTAATGCAATATAGAATTGATGCTTGAATATCTATTGCAAAATAATCCGATTCCAATTGTACCAAGTGCGCTAATAGCAAGTACATTATGCCACTGGCACATATTGGTCTGAGAATGGTTCGCAAATAATCGGCCACCCTAAGCTGTATCATTTTGCAGGCGATAGTGACTGCTACCGGAAATATAATAAACGATACCAGTCCAGAAGCATAAGCGGCCCCAAGAACACCAAATAAAGATAAAAAGTAGATTAATATTGGGATGTAAATAATCAGCCGGAAAGTAAACAATACGGTTGTTATTTTAGGCCGGTTAATGGCCATGTAGACATAACCAATATTGGTATTCAGGGATACCGCTACACTTGATACGGCAATAATTTGGATCAGCAACACCGCACCCTGCCACTGATTGCCCAGCAGAATGGGCACCAATATGGGCGCCAGTACAGCAACACCGACACCAGCGGGGATAGCTAAGATAGCGATTGAAGAAACAATGTTAAGAAATAACTGACTTAAAGCAGATTGGTCAGAGGAAACCTTTGTGTAACCTGGATAACTGGCACGGTTTATTGGTGCGATCAGTTCACTGGTAGGTAACGTAGCAATTTCATTACTGACTGAAAATAAGCCTACGGCCTGTGGGTTAATAATTTTACCAATTATTAAGTCATGGGCTCTGGTATTCATAAAAAACAACAAATTATTTAGTAAGAGCCATTTGGAAAAACGAAATATAGCTTGCATCCGCTCAAGGCTAAATGACGGCCTGTATGGACTCATTATGTAGGAAAGTATCAAACTGATGAAAGAAGAAGAGAGCATTCCAAATACTAACGCCCAGTAGCTTTGTAACGTAAAGGCCAATGAAATCGTAATTAGGGTAGAAAGGACTTTAACTATAAGTTGAAATTTGAATTCCTTGTTGAATTGAAAATGTTTTCTGAAATCAACTAACCCAATATTTTTTAATGAATTAATCAGAAACAATAACGCCAAAGCGAACATGACCCCGATTAATCTTTCATCATTATAATATTGAGCCAACGGAAAGGTAACCAAACACATAAGCAGGCTAGCAATAAATCCAAACATTACCTGCATAGTCCAGGCTGAATCGTAGTCGGCTTTGCCAGCATGTTGATTTTGGATTAACACCATATCAAAGCCAAATGCATTAATTAACTCTAAAAATGCATATATCGTCATGGCAATCGCAATAATACCAAAGTCTTCTGGCACTAACAGTCTTGCCAATACCATAGTACTCAGCAGACCTATAAATTTAACTGACATCCTTAGCGCAACCATCCAAATTGCACCTGAAAAAACTTTACTACCTATATCTTCTGTCATTAAAATCCGTTAAATATACGGTCATTTACCCAAATTAAATTTCACAATATGAAATTGCTGTATCGACGCAATTCTGTCGGCTAAACTATCAGCTAGAAAAGAATAATGCATTGAAAATAATAAGTTTTTATTTGAGATTTCTATATTGATAATGTTATACCTGTTTATCACTTACCATTGTTGTTTATCCTAAATGAATCAAAAGCATAAAATTTTATATATTGCCTATCACTATCCCCCGATTTTGGGCAGTAGTGGTGTACATCGCACTTTGGCTTTTACAAGGTTTTTAGCTGAAAATGGATGGGATGTCACGGTATTAACTGCTTCATTAAAAGCTTATGAGCGTTGGTCTGAAGAACAACTGCAGTTTATTCCCGACAATGTTGAGGTTATAAGAGCCTTCGCACGCAACACGGCCAAAGATTTATCCTGGCGTGGTAAATATTTGGCTTGGATGGCATTACCGGATAATTGGCAAAGCTGGATTGTCGGTGGGGTAATTTCGGGCTTGTGGTCTATTTTAAAAAACAAACCAAATGTACTGGTTTCCACTTACCCTATCGCATCGGCTCATTTTATTGCTTATATTTTACATAAATTAACGGGGATCCCATGGATTGCTGATTTTCGTGATCCAATGGCACAAGCTGATTACCCAACAGACCCGGTAAAAAAACGCTGGTTCGAATGGATTGAAAAGAAAATTATTAAGCATTGCGAATATGCTTTTGTTACAGCTCCGGGAGCGAAAACCTTCTATGAACAAAAATACCCTCAATGCGGCGAAGATTTTTGGCAGATAATTCCCAATGGTTTTGATGAAACATTATTTGCCGATTTACATTCATCTCCGTATGTAGAAGTTAAAAATCCACAACCTAAAATAATTCTACATAGTGGAGTGATTTATCCATCCGAACGCGACCCCACCGATTTTTTTAACGCGCTGGCTGAGTTACAAAACGAAGGTAGCATTTCCTCGAAGGATATTGTTATCCGCCTCCGTGCTACCGGACACGATGATCTATTTCGTAAACAACTGGCGGTGCTTAAGATAGATCCACTAGTACAATTGGAGCCCACAGTCCCTTATCGACAGGCATTGCAGGAAATGTTTGATGTTGATGGTTTATTGTTATTGCAGGCAGCTAACTGCAACTATCAAATTCCCGCAAAAGCTTATGAGTATATTCGGATACAAAAGCCTGTATTAGCTCTGACCCCTAACGAAGGTGATACTGGCCAGTTATTGCTACAGGCCGGTAATACAGTAATCGCACCATTAGATAATAAAGAAAAAATTAAAGTCGCGTTGATGGAATATATTGATATATTAGCCAATCCAGTAAATACGGAAATAACTGATCAACAACTTCATACTTTTTCAAGACAATTTCAAGCATTAAAATTTGAAGAATTGTTGATGAAAATTTAATAAATAATTTATTCATAGTCTCAACTTACGATCTAGCATTGTTGATTAGGTGGATAAATGCTCCTGTCACTACATACCTATTTGATCATCATAGTTTGAAAACTGTGGTATTTGATGGAAGTGGGAAACTAAAGAAGTACGGACCCTAAAATATTCTGGTGTCGGGTTCATATACCTAACCCTTCAATAATTATTTTCTCGATTGGAGTTGGCCAGAACAATGTTCAACATCTTAAGTTATTGCCTTAATTATAAGGAAGTTGTGTGGAAATAAATAATTCAAAAATTACTGTCATAATCCCCACTACGGCCGAATGGAAGCGGTTTGATGCTATTAAAAGAGCAGTAGAGTCGATTCGTAAAAGTAGTGTTGAAAAAGTGCTGATTATAGCTTCGGTCAATGGCAACAAGTTCCATTTAGAAGTGTGTGAGTGGCTTAAAGCCCAACCCGATGTCATCTATATATACAATGATATTGGTTCTGCTCCCTTAGCTCATATTCGGGGACGTGAACTTGTCAAAACACCATACTTCAGTTTTTTGGATGATGACGATGAGTATTTAAAACATGCGCTTGATATTAGGTTGAAAATATTAGAAGAAAATCAGAACGTGTCACTAGTGGTAACTAATGGTTATAGCGTTACTAAAAATGTACAAAACATACATTATAAAAATATGTGTAATGTAAATGAAGATCAATTTTATGCACTCTACCAAGAAAATTGGCTACATAACTGTAATCATTTATTTAGAACTGCAGATATAAAAATTGAGCTTTTCAAAAATCATGTCCAATATTTGGAATGGACATGGTTGGCATTCAAGATCAGCATAGCGGGGCTTAAAGTTGTCGCTATGGATGAAAAAACTTTTTTATATTATGACACGGAAGATTCTTTGTCTAAGAGTGATGCCTATAATGGTACTTTTCCAAAGCTTGCAAAAAAAATGCTCGCAATGTCCCCTCCCAAAAATATCAAAAGTCAGATTACCTATAAATTGGCAGAGCACTTTCATTTTTACTCGGTACAACTGTTGAAAAGTGGAAATGTAACTATGTCTCTTAAATACCATTTGAAAAGTATATTTCAATATAGAGGCTTCAAATATTTGTTATACACCCGATACATTATTTTTCCGGCATTGCTTAAGTATGCAGCATAATACTGGGGAATTTAATTGTTGCTATAACCTTTTGGTTTAGCAACAATAGTCATGTTCATGGAAGTATTGAGTAAATATAATGAGTTTATCTGTTGACAAAAAACACTTAGATATAGTGTTTTCTGGGAAGTTCCGCTGCCAGGTTATTGGTGAAGAAAATAATAAAGTCAGTCATTTTGAAAGTAAGGAATTAGATGTTGCTTATAGCGGCAATATGCAACTCGACGAGCATAGCTGCACTGCCTCTGACGTCGCACAACAATATCAGGCTAACCAAAATGTCGGTGAGCTATTCAACCGTCTTACTAGTGCATTTTGGTTGTTAATAGTTGATAAAACTAATCAAAAAATAGTATTAGTGAATGATCATGTTGGCATTCAGCCTTGTTATTTTTCAGTACAGAATGATTGTTTGTATATCAGCGATTCACTCAAGTTAATTAAGCAGCAAGATGTTGTTAGTTGTACATTATCGCCTCAAGCGATTTATAATTATTTTTATTTTCATTGTATCCCAGCTCCTGACACTATTTACAAAGAATGTTTTAAATTGGCCCCTGCAAATGCTGTTACTTTTGATGCTTACGGTTCTTCGGTTACTCAAAACCTTTATAGTCCTAAGTTTGCCAAACACATTGAGGATCAAGCGACCGCCCAACAAGAATGTTTAACCCTGATTGAACAGGCGGTGGAACAACAAATTACTCCAGATTGTGGCGCATTTTTAAGTGGTGGCTTGGATAGTTCAACCGTGGCAGGGATGTTAGCTAAACATCAGCAACCGGCTAAAACCTTCTCCATGGGTTTTGAAGTGCCTGCTTACGATGAAACAGCTTATGCGAAAATAACCGCTGAGCATTTTAAGACACAACATGAAGTATTGTATTTAAAGCCCGATATGGCAGCTAAAGAATTTGTTAAAGTGGCGCAATATTTCGATGAGCCATTTGGTAATTCATCGGCTATGGCAGCATATTTTTGCGCTACTTTTGCCAAAGAACATGGCGTCACTCATTTACTT
>TARA_R110002167_G_scaffold13128_2_pt1 | contig 12680 bp, 16 predicted proteins | sample TARA_R110002167 | Tara Oceans TARA_R110002167 (sample SAMEA4398238) | marine metagenome | biome: Polar Biome; feature: [MES] marine water layer (ENVO:01000295) within the mesopelagic zone...; material: water (ENVO:00002006), including particulate matter (ENVO:01000060) such as...... | reverse complement strand
CCCCGCTTCGGGATCATCCCAGGCGCCAGGACGCACTTTAGCGAGCGCGTCTCGCACTTCTGGGATCCAGTCACGAGAATCACCAACAAAAACGGCTACTGAAATTGCCATGCAACGCTGACCACCTGCTCCAACCGATGCTCCAGCAATGCTGTTAACAACTTGATTTTTAGACGCATCGGGCATAATAACCATATGGTTTTTAGCCCCTGCGAATGCTTGTACACGTTTAAGGTGGTCGGTGCCTGTGCGATATATATGCTCACCCACCGCAACCGAACCAACAAAGGAAATAGCCGGTGTATCTTTATGAGTCAGTAATTGATTCACCACATCTTTACCGCCATGAACAACCTGTAATAGACCATCTGGCGCTCCGGCTTCTTTAAACAAAGCGGCCAACCGCATAGGAGTCAGCGGGTCCTGTTCTGATGGTTTTAATACAAATGTATTGCCGCAAGCAATCGCCATCGGAAACATCCACAAGGGGATCATGGCTGGAAAATTAAACGGTGTAATACCGACACACACACCTAAAGGCTGAGTTATGCTATAGCAGTCTATTTTGCGCGCCACATTTTCAAGTATTTCGCCCATACTCAAAGAGGCAATATTACAAGCATGCTCTACGACTTCAATGCCGCGCCATACATCCCCTTTTGCATCATCAAAGGTTTTACCGGTTTCCTGAGCCAACAAGGTAGCCAATTCATCATGATGCTCCTTTAACAATGCCTGATAACGGAGCATTAATCGTGCTCTGTCACCTATCGATGTATCTTTCCATATTTCAAATGCAGCCTTGGCAGCAGCAACTGCCTGCTCAACCTCTTCAGAAGTGGACATGGGCACTTGCGCAATCACTTGCTGGTTGATTGGATTGGTAACCGGCAGCCATTTATCAGTCTGACTCTGTACCAATTCCCCGTTAATTAAAAGTGATACTTTCTGAACCATTACAAACCCCTTAGTTATGTTTTTGTTAATAACAAATCTAGTCTTTCAAAAATATTAGCATGCAAAAAACAATAAAATAATTGATAATCTTGCTAGATTGATGGACTATATTGTCATTAAAGTTAATCTATTTCAGAGCTGGATTACATCCCAATGAGTCGTCCGTCAAAATGGCCTTTACCTCCAGAAAGTTCGCGATTTTTATTGCCGCGCAGAATTGTGGACGAGCTGAACAACCATCCACTTTCAAAAGATCTCTACCCGACTGGTTTTGGCTACTACAAAGAGGCTCACAACCACAAAATGACGCGCCTTAAACACGATGATCATTTAATGATTTATTGTTTGGATGGGCGTGGTGAGTTGACAGTAAACAACAAGGTTTATGACGTTTACGCTGGGGATATCGTGCTGTTACCAAAAGGTCTTTCACATATATATAAAGCGGCAAATTCACAGCCATGGACAATATATTGGGTACACTTTTCTGGTTTGCAAAGCGAAGCATTTATTGATTATATTGCGATAAAAAATAATATAAATATTATTCCACTTGGAATTCATTCCAGATTAGTGAATAACTTTGAATATTTATTAGAAAGTCGTCAGACAGGTTACAAATTAGTGGCATTTATTAACGTCGCCAATATTTTGCGACAAATTCTTAGTCATATCGCTTTACTTAAACCGCTTGTCAGACAAAAACAAGCCGCGCATCAACTTGATCTTGAACACATACACAGTTTGATGGAAGCCCATATTCACGAACAACTTGATCTTAATACCTTGGCGAAAGCGGTCAACTTATCTAAATTCCATTTTGTCAAAAAATATAAGGAATTAACGGGCTCTACACCAATTGACCATTTTATCCATCTTAAAATAAAACGAGCATGCGATTTGTTGGATATCACTAATAAATCTATCAACCAAATTGGGTTTTCCATTGGCTATGACGATGCTTATTACTTCTCACGTATATTTAAAAAAGTAATGGGTTTTTCACCCAGTCAATATAGAAATATGCGATTGGAAAGCTATTCTTTTAATCGAAATTTATGATGGATCATAAGCGACTAAAATATATTTAGAATATCCTATTGCTTCAAGTGTGCCCTATTAATCACACTAAATGTTTGTCAAAATATAGTAATACCAATACTCTGTAAGCGTCTGCTAAAGACCGTCTAGCTTAACATTCCATGGTAGAGGCTGCTCAATATCAGGCTCTGGCTGGCTGAATTGCTCTAGCAGGTGGGTGATGTAGTTGTATGGTGTCAAGCCGTTGGCTTTTGCGCTCTCAACAATCGAATACAGCATGGCACTGGCATCGGCTCCCTTTGCAGTTTGTGAGAACAACCACACAAATGTGGATACAACTAATACTGACATTATAGTATGTGACTCAGCAGCTCATCCTTAAGCAGCTGAGTCATCACTTGCCCTAATGACAAATGCTATTATTAGGCCTTACTAGTTCTAAAATACATAGTTGACTGCAACACGAAGCAAGGTAGCATCAGCTAACTCGTTAAGGTCATCAGCATACTTACTGATATCTGCTTTTAACGCAATGTTAGTGTCTAAGTCATAGCGAACTGCCAACGAAGCTACATCAAATTTCCGTTGACCAGCAATTTGTAATCCTGCTGTAATACCACCAACGGCCGGCTGCAGTTCAGCAGGAAGCACGGCTACTTGGTCTAAATACTTAAGCTCATTTACGCTATCAAAACTCTCAAAAGTAATAGAAGGGGTCCATTTTCCCGTTCTGAAACCAGCTGAAACGTAATAAGACTGCCAAGGCTGAAAAAAGCTTTCATCCACTGAAGCTTCTGTAAACTCTGCCAGGACAAACCAGTCATAAGTATCTATTTCCACGCCTATACCGGCAAATATACCTGACTCTTCTACCAAATCGAGATCGCTTCTCAAACCGTCCAAGCCAAGTGCGGTGAGATTGCCAAGAAGGGCATCAATATCCGAGTTAATCAGGGTGATTGTAATGGGCTCAACCATCGCTCTTATTTTAAACCACTCATACGTGGCCTCTGCGGCGAATAAGAAAGCATTATCGCCCTTGAGTATCCCCTGTTCGTTATCCGCTTCAAGGTGGCCGTAGGAAAATTGCAAATTGTATTCCCAATCACCTGCATAGGTGCTGTACTCAACCTTCACCCCATCAATATTGCTCACCCCAATATCATAAACCGCAGGTGGCGGCGCTATCCAGTGATAAGAGTACCCTACATCTTGTGAAGCAGAATACCTGAAAAAAGGCTGTCTTAATCTACCCGCAGACACCTTGATGTTGTCGCTTGCTTGATAGGAGATGTATGCCCATTCAAATTTCGCATCATAGTCATTGACACCTCGTGCAACCAATTGACCTGTTGCGGTCATTTTGTCGTTAATGTCACCACTGAGTTGAATAGCAAACACGCTTTCTTCGCTGAATGAAATGTTGTCATCGTAGCCGTAAAGGGTATCGTCACTGCTGGTTAGCCCACCAATAAGATTAGCAAAACCGTTAATACGAACTTCTGCTTGAGCTGCAAAACTGACCGCAGTTGAGAGTGTTAAAATGCTTAGTATTTTTTTCATTGTTGATTCCCCTTAGTTTAACGCAACGGTTTTAACTGCGCCTGTTACCGCGCCGCTATCTACATACCCAATAGCACTAGGGTTTCCAGCGACTATCTCTATCACTGCCGCATCGTCAGTAACTTCTTTCGGTGGAATGCCCTTGCCGGTAAAAATCTGTTTTGACCAGTAGGCAGAGATTTGTGTTGAACTACGTCCCAATATGTCAGAATCGAATGAGGTTCTACTCGCAGTGCCACTAGCCTGATTAATGGGGATGGACTCTGAACCATCAGAGAACTTCTTCTCCTTGCCCAAAAAGATACGCGTGACGCTTTTGGCGTCCAGTGCTGCTCCATTACTGGGATGAACGATGACCACTACTTCCGCCAGTACCGAGCAGGTGAACATCGTCAGGCCGATTGCACCTATACATTTAAATAAATTATTTTTCATTATTGTACTCTCTATGTTGTTAAAACTAAGGCTTTTTTTGAAACTAACACATCAATAAGGAAACTTTCTACACCTTAAATTGCTTAGCAATTCTCTCTAGATTTAGCGCTAACTTAGCCAATTCAGCGCTAACTTTATTGACTTTATCCGAGCTTAGTGATGCCTCGTTTGCTCGTTCATTAATGCTGTCAATATTTTCACTAATGGCCTCTGAAACAGCCAGTTGTTCTGTTGTTGCTGAGGCTATTTGGTCATTCATTAGGTTGATTTTACCTATGGTCTGACTAATTAAGACCAAACTTTCGCCAGCCGCATTGGCCGACTGAACACTTTCAGTTGCTTGGACTTTACCGGTAGCCATCACTTCAACTGCCGAATGTGCGGCACTTTGCAGTTTTTCTATGGTCCCGCGAATATCTTCAGTAGAGGCTTGCGTTCTCGAAGCGAGGGTTCTTACTTCATCAGCCACCACCGCAAAGCCTCGCCCTTGCTCACCCGCGCGAGCCGCTTCAATCGCTGCGTTTAGGGCGAGTAGATTGGTCTGGTCAGCTATGCCTTTAATCACGTCTAAGACGACAGCCACTTGATTTGAATCCGCTTCAAGTTTTTGAACCGCCTCAGCAGTAGAGCCAACATTTGCTGCCAACTGTTCGATTTGCTTAACCGCTTGATTAACCACGCGCTCGCCGTCCTTACCGGCATCTGCAGCACTCGCGGCGGCCAGTGCCGCTTCAGAGGCGTTTTCGGCCACTTCAGCCACACTTTGAGTCATCTGGTCTACCGCTGATTTAGCATCAAGAGAGGAATTTTGTTGTACCGAAATGGTTTTATTTGTTTCCTCAGCAAGGACATTTAGGTTTTGCGCTAGCTGAGAAAGGGGCAGGGTTGATTCAACAATATCTTTGACTACACTTTGCAGTTTGTCCATAAACAGATTGAACCAATTGACCAAATCGCCAATTTCATCTTGGTTTTTAGTTTGTATTCGAACCGTAAGATCACCATCTTCCTGGGCAATATCTCGCAAGGAATCAACCACCTCTTTGATACTTTTGCGTATTCCAGACACAATCGGCAAAGATATCGCCAGCAAAACTGCCGCCACAATTACGCAAATAACGATACCGATAGTAATATTGTTTTGAGCCGAAGCGTTGGCGTCAGAAATACTTTGCTCGAAGTTATTTAGGCGAGCCTATTTAAATTTTTCCAGGCGGTCAGTCGCATTCTCAAACTCAATATTCATCTTCTGAGAAAGGTTGCCTAACTTCGCAAAGTCTGCAGTTCCATTCACCATAGATTCAGACACACCGTAGGCGATTTCAAAGTAGTCTTTAAAATCCTTGATGACTTCTTTAATTTCCTCACCCAGTGTTTTATCTATTGTGGCTAATTGCGCCAATTTTTCACGCACTTCATTGGCTACGTTAGTGGCTTCTTCAAGGATGTCCTTATCGCCAGTCGTCGCTGCCGAACTCAGCATATCTTTTACTTTTACAATTGAGACTAAGACTTCACTGGAAGCTTGCAAGGCCGGGAACTGAATATCTTTTGCACTGGTGAGCAAAACAATATTGTTAAGAGAGCTTATTGTTGTAACGCTGAGGAACAGAACGAAACCAAGAATACCAATGAGGGGAATTAGTAATATTTTTTGTGCAATTGTTAAACGTCGTATAAATGTAAGCGCCCAATGAACCCACGTATCAAACAGTCGTTATGTTTCGCTTATAATTCCACGGTAACAAGGCTTCAATATCTTCCACCGTTTCAGCATACGGTAGCGCTTTGAATATGGCGTTGAGATAGGCATAAGGCTCGATGCCGTGTAATTTAGCGGTGCCAATTAAGCTATAGTGGTTTGCGCTGGCTTGTGCGCCGGCAGGTGTGTCTGCAAATAACCAGGCGTTTCTGCCAACAGCAAGATTTCGAATAGCATTTTCTGTCAGGATATTGCTGATGCGAAGCTGCCCATCCGTACAATATACAATGAGTTTATCCCATTGATTAAACAAGTAGGTCATGGCTTTGCCCGTTAGGCTGTCTTTGGCCACTCGCGGTTTGGTTTTAATCAACCATGCATATAGTTTATCGAGTATAGGCACGCTTTTGGCTTGGCGAACAGCCAGTCTCTCCTCATTACTGGCGTCTTTGATGGGGCGCTCAATGGCATACAGCTTGTTGATATAGCTCAGCGCCATGTCTGCTTTGCTGACTTTTATTTTATTGCCTTTGGGCTGCGCTTTTTGGGCTTCAATAAAGTTTCGACGAGCATGATCCATACAGCCAACCGACGTCAAATTGTTTTGCCGGCACACTTCGTTATATCCTGCATACCCATCGGTTTGCAAATAGCCATTTTTAAAGCCATCCAACAGGCGCAGCGGTATTTGGCCCGCGCGCGATGGGTCATAATCAAACAGCACGCTTTGCTCACCGGATTTACCGCCGAGTGTCACCCACATAAATTTATCACCCGTGGGCGCATATCCTGGCTCTTTTAATACCTGAATGCGGGTTTCATCCGCCATAATGAGTGAGCCCGCATGCTGAGTCTCCCTTAATAAGTTAATTAAGGGTTGGACTTGTTTGCTCAGCGCAATAACGTAGTTGGCGAGGGTGGTTCGAGATATATCGCCTCCGTAACGTTTGATAATACCTTCTAGTCTATACAGCGGCATACCATCGGCGTATTTAGCAATAATGATGTAAGTCATTAAGTTGATACTGCCCATCGCTTTGGGTACAGGGTGCTTAATTACTTCGGCGGCCTTTATGATGCTCACGCCTTTTTCATCTTTAAACACCGCTTTTTCCTGCATGTACTCAAGGACCTGTACTTTGGCAGGAATAATGTCTAATTCTTCTCTGACTTTGACGAAGAAGGTGTTAATCGCCCCTTCTTTTTCAGCATCAGTTAAATAGGCAAACACTTGCGTGCGCGCAAGGTTTTTAGCAAAGGACTTGCGCCCGGTTTTGGCTTTAGGTGTGCTGGCAATGGGAAACTCAAGCTCCGCTTGTTCTGACGGGGCTTGTTGAGCGTCGCTAATGACTTCTGCTTCGTTAAATAACTGACCTTGGTCAGGGGAGGTTTGCTCAGAGCTACTGCCAAAGCGTTTGCTATTAGACAGACGTAAATACTCTTCAAGTAATTTGACGCGATGCTTGAGTGAATCAATGACATCAGACTTCTTTTCGATGATGTCACTTTGCTCAGCAATCAGTGTGTTTTTCTCACCAATAACCCCGTCTTTTTCAGACAGCATAGCTTGCAGCTGAGACATCATATCGACATCGTCGCAAGGCTTGTTTTTATTGGTATTGGGCGGTAATTTCATGCCCGACATTATACTAAACTTGTGACTAAAAAGCCCTAAAAAACATGCTCATAATGCAACTTTTTATGGCCTTTCATCGCCATAATATCAAGCCCATCAAGTAACCAATTTATTTGCTGGCCGTTGAGTGTCATGAGCTCTTTTTCATGCTTAGGCCAAATGAATTTATCTTCCTCTAGGCTTTTGTAATACAGCACAAAACCGTTGTTTTCCCAAAACAGACATTTTATTTTATTGCGGCGTTTATTGGTAAAGGCATACAAATGACCGGCAAACGGGTTATGCCCTAACTCACATTCAATAATGGCACTAATTCCCCGAAACGACTTACGAAAATCAATTGCCTTAGGGTAAAGATAAATCTGAGTAAGCGACATGCGTGGGCGCATGACGCTTGTCATAATAATGCCGCCGTAAGCTGTTTGACCACGTCAATATTATTCGGCGCAATTCCTGATAGCGACAATCCACTTGAGAAGTGCAAGGTCAACGGTGCTGATTTGGGTAACGCCTTGGGAACGGGTATCGCGATAAAACTGGTTTTGCTAGGTTGCTTGCCTTTGGTTTCTAGTTTGCGCTTGTGATGACTCAGTCGCTGGGGGTTAAGCTCATGCTTTTTACAGTACTGGGCTTGTGTTAAGCCTGAGCTGCGCCACTGACTTACGTGTTGCTGCCAGAAGGTGGTTAGTCGTTTTGCCATGATATTTCCTCACTTAGTTTTAGTGTGAAAATTATGAACGTGTAACGCTTCTGAAATAAGACCGTGGGTTCATTTGGCGCTTACGTATAAATCTCATTTACCTTCCTAATTATATTTTTTGATAGCCGTGTCACATATATCGGTGAAGAATCTCTACTACACAGGCCTACTCCTGCATGGACAGAATTAGTAGTGAGTATATATCTTATACCTATATATCTTATACCTATATATATTATACCTATGTATCAGGGCGTGATTATACTTTGTTTTTGACTAAACAGTATTTCCGCTCTAAATTTGCTATCCCAACCCGCTCGCATCATTTTACCCGCAACGCTGTCTTTAAGCGGATGAGCTTTAGTTAAATTAAGTAGCTCGCGTCTGAATAAAGCCATGTTCTTCTCTTCATCTTCATCGTATAAAGTCCCTGAAATTTATATCATTACGTGATCAATATTCTGCTTTTAATAACTTTAAGTGTGATCCCGCCCTGACCTATGTATTAACTTTCATGCAATTGTTTATTGATAAAGATCAAAGTGGCTAAGTCGCACAATACTAAACTGTTGTCGGCATTTTACGTAAACATCTGAGAAATAATATTCAACTTTAGTCTTAGTGTGGTTGAATATTGACTGTAAGCGTTGAGGTGGATTTAAGACCAATATCAACCTTATTTGATACTCTATAAATCAATGGTTACTGGTAAGAAGGTAGATTACGTATGAAGACGGAATGGGTTGTTGGTATGATAGCAAAAGGACTGGGCGAGTCAGTGTCAAGACAATATGGGAGGACTGGGCAATATTAATGCAAATACTTGATGGATATCGGACAATGGAAAGTTAAGGCAATGAGCTAACAAAAAATCATCAATTTGTATTGAATTACAAAGCACCAATAACGTTTGCCCTAAAAATGTGATCAAGAGACAGGGTAAGCCCCCGATATTTGCGCTCCGCGGGTTCAATTTTGTTCCTTTTTTATGTGAACCTCAGGTTAACAAACCCTGTGCGTATTCAGGCTCATCGGGGATCGCCCATTCTGGTCAATTGGGATCACTGATTCTGCTATGCATTTCCTACATTTTCCACATCCAGCAGAGGCACTAACAAGCACGGGGTCACCCACTTTAAAGCGACTACATTCGCACCTACCTCTACCCCACCTACAACCTCATACCCCATAAGTATCAGCTTCTATCGGTTAAGATTAGAAGGGAACAATACACTCTTTTAATAAAGATGCTTTTTGGCTGACAGACTTACCAGTTAAAGCAAAACCACTCACTTCACCTTGATTATTTATAAAGCGAGCAACAAAATCAGGGCTCTCACCCTCAACTTTCCAATTCCCATCTAAAGATAAAGAAGGGCATACTACCGTAGCACATGTTGGTATTTTTACCGCCACAGCTAAACTAGGGATATTAAGCTTAGTATCAGATACCAATAATGTTTTAGCTAATGCTTTTGCTGCAAACGTGGCGGGGGCAATAAAGGGTAAAACATGACCAGAAATTTCAGCGCAATCACCAATGGCATAAATATTTTCAACACTAGTTCGTAAAAAGTTATCAACAACAATTCCACGATTTACACTGACACTTGCTGCTTTAGCCAAGTCAATATTAGGTTTAATTCCCACAGCTGAAAGTACTACATCTACTTGTAATATTTTTCCGCAGGATAAAGTCACTTTAAGTGACTCATTGTTATTATCAACTGATACAACTGCTGAGCCAAAATGCCAATTAACCTTATCATTAGGAAATGATTCAACTATAGATTGCCCTAGCATTTGGGGTAATGCTTTTTTTAACGGCCATTCTTCCATGTCTACAACATCAACATGATAATCAGACGCAAAGAGATCACTAACAAATTCAACACCAACAAAACCAGCGCCAATTATCAATACTTGTTTTTGACTATCAATACTTTCACGAAATTTACGGTAATCCTCTAACGTATTAACGGAGATAACGTCATTTTTTGCATTCCCTGTTATGGGTAATTCAATTGGGCTAGCACCTGTTGTTATTATTAAGTCTTTATAAAGTATTCGTTCTATACTTCCAGCATCATCCACGGTAATACAGTTATTCTCCGTGTCAATAGAGGTCACTTGAGTATGTGTTTTAAAAAAAATATCTTGCTCTTTTTTGATTTGTTCAGCTTTTTTCATTACCAAATCACTCGCAGATTTCCCCATTGAAATGGCTTTTGAGAGATTAGGTTTATAATAAGAACAACCGTCATCTTGGGTAATTAAAATAATGGGTATTTCTTTATTTATTAACCTCAATTCGCGTATTAAAGTAACTCCAGCATGACCAGAGCCTATTACTACTATGGGTTTCATATAATGCCTATGATTATTCAACTAGAAAAAAATCTGATTTGGATGCTGAGCATTCTGGGCAAGTCCAATCATCAGGAATATCCTCGAATAAAGTACCAGGAGCTATACCTTCTTCAGGAAAACCTAGTTCTTCATCATAAATAAGATCACATGTGACACAACAATATTTTTTATATTCAACGACAGTCATAAACACCTCTAACAAACATCTATTTTATATATTATTAAAAACATACTATTTAGAACTTAAATTTCTTTTTCCACTTCAACAAAGTCAGGCTTTTCTCTTACAAAACATTCAGGACATGGAAAGTCTTCGGGCAAGTCATTAAACTTTGTCCCCGCAGGATAACCTTCATGCTCAACGCCTACTGCTTCATCATAAATATAGCCACAATCTGGACATTCATATTTTTTCATTTTTTGTTCCTTTTTTATTTAAATTTAGTTCTTGTCATTTAATTAATGAGTAATAAGTTAGTTAACCATAATTAACGAGTATGTAAGGATGGCTATGCAGATTGTTGCAAAAACACCATGTGCAGCAATGATTAAAGAAGGTGTTTTGCGATGTTTAAACCACTTCCCAAATACTAAAAAACCAAATATTAGTAAAAGGCTAAACAGACCTACTGATATCCAGCCCCAACCGCTCCCATTACCTTTGAACTGCCCTACGAAAAGAAGCAACAAGCCGATACAACCAGCCACACCATGAGAGCCAATCATGAATCGATTTACTTTTCTATTACTTCTTCTGCGGTCAACTAGATATAGGCCAAAAAAAGCGACTGTCACAAAAACTAGTAGCGCCAAAACTTGCATAGATATTCCTCGTCTTAGATATAGCCACAAGTTAAGACTTGTGGCTAAGCTATATAGAATTACGCGGCTTTAGCAACCTTAGGGTTGTGATAACGCTTGAACATTTCATCTTTAACATCAGGATCTATATTTACTTTACTCATATCCCCTTCTGCCCAATTGACTACTTTAGGATCCATCAGTGAGAACCACGCTGATGGGAACATAGCTATTGCTAACATAAACGGGTAACCCGATGGTAAGCCCGGCACTTCAGGGTAATCTCTCAATACCTGATAAGGACGTGTTGGATGTGCATGGTGATCTGAATGGCGTTGTAAATGTAATAACACTAAATTAGATATTTTATGATTACTATTCCATGAATGGCGAGCTTGACAGCGCTCATAACGGCCATTAGCTTCACGTTGACGTAACAAACCATAATGCTCAATGTAGTTGGCGCCCGTTAATTGCCACCAGGCAAAAGCGGCACCTATTGCTAAAAATGGGATCATCACTGGGCCAAAATACGCTATCATTAAGGTATATGCAGTAATAGTGAGAAGTGCGGGTTGAATTATTTCATTACTTAATGACCACTCAGATTTCCCTAAACGAGTTAAGCGCGCTGTCTCAAGCTCCCATGCACGCCTAAACGCACCCGGGATCTCTCTTTGGACAAACTTATAAATGGTTTCACCAAACCTTGATGTAGCCGGATCTTCTGGTGTTGCAACATCTTTATGGTGACCTTTGTTATGTTCAATAAAGAAATGACCATAACCACTACATGCAAGAATCACTTTGGCAAAGAAAACTTGAACTTTATCATTCACTTTATGACCCATTTCATGACCTGCAACCAGTGCTAAGCCATTAGCCAGCCCAATACTTAAGGCACCACCTAAAATGCTAAACCATGAAATATCAAGTGTAGATACGGTATAGGCCATATAAATCAAAGCAACCCAATGCGCTATCGTTGCACCATAAAGTATATGAACGTAATAGCGATCATCTTTTAGTTCTTCTACAAGCTCATCACTAGGGTTAGCCGCATCGGTGCCTGAAAGTTGATCTAACATTGGTAAGAATGCATAAAAAACAACGAACAGTGACCAAAGCCATAAACCATTACCCGTCTCAGAAGCTATATATGCTGACAAAATTGGTACACCAGGAAGGATCATAGAAGCAAAATACAGATAGCGTTTACTTTTGATCCAACTACTTTGCTCTTCAACAACAATAGCAGCTACATCTTCTACACCCGAGTTTTGAATTCCTGTTTGAATTTTCTCTATTTTTTCGGTCATATTTTCCTCTCTTAAAGTTTAATAACATTTAATGAAAGGGATTATGCATGAAATACATATCAAGCAAACCTAACAATAGTTAGGGAGGGATAAAAGCAACAGGGCAGCAATGATGGGCAAGTGTCGAAATAAAATATTTTATGTTTTATTACAGTC